>ERZ773063.455-NODE-455-length-27105-cov-9.018336_pt1 | contig 27105 bp, 20 predicted proteins | sample MGYA00580625_ERZ773063 | MGnify/ENA primary metagenome ERZ773063 (study PRJEB29015, sample SAMEA2738022) | human oral metagenome | biome: human oral; feature: human-associated habitat; material: dental | place: China | collected 2042 ... | reverse complement strand
ACGGATATAGGGTGAGCTGGTGCGTTGGACACCTAATTCAAATGGCAAATCCGGATGCTTATGATGAAAAGTACGCCAAGTGGAATATGGCTGATTTACCGATTATTCCGAGCGACTACAAGTATGAAGTAGCAAAGGCAACCAAGAAGCAGTTTAACATCCTTAAAAAGCTGATGAATGATAAGGAGGTTGATACGGTTATCAATGCGTGCGATGCAGGGCGTGAGGGAGAAAGTATTTTTAGACTTGTATATAATCAAGTGAATTGTAAAAAGAAGATGAAACGCCTTTGGATTTCTTCAATGGAAGATAATGCCATTAAGGAGGGTTTTGATAACCTAACAGACGGAAAAGACTATGATAATCTCTTTGAATCGGCACAGGCAAGAGCTATTGCGGATTGGTTAGTCGGAATGAATATTAGTAGGCTCTACTCTTGTCTGTATCAGCAAAATTACAGTGTTGGCAGAGTGCAGACACCTACTCTTGCCATGATCGTAAAAAGAGATGATGAGATAGCAAATTATCAGAAAGAAAAATATTACACAGTAGAGCTTTCTACAAATGGGTTTACACTATCAACGGATAGAATTGATGATGAAGTTGCTGCTGAACAGCTTATAAGTTTAGTAGGCGATAAGATTGAAATTACTGATGTTATTCAGAAAGAGAAAATTACTAAACCTGATTTACCCTTTGACCTTACAACACTTCAAAGAGAGTGCAATAAGTATTTCGGATATAGTGCCAAGCAGACACTTGACTATGCTCAAAGCCTGTATGAAAAGAAACTGATTACTTATCCAAGAACGGACAGCAGATGTTTAACGGAAGATATGATTGTAAGTACGGTTAATAACATTTTGGGTAAAAATGACTTTGATACAGAGCGTATTAAGGTAGTATTTGATTCTAAAAAGGTTACAGATCATCACGCTATTATTCCGACAGTAAGCTCACTGAGTGAAGGTTTATCAGGCATTCCTGAGAGTGAAGCAAAGGTATATAGGCTTATATCTAATAAGCTCCACGCAAGTGTGGGTTATCCGCTTATTGAAAATACAACAAAGATTGTAGCTTCATTTGACGGTTTTGAATTTACAAGTTCAGGTAAGGTAATTAAGGATGAAGGCTTTAGCAAATACCTTAAAGAATACAAATCAAAAAAGAGTGAAGATGCTGTATTGCCCGATGTAAGTGTTGGTGATGTTTTGAGCGTTGAAAATAAAGAGGTTAAAGAAAAATTTACCCAACCTCCGAAACACTTTACTGAAGATACGCTTCTAAAGTCTATGGAGATTGCAGGAAATGAAGCCTTAGAAAAAGGTGTAGAAGTGGAAAGAAAGGGACTTGGAACACCTGCAACAAGGGCAGGAATTATTGAAAACTTAATCTATAAGGGTTTTGTCGAAAGAGATAAGAAAAATCTTATAGCCACGCATAAAGGAATTAGCCTTGTAACGATTGTAGCGGATAGCTTTAAGTCAGCAGAAACTACCGCAAAGTGGGAAATGGAGCTTACAGAGATTGCACAGGGGAAAACATCAAAGGAAGAATTTTTGAAAGATATTGAAAAAGAGATAAGAGAGGTTGTTATTACATATAGTAAGTAAGTGGGTACTAATTTCAAAGTAGAAAAAATGTCCTAAAAGTGTTATAATCTTTTGTAGGAAAAGTAGGGCGAAAGGAAGTAAGTATGAAAGATATATTTATGGATACTGCAAAAGTTATGGCAAAAGGACAGGTTACTATCCCAAAAAGGATAAGAGAACTTTTGAATTTAGAAAATGGAGATTATGTTACTTTTGTAGTCAATAAAGATAGAGTTGAAATTCAAAATTCCAAAATTTTTATTGAAGAAAACATTGGGAAATAAAGGTGGTGAAAAAGTAGATGATGATAGATGAAATAAAGAAATTAATTCAAAACGGAGAGAAGATAGATGTCGAGTTTAAAGAATCTAAAAATGCTTTAACCAAAGATGTCTTTGATACAGTATGCTCTTTCAATAATAGAAATGGTGGACATATTTTACTTGGTGTAAATGATAAAAGAGAGATTGTTGGTGTTAGTAAAGAGAAAGTTGATAAAGTGATTAAGGAATTTACTACGGCGATCAATAATCCGCAAAAGATGTATCCGCCACTTTATTTGCTTCCTGAAGTCTTTGATATAGACGAGAAAAAAGTAATTTACATCAGAGTTCCGGAAGGCTATCAGGTGTGCAGACATAATGGAAGAATTTGGGATAGGTCTTATGAGGGAGACATCAATATAACAGACCATTCCGAACTTGTATATAAGCTATACGCAAGAAAGCAAGGAAGCTATTTTGTTAATAAAGTATATCCGAATCTTGGGGTTGAATTTCTTGATGAATCTGTCATTGAGAAAGCGAAGAAAATGGCTCTTGCAAGAAATAAAAACCATGTTTGGGAAAATATGAGCAATGAAGAACTTCTTAGAAGTGCCAATTTGATACTGACCGATCCGGAAACAAAGCGTGAGGGAATTACATTAGCAGCTATTCTGTTATTTGGAAAAGACAACTCTATTATGTCCGTTCTTCCACAGCACAAAACTGATGCTATATTCAGAGTTGAAAACAAGGATAGATATGATGATAGAGATGTTGTCATAACAAATCTGATTGATAGTTATGATAGGCTTATTGAGTTTGGGCAAAAGCATTTGAATGATTTATTTGTATTGGACGGAATTGTCAATGTCAATGCAAGAGATAGGATACTTAGAGAGATAGTTTCCAATACATTGGCTCATAGGGATTATTCAAGTGGGTATCCTGCAAAGATGATTATTGATGATGAGAAAATTACTGTTGAAAACAGCAACTTGGCTCATGGTATGGGAGCATTAGACTTGCAGAAATTTGAGCCATTTCCTAAAAACCCTGCTATATCAAAGGTATTTAGAGAAATAGGTCTTGCTGATGAATTAGGCTCAGGAATGAGAAATACCTACAAGTACACACAGCTTTATTCAGGACAAAATCCGCTATTTGAGGAAGGAGATATATTCAGAACGATTATTCCTTTGAAGAAGATAGCGACGCAAAAGGTTGGGGGCGACAATGTCGCTCATGATGTCGCTCAGGGTGTCGTTCACGATGTCGCTCACGATAAGATAGCTCTCGCAGAGTTTATTAAAGAAAAAGTGAGAAGCAATGATAGGATTACAAGAAAGACTATTGCAGATGAAGCTGGAGTTAGCATAAAGACTATTGAAAGATCTATAAAGGAAATAGATAATCTGAAGTATGTAGGAAGTGGCAATAATGGCCATTGGGAACTTAAAGAATAAAAGTAAATTGTGGTATTACCATAAGCAAGGCGATCAGAGTAATCTGACCGCCTTTAAAATGTCAAAAAAGGAGGTAAAACAATGCGATTAAGCGAATATTATGGTATTCAAGAAGCAATCAAAGCGGATGTTTTGCAAAGCGAAGAAAGCTACTTGAAGCTATTAAAAGTAGTTGGGGCAAATCAAAGGTATAACTTTGAAAATCAGTTAAGTATCTACGATTTATGCCCTCAAGCAACAGCCTGTGCGGACTTTGACTTTTGGAGAGAACATTTTGGAAGAACCGTCATGCGTGGGCAAAAGGGAATACCGATTCTCGATGTCAATGCTGGGTATAAAAGGGTGCGATATGTCTTTGATGTATCACAAACGACTTCCATGAACAAGGAAGTCAATGAAGTACCAATCTGGAAGTTTCGAGAGCAGGATCAACAAGCACTAAAAGAAATAATTGAAGCAAAGGGGTATGACCATAGCGAAAGACAAGTGGAAAACATTTATACCCTAGCAAGAATCTTTGGGGATGAAAAAATATATGAAGTAATGAATGAACTTCGCATAGAGGATTCTGATCGACTGGTATTTGAAAAGTTATTAAGGGAGTCGATCTGCTATGCAGTAGGAAGCCGATATGGGATCTCTTACCCGATGGATATGGATAATCTAAAAGAAAATTATTCCTATCTGGATTCCATCACATTTCCCCTAATGGGAGAAATGATTTCAGAGGTTTCAGGCACAATCATTGATCAAACGATTCAAAAATCTAAGGAAATTGACCGCAGGTTAGAGCTATCGAGAAAGGCTGAAATCGAGTATAATAAAGATAATATTTCAAACGAAAAACATAATGAATTAAATGGAGGTATAGAGCATGTATCTGGACGAGTTATTACGCAAGGAAACGGCGAACAAGAGCATACTGACACAGATGGGCAGTACCGAGGAAATCGCCGACAAAATCAGGGAAATGACATTGGACAAGTTGGAAGAACAGACGGAATTTCTGAAGGAATTCCCGAATCCGATTTACGCAACCATGAGATTGGATTATCTGGCACAGAGCGAAGAACAGGAGAACTTTCAGAAGTTAATCGACCTGTACGAGAACAAGGAGCTGGTCAATCATTTGATGGAAACGCAGAAACGGGCGATCGAGTTTATGAGAGCAGAGAAGCCCAAAATGATGGAAAGCTGGGACTTGAACGAGGCACTGAAGCAGACCAATCCGACGGAGTACGAGGGTCTAATGAACAACTTAGTTTCTTCACTCAAGGAGATCACAATCAAGGAAGTAGTAGAAATCTAAATCATTCTGACGAGAAAGAAGCGAAACAGGCTTCTTTTTTGTTTGCCGGAAATACGCAGTTATCTATGCAGTTTCCACTTACAGAGCAGGAAATTGATACAGTTCTCATTCATGGTGGAAACATTGACGGCGGTCGATTGCCTGTAATCGCAGAGTTCTCCAAGGGAAAAACAGCAGAGGAACTAGGAACATTTCTTTCCAAAGCGTTCAAAGGTGGAAATGGCTTTGAGGTAAATGATAAGGAGTTTAGTGCGTGGTATCAGGAAGATGGACTTTACCTTGGAAATGGAAAGAGAGCATTACAAAATCCTGTCCAGAAATTATCCTGGACAGAGGTTGCAGAACGCATTTCTAATCTGCTACAAGAAGGAAGATATGCCACCAATGTAGAGATTGCAGAAGCACCTAACTATGAAAGAGAACATATTGCAGAAGCTCTTGTCTTTCTAAAAAGAGATGTAGCGGACTCTGTAAGAGATAAGTATTTGCCATCATTAAATCAATTGCCGAATGTGTTTCCGGATAGCACCGATACATTAAAAGTAAATTTGCAAGACCAAGGTTTCAGAGAAAAACTCATTCAAGAATACAGGGAGTTTTTAAATGCTTATCAACAGGATAGGGATGTCATGCGATTCCACTATCATAAATCTGAGGAGCTGCTAGGAAGAATCGAAGATTTGAATTTAGAGAGAACTTCTTTTACCTCGGAATTAACAGAGCATGAGAAAATAACTCAATTTATCACGCAAGATGAAATACACGCCAATCTATTAGGCGGGAGTGGGGTAGAGCATGGAAAAGAAAGAATCTATCACTATTTTCAAGAGGGACACTCTGCCAAGGAAAAGGCAGATTTTTTGAAAAATGAGTATGGCATAGGCGGTCACTCTCATGCTCTTTCAAGAGCAAAGGGAAGTGATGAATGGCATGACGCAAAAGGTATAAAACTAACGAAAATAGATTGCCCACCGGTATTGATGAATTGGAACGCAGTAGAAAAAGAAATTTCCCAACTCATTGCATTAGGGCGATATCGATTGCCGGAAAGAGAACAAAGCCAAAATAAGGCGTCCTACTATTCTAAAGATGAACCATATAATCTGATGACAGAGGAAATGCTGGGGCGTGTACCGGAGCTATATGCTCAAGAAGATGTTCCCTTAAGTCAAAAAGAGGTTCACGCTGCCTATGTCATGCCGCTTCGTTCCAGTTGGACTTGGTATTTGACGGAATATGACAAAGAAACAGGAGACGCCTTTGGTCTGGTGCTTGGGCAGGAAGCAGAGTGGGGATATTTTAATCTCCATGAGTTAGAAGAATTAAAGGCAGAGCGTCTGGTTTTAGAAGATTTTCCTAAGACATTTGCAGAATTAAAGGACAGTGAATTAAAGAAACAAATGTCACAAGAGGAACTCTTGCAGGTATTTGATGGAGAACTTAGTTTTGAAGAATCTCAAGAGGAAAGACAGACAGTTATTCGTGGCTATGAGTGTACCATCACAGATTCTTGGGTAGAAAATGGAACAACATTCACAGTAGGGCAATCCTATACGGAGCCTGATTTCTATTATGCCCAAGTAGTTGTCCATAGAGATGAATTTAAAGGGACGTATGAGTATGAGTTTGACCATGAACCATTTCGGACAGAGGTGGATCGTATTCATACAGACCATATTGCTGAGATTGTGATAGATCAAGGCGAAGCGGAATATGGTGCAGATGGCAGACGTGCATTTCCAAACTTGAATGAAGAACCACAAGAGCTATTCGTAGAAGATCTGGCAAGGGCGATTGATGAGTTTGCATTTGACGAAGATTTTTACCACTATGCAGATGTAAATGGCATAGAACCGGAGGGGAGGGAGGAACAGTTTGAGCAGATCCTTTCAGATTTGCAGGCAGGTCATACAGGGGATTATCAAAAATACCTAGAAGAAGTATTGTTCGATGATCCGGAGAATCAAAGGGCAAAAGAACTGATTTCCTTGCTTCAGGAATTAAAGACGGAGCCTGAAAAGGTAACAGTGGAGGAAGCAAAGAAGAATTATCGCCTACAAGAAAATTTCTTGCCGGAACAACTTCCTCCATCCGAAAGGATGCAACAGAATTTGCAGGCTATTACAACCATGCTTACGATTGAACAAGAAAATCGTGGTGCAACACAAGAAGAACAGGAGATTTTGGCAAAGTACGTTGGCTGGGGTGGACTGGCCGATGTGTTTGACGAAAGCAAAGGCGGACAGTGGGAAGAAGCAAGAAACTTCCTAAAAGAACATCTGACTCAAAAAGAATATGAAGCTGCACGTGAATCTACACTCACCAGTTTTTATACACCAAAGCCAGTGATCGACTGTATCTATCAAACGCTGTCAGATATGGGTTTTCAAAGCGGAAATGTCCTTGAGCCGTCCATGGGTGTCGGGCATTTTATTGGCAGTGTACCGGAGCAATTAATTCACTCAAAATTTTATGGTGTAGAGCTGGATTCCATTAGTGGAAGAATTGGAAAGCTGCTATACCCTGAAAGTAATATTCAAATCAAAGGACTAGAAGAAACAACATTTTCCAATAACTTCTTTGATGTTGCAGTGGGTAATGTACCCTTCGGAGAATTTAAGGTAAATGATCGAGAGTACAACAAGCAAAATTTGCTCATTCACGATTACTTCTTTGCTAAGTCCTTAGATAAGGTGAGAAATGGAGGTATTGTAGCCTTTATTACTTCCAGCGGAACATTAGATAAGCAGGATGAAAGTGTTAGACGTTATCTGAATGCACGAGCTGAGTTTTTAGGAGCGATCAGACTTCCAAACAATACCTTTAAAGGAATGGCAGGAACGGAAGTAACAAGTGATATTATCTTCTTAAAAAAGCGTGACAGCATTATGGAGCGAGAGGATGACTGGATACATCTTGCTGAGGATGAAAAAGGACTGACCTATAATAAATACTTTGTAGACCATCCGGAAATGGTGCTTGGCTCCATGGAAGAAGTATCCGGAAGATTTGGAAAGACGCTCACGTGCAGTCCAGCTTTTGCCGGTACGGATGAAATGAATCAAGAAGCACTCAAAAATCGCTTGGAAATAGCAAGTGAAAGAATTTCAAGTCAAGCAACTTATGAAGAAATAGAGCTGCTTGACGATGAAGTGGCTTCAATTCCGGCAACGGATGATGTAAAGAATTTCTCTTATACCTTGATTGATGATGAGGTGTATTATCGAGAAAATTCGCTGTTTGTCAAAAAAGAGGTATCGGATAAAAACAAGGAGAAAATCAAAGACTATCTGGAGCTTACAGAAGCTTTAAAGGATGTCATAACAAAGCAGAAGGAGGACTATTCAGATGATGCCATAAAACAGGCACAGGCAAGGCTGAATGAGGTATATGACAGATATTCTGAAAAGCATGGATTCTTGAATAATCTAAGCAATACCAGAGCCTTAAAAGAGGATAGTAACTTCCCTTTGGTATCTTCGATTGAAATTCTTGATGAGGAAGAAAACTTCAAGGCAAAAGCAGATATTTTCAGTAAAAGAACCATCAAAAAGGCACTTAGTATTGACCATGTAGATACATCTCTTGAAGCCTTGATCCTATCCGTATCGCAAAAGGGTTTGATTGACTTTGCCTATATGGAGGAACTTACCGGAAAGGAAACAAAAACCTTAATTGAGGAATTGAAGGGTGAAATCTTTCTTGATTTTAGAGAGGCACAGGACTTCTTTAAACCAATCAATCTTTATGGGGAAGATGGAGACTTGCCTTATCTTGCAGCAAGCAATGGAAATTCCTATCGCTATGGTTTTGTGACCAAAGATGAGTATTTATCCGGCAATCTAAGAGAAAAGTTGCAGATCCTCGATAGCTATATTGCAAAGATTAAAGACACCCTGAAAGATTTGCCACATTTAAAGTTGGAGGATAATGAAGCAGCATTATTGCAAGAAGAAGTCGTAAAACTGGAAGATCAGCGGACAGAACTGATGAAGGCAATGCCCAAAGAACTGGAAGCCAGTGAAATTAACGTAAGGCTTGGTGCAACTTGGATTCCACCCAAGGATATAGAGCGATTTATCTTTGAAGCCTTAAAAACACCGGCATACGCAAAGTGGGACATCAAGGTAAAGTTCTCTCCATTGACCTCGGAATGGAATGTGGAGGGAAAAAGCAGAGATCGAGGCAATGATATTGCAGAGATGAAGTTTGGAACAAGTAGAGTCAACGCCTATAAGCTCATCGAAGATGCTTTGAATTTAAGAGATACAAAGGTATTTGACCGGATCATCAATCCTGATGGCAGTAAAAGCTCTGTCCTAAATAAAAAGGAAACCATGCTTGCAGGGCAAAAACAGGAACTTTTAAAAGAGGAGTTTCGTAATTGGATTTTTGATGATCAGGAGAGAAGAAACCGTCTGACAAAGCTTTACAATGAGAAATTCAATTCCATTCGCAATCGGGAATTTGATGGTAGCCATCTTACCTTTGACGGTATGAATACCGATATTAAACTTCGTCCACATCAAAAGAATGCTATCGCAAGAAGCTTGTATGGTGGCAATACCTTGCTTGCCCATGTGGTAGGAGCAGGAAAGACCTTTGAAATGGTAGCAAGTGCCATGGAAGCCAAAAGACTAGGAATGTGTACGAAAAGCCTTTTTGTAGTACCGAACCACCTAACGGGTCAAATAGGCAGGGAGTTCATGCAGCTCTATCCTTCCGCAAATATACTGGTTGCAGATAAAAAAGACTTTGAGCCTAAAAATCGCAAGCGTTTCATTGGACGGATTGCAACCGGAGAATATGATGCAGTCATCATTGGTCATTCTCAGTTTGAAAAAATCCCGATGAGCAAGGAGTATCAGGAAAAGCATATCCAAGAACAAATTGATGAAATCATCAATTATGTAGAAGAATATAAGCACGATAGAAACCAAAACTTTACGGTGAAGCAGCTTGAAAAGACAAAGAAGAAACTAGAAGCAAGGCTTGAAAAGCTGAATGACGATTTCAAGAAGGACGATGTTATCACCTTTGAGGAATTGGGAGTAGACAAGCTCTTTGTCGATGAAGCACATGGGTTTAAGAACTTGTTTCTTCACACCAAAATGCGAAATGTTGCAGGCATTGGACAATCAGAAGCTGTAAAAAGTTCGGATATGTACATGAAGTGCAGATATATGGATGAGATCACAGGTGGGAAAGGAATCGTCTTTGCAACGGGAACGCCAATCAGTAATTCCATGACGGAAATGTACACCATGCAGCGATACTTGCAATACAACGAGTTAAAGAAATCCGGTTTGGAGCATTTTGACGCATGGGCTTCTACCTTTGGAGAACCCCAATCGGCTTTTGAACTTTCACCAGAAGGGACTGGGTATCGTGTGAAAACACGCTTCTCAAAGTTTTTCAATCTTCCTGAACTGATGGCGATGTTTAAGCAGGTGGCAGATATTCAAACGGCAGACATGCTAAAGCTGCCAGTACCGGAGGCAAATTATGAAGTCATTAAAACGATGCCTTCCATGGAACAAAAGGAAATCTTAAAAGGACTGTCGGAAAGAGCGGATAAGGTACGTAACCGACAGGTTGAGCCAGAGGAAGATAATATGCTCAATATTACCAACGATGGTAAGAAACTTGCCTTAGATCAAAGGCTTATCAATCCAATGTTGCCGGATGATCCTAACAGTAAAGTAAATACCTGTGTGAAAAACATCTTCTCTATCTGGGAGCAGACAAAGGAAAAACAGTCTACTCAGTTAGTATTTTCGGATATGGCCACACCGAAAGGTGACGGCAGCTTTAATATTTACGATGATATTAAAGGAAAGCTTGTAGATATGGGTATTCCGGAGAAAGAAATTGCCTTTATCCACGATGCGAATTCCGATAAGCAAAAGGATGAGTTATTTGCAAAGGTGAGAAAAGGGGAAATACGTATCTTGATGGGTTCTACTCAAAAGATGGGAGCCGGCACGAATGTCCAGAATAAACTGATTGCACTACATGACCTTGATGTGCCTTGGCGTCCGTCTGATCTGGAGCAAAGAGCTGGGCGTATCGTCCGTCAAGGCAACGAAAATGAAAAAGTCCATATATTCCGTTATGTCACAGAAAATACCTTTGACGCCTATCTGTGGCAGACCATTGAAAACAAGCAGAAATTCATTAGTCAGATTATGACAAGCAAAACGCCGGTACGTGTTGCGGAAGATGTGGATGAGAGCAGCTTAAATTATGCGGAGATTAAAGCCTTAGCCACAGGCGATCCTCGTATCAAAGAGAAAATGGATTTGGACACGCAGGTGACGAAGCTAAAGATGTTGGAGGCAAACTATAAAGCCAATCGGTATCAGTTGGAAGATAAGGTTACAAAGTCTTATCCGAATGAGATTGCTCGACTAGAAAAACTCATAGAAGCAACCAAAATGGATCTTGCGATGGTAGAGCCGAAAGGAACAGGGGAAGATAAATTTACTTCCATTGAACTGAAGGGAGTAAAACTGTTCGACAAAAAAGAAGCTGCGGAACGACTCATGGAAGTAATTAAGAAAGTTCCTATTAACGGCACAACAACGATTGGTAAGTATCGTAACTTGGAGATGGATGTAAGCTACAATACTTTCACAAATGAATATCAGTTTGCCTTGAACGGACAAGCAGAACATCGAGGGGAATTTGGGTCGAGCGGAGATGGTAATTTGCTTCGTATGGACAATGTCATTGAGAAATTGCCTGAGAAGATTCGTAAGCTGGAGGAGCGATTATCAGATACGAAACAACAGCTTATCAATGCCAAGCTTGAACTGCAAAAACCATTTGAAAAGGCAGATGAGCTGAAGGAAAAAATTGCAAGGCTTGCAGAGTTGAATCAGTTACTGGACATGGGCGAAGTTAATGAGCAAAGAAATGACAATCCGCTTCTTGAGGATGTAAAAAAGGCCATCATTGACTATGTGAATCATGAGTATGATGAAAACCATAGCTATGAAGAATTTGATAAGATCTATCCAGACTATAAACATGTTGGCATTGCTTACACGACAACACCGGATGAAAGACATTCCATTCAGTATGAGTTGAACTTAGAGGAAAAAACTTGGTGTCAGATGATTGATGGAACCATTATCAGAAAAGAAAGTTTTGATCTGGATAATGAGGGTGAAAATGCAGCACTTACTCGCATGAAAGAAGAAATCGAACTAGGAAGTTTTGATGATTTCGTGTATGTGGATGAAGATGATTTGAAGGCAGCTATTGGACTGGAAATAGACGATGATGGAAATTACTATGATCCCCTTGCCAAAGACTTGGATAATGATGGTATGAAGGATCGCAATGATAATGATTTTAAAGACAGCGATGCTTTTGAATCAACTTATGATGTGGATGGCTTGCATAAAGATGATCAATCAGAAAAGCCCTCTATTTTAGCCCAGATACGAGAATATCAATCCAAAGAAAAAGATACAGATAATAAGGAAACCAAAGACAAGGAGCAGGAGCGTTAAGCGTCCTGCTCTATTGCATTTAAAACGAAGAAAAGGAGAATACAAATGAATTACGATGAGATCAGAAATAGCATTGAAAACATGGCAAAAGATAATTATCAGGACTTTATTAAGGCAATCATTTCATATGAGAAGGGAATCAATGACAAGGAAGCATTGGACACGCTTTACAGTCAATTTATGGAAAACGATACAGTGAATCTTTTACATGAAGAATTTGACTATATGATTGATGAGCTGCGTGAACAGGGACAGATCAAGGACATCCCGTATCAGCCGGATAAAGACGATATAGTCACTTTAGTAGGTAATGTAGTCGGTAAGGTAGAAGCAATCGAACGAGAAAATAAGAATGGTGGAAAGTTCTCTGTTGTGAATTTCTCGCTGCTGACAAAAGACGAAAATGGCGAAAAGAAATATCATAATTGTTCTGCCTATGGAGAAAAAGGGAAGCTTGCAAAGGATTTTCAAAGAGGAGATTTTGTGAAAATTTACGGCCAACTTCGTAGCAGTATTGATGATAATGGCAAGGAACACACTAATATCAGGATACTATCGACAAAGATGTTGAAAGCCAGAGAACAAATGCAAAATAGTGAGAAGGAAAAAGAGGTACTAGAAAAAGAAATTCAATCCTTACAAGAACAGATTGAGGATTTACATTATGCAGATTCCTTTGAGCAGTCTGGTCAGATAAGAGAAGATATTCAAAAGATGGAAGCAAAGCTTTCATCAATAGAAGAAAGACTTAAGAAAACAGTTGAGAAAGTCTCAGAGAAAGAAAATAAACCAAAGGATTCTATCCTTGGTGCAATCAAGAAACTCAAAGAAGAATCTACTGAAAAACAGGAACAAAAACCGATAAAAGGTGAAATGGAACTATAAAACAAACCAATCAAAACAAGATTACAGTAATGGGGGATGGTTGCAGAATCATCCTCTATTTTTTTGTGCAAAAATGAAGAACTTTATATATCGCATTTTGAGATTAGGCTCCCAGTATCAGTGAAGAATCACAGCCTTCAACATCATAATGATGGAAAGACAGTCTATCTTGACAAAATACCTCTATATGGTTATAATTATGTTCATAATCATATAGATACTAAACTTCAGATACAAGTTACAAAAAATAAGGAGGTATGGTTATGGCCACAAAAAATATTTATGTTGCAGAAGCAGATCTACACCTATTTGATGATGCTGCCAAGTACGCCGGAAGTGTTTCTGCTGCTGTGATACAAGCACTTCAGGACTTTCTAAGTGTTCAACGCAACAAAAGCGAAGGATATGACAAGATTGAGTTAAACCTCTATGAAAAAGGGGTAAGAAGAAAGGTAATGTTCTATGGTATGGAGATTACTCGTGTAGAACGTCCGGTAGACGGTGGAATAAGGATTGACACGATTTATAAAACTGCAAAAGGACAGCTTGCAGTGGCAACCAAGGTTCGCAAGGAGCTTCCTAATTGGGCGAAAGGGAATCCACACGTATGGGAAAACCCGCAGTCTTGGTCACATGATTTTTGGAATCTTGGTGATAGAGTGTTAAACGTATATCCGGACATAGAGAGCCTAAAGGAGAAGGATACGTATCTTGCCGAGTGCTGTGAATCTTCTCTTTCGGCAAAGCCTTATGAGTTTTTAGATATTTAGAGTAAATATGGTTATAATGACGTTCCTGTTTGTTGCTTTTTCTATATCAAGAGGTAATGATCAGAAAATATAAGAAGGAAGGTGTAGATGAGCTGGCAGAGATTGTGGGAGGGGAGACGGGAAACAATCGTTTATTTAGAGAACGCAGATATAATCCTTCCCTTAAATTAGCTCTCATAGAAAGGGAAACATCAAAATGAGAAAGAACATTTTAGTGGTTTTGCTAATCATAGAAACACTTGTATTGCTAGTAGTTTTTGGTATGGAAATATTCATTTTTCAAAATAATAGAAAGCTAAGGGAAGTTTACCGTGAATCATCAGAAGATGGCAGTCAAAGCATCATTATATATGAAATTGGAGAACCAGATTGGCCTTTTGGTAATGCTCATTATAAAGTATTTGGGCCTTCGGACTTTTATGTAGATGTTGCTGATGATGGCGGATATGGATGGTATAGAGTTGAGTGGAAGATGAATTCTGTGGTTGTTACTTTTGGAGGCTCAGAGCAGGGTAATTCCGTATATGAATTACCGTTTAAATAAATATATATGAATGGCAGAACCAAGAAAAGCTACGTAATGTGGACGGTGTGAGCCATCCATTTTTTTATGAGTTAAGCACTAGAAAAAAATATGGGAGCTGCATCTCTTTTTGAGTATCTCAAGAACATAAAATTTAAGTCGTAACTGAAGGAGATGTACTTTAAACAAATTCTTGCAAAATCACTTCCATCCTTATGAAATCCTTAAAATTATGTTTTATATTTTCGTTAAAAGGAGGATTTCATAATGAATAGATATATTTTAGAAACAAAGGAACTGACAAAAAAATTTGGCAGACAAAAAGCAGTTGATAATCTTTCCCTACAGATTGAAAAAAACTCAGTATATGGATTATTGGGACCCAATGGTGCCGGTAAATCTACGACTTTAAAAATGATTACGGGAATGCTTCATAAGACTTCCGGTGAAATTTTATTTGAGGATAAGTCATGGAGCAGAGCAGATTTAGAAAAGATAGGTGCGTTAATTGAAATGCCCCCTCTTTATGACAATCTGACAGCGTGGGAAAATTTAAAGGTAAGAACATTACTTCTTGGACTGCCGGATTCCAGAATCAAAGAAGTGCTTGAAATCGTTGATTTAAAGAATACTGGAAAAAAGAAAAGTGGGCAGTTCTCTATCGGAATGAAGCAGAGATTAGGTATAGCAATTGCATTATTAAATCATCCACGCTTGCTTATTTTGGATGAACCAACAAATGGGCTAGATCCATTGGGGATTCAAGAATTACGGGATTTAATAAAAAGTTTTCCTGAACAAGGAATTACCGTTATCCTATCTAGTCATATTCTGGCGGAAGTTGAGCAAATTGCAGACCACATTGGGATTATAAACAATGGGCGTTTGGAATATCAAAATGCAATCAACCATCAGGAAAACCTTGAAGAATTATTCATGAATGTTGTAAAGAAGGGAAGGAGGGAAAACGAACATGCTTTATAAATATATGCTTGCTGAAAATCTAAAACATAAGCATAGTATTTTAAAGAAACTAATGCTTATTCTTCCTCTAGTTACGGTATTGCTTTCTTTTGTTTTAATGCAATCATATTTTACAATCAATGCATTTAATTGGTGGTATGCGATGATCATGCCTGTAACCTTCGCCTTGATTCCGGGTTTAATGCATAGAAAAGAAGATAAAAAGTTAAAGTATCGAGCAATCTATTCGCTTCCCGTAAGTTTAACGAAGGTGTGGATTGCGAAGGTTTTAACAGCGCTTTTGTACATTGTGGTTGCTGCTTTGGTTCATCTATTTGCAGTTTATATTCTTCAATTTGCAGTAGGAAAACAACTTACATCAAGTTATGTATTCACTACTTTGTTCAGTGCAAGTGTGCTGCTTGTGATTACTTATCTATGGCAAATTCCATTTTGCTTTTTCTTGGTGAAAAAACTGGGGTTTATTGTTGGTGTAGCAAGTAATGTCATCATCGGATTAGGTTTAGGAGTCGTTTTTGCAGATTCTTCTTTATGGATGCTGTGTCCATATACATGGGGAATTCGATTAATGATTCCGATTCTTAAGGTGTTACCAAATGGACTTCCGGTAACCGCCAATCATCCACTTATTGAAAATACTTCCATTCTTATTCCTGTTATCTCTTCAGTTGTCTTGTTCGGGCTAATTACAATGATTACTGCCAAGTGGTTTTCAAGGATTGAGGTGAAGTAAATGAATGTGATAAAATCAGAACTATATAAGTTAAAACATACATGGGTTCCTTGGATTCATATTCTACTGCCAATTATTTATGCACTTCTATTTTGGGGAGCTGCTAAGGTAACTACCCTAAAAAATTTTTCGATTGCAGAGATTTATCAAAGCTATGCTTCAATTTTAGGTGGACTTTTGCCAACAATTATTGGATTGCTTACAGCACAAATGATTGATATGGAATTTGAAGCTGGTCGATTTCAGGTTTTGCTTGCAGGAACAAAAAGAAGAAGTCAATCGTATTTAGGTAAACTCAGTGTGCTGCTGCTTGGAGGTTTTGTAGCAATCACAATGTCGATTGGAATATTTACACTGTTATTTGGAAACCAAACCTTGGCCGATGGAGTTGCAGAAATTTTTTTCCTCTTTATAGGAATCATTTCGGTATATCTCATTCACTTATGGGTGTCCCTTGCAATAAGTGGGAGTGCTTCTATTGGTCTTGGATTTATTGAGATGTTACTTGCATTTCTTTGCATGACAGGACTAGGTGATAAAATCTGGTATTTCTTACCTTGTACTTGGCCAACAAGATTGACTTCCACCTTTCTTTTGTCTAAACAAATGACCGCTCAAAGCTTGATGTACACGGAGTTGATAAAATGGTCTTATGTTGCAATTCCAATGCTGCTTGTATTGATGATTGGATCACTGGCTTGGTTTAAATGGTGGAATGGTAGAACAATCAATGAATAAATTTTAGTAGGAAGGAGGATGGGATATGACAAGAATTCTAGTGGTAGATGATGATCCGGATATGCTTGAACTCGTTAAAAATGTATTGCGGACGCAGTCATATCTCGTTGACTGCTGTCTAAGCCCTGCTCAGATTGACCAGCGTAAGCTGGTTAGCTATGATTTGATCTTATTAGACATTATGATGCCTGATTTAGATGGAATTTCTTATTGCAAGCAAATTCGCAGCATGGTAGATTGTCCGATTTTGTTTTTAACAGCAAAGTCATTAGAGTCTGATATTGTTGAAGGGTTAGTAAGTGGTGGAGATGATTATATTACGAAACCATTTGGAATGAACGAATTACTCGCAAGAGTTCAAGCTCATCTTCGCAGGGAAAAAAGAGAAAGGCACTCCAGCTTACATCTGGGGAATATTCGTTTTGACCTATCTGCAAACGAAATCTACGTAAAGGATATAAAAATGTCGTTTACAAAGTCGGAATATCAGATTTCTGAGCTTTTAGCTAAGCGAAAAGGACAAGTTTTTTCCAGAGAACAAATTTACGAGATGGTTTTCGGATTCGATGGGATTGGATCTCCTTCCGCTGTTTCGGAGCATATTAAGAATATCAGAGCAAAGTTCCAACAGTTTGGTGAGTCTCCGATTGCGACTGTATGGGGGATTGGATATAAATGGGAATAAATCATAAGGGCAAATCATTGAAATTTGTTTTCATTCAATATCTAGTAAGTGTAGGTGGTGGGCTTTTGCTGGCTTTAGGATTGGCTGTACTTTCCTTTTTCCTGTTTTCTGTCTCCAGTTTTGTGCTTCCAGCAGATCACATGGAAAAGCAGATATTGGAGAGCAAGACAGTTCTATCGCAATCCGATCCTTTTGACTCCTCTGTACTACCGGATAATACAAAATTTTTACTTCTTTCTGAGGATGGACAGGTGATGGATTCGGATATGGATCAAGCCTTAAAAGAAAAAGCATTACAGTTTCATAATCAGGAAGTATATTCTACTGCCTCATCCGCATTTATGGAAATAAAAAGGATAGATGGTTATTTGATAGTTCAATACTCCCTTGAACCTCAATATGTCAATTCGTGGATGGAGCGATACTTTCCGAAACTCAATACGGTTTTCGGTATCTTGCTGATCGTATTTAGTTTTACCAGTATTGTTTTCATTACTTTTGTTTGGACTAAGAGGTTATCGAAGCAGCTTGTTCCAATGTTGAATGCATCAGAAGAAATTGCCAAACAAAATCTTGATTTTGAAATTGGCAGTTCAAATATCAAGGAATTTAATCATGTCCTATGTAGTATGGACGAAATGAAAGTTGCACTAGGTAATTCTTTAAAGGAAAACTGGGTGCAGGAAGAAAATCGAAGGAATCAAATATCTGCTTTAACACACGATTTAAAAACGCCTATTTCTATTGTGCAAGGCAATGCAGAATTGCTGAAGAATACGCCTTTGACAAGTGAACAGAAAATGTATGTGGATTTTATTTTGAAAAATGCCAGCCGGATTTCTGAGTATGCACAGACACTGACTTTAGTAGGACAGTCTGATCGATGGGAATATGGTTTGCTACAAGAGATTTCTGTAGAAGATGTTACAGCGAGTATTCAAGAAGCTGCTCGTGAGATTGCAGACACGAATTCTCTTACGATTAAAGAAAGTATTCAAGTGGAACACAGAATCATGAATGTAGATTTGAAACTTCTTGAAAGGGCAGTTTTAAATGTCATTCGCAATGCGATAGAACATTCTAAAAAAAGGCCATTGCTGGAACTAAAATTGGAAACAGACAATTATTACTTTTATATAGAAATAAAAGATAATGGGATTGGATTCACGGAAGAAGATTTAACACATGCAACAGAACTTTTCTATCAAGGTGATAAGAGTAGAAAATCGCAGAAGAATCATGGAATTGGTTTATATTCTGCGAAAAAGATTATGGAATTTCATCATGGCGAGATTTTACTGAAGAACAGTGAGAATGGACAAGGAGCGATTGTAGTGATGAAACTTCCTTTGTCAAATGGTTGGTAGATAATATTGATAATAAGGAATTTTTGAAAGGCTTGTTTCATGCAATGTATGATGAACTGCCAGCCCAAAAACCGAAAAAGAAGAAATAAACAACTCCCAGTTTAAGGGAAAACGCAAGCAATTCCAAGTTTGCAGAGTTATAAAATCATAATACCTTTGAGAAGCCGAGTATAAGCAAATCACACAGAGAAAACTAGAATCAAAGATTTTAATACGAAGAAAGAGAGTTTATCGCTCTCTTTCTTTTGCCATATATTGCTCATGGTTTTTCCGAAGCTGGTACAAGGATTCCATATCTGTCTTTGTATCTTGGTATTCCTGCATCAATGCAGACTTCATTTCTTGTAGGCCGTCTAGCTGCTTCAATATTTCCTTTGTATCTGGCAATTTAAAATATGTTTTAAGTATTTCAGTTGCCGCTTTTTTATACAGTGTCAGCTCACGAGAATATTCTTTTTCAAACTCTTTATCGTTAGGATTTTCCTTGTGATATTTATAGTGTTCTCGGTATTTTTTGACGGTGTTGGCATCCTCCATAGTGGTAGATAATTGTTCCATTGCGACTTCAACTTCTTTAATTTGTACCATAAGGGACTGTCTGTGATCTGCACTTTTTTGAATGAGCTGGTCTAATTGTGCAATGGATTGGATACCCTCATTACGCATGGAAACGACGGTTTCAGCCATTGTTTTGAGATTGTGTTTCGTTGCCCAATGCTCATATCCTTTACTTGCTTTAACCTTTGCAGAGTTCATATCAATCATATTTCCAACACGCTTTTTCACAGGTGACTTAGACAAAGCGGATGAATCATTAATACGTTCTTTTATCCGATCTTCTGTATAATCTTCTCCTATTGTTTTAGCACGAGTGAAACGAGGCTTATCTTTATAGCGGAAGGCAATATGCTTGCAGTATTTAATTTCATACCCGTTTTCCTGCATGAGCTTGAGAAATTCATCCCAGTCTTTTGCCCTTTGAATGAGACGGTCTATATCAAATTGAAGTCGGGATTTCCAAGATTTTCCTTTCTTTGCCTGTTCGTTTTCGTACCAGCTTTTTCCCTTAACCTTATATTTTTTGCGATATGTATCATAATATTCGTCAATTACAGAGAGGTTATTTTCCTTGCATAGCTTATCGCTTTGGTATCGGATTTGATGGTAGGAACGTTTGTTGGACTGATAACATTTTCCTGTAATATGGTTGACGTTGTTAAAGATGATGTGGTTGTGAATATGTCCTCGATCCACATGAGTAGTTAGCACATACTCATATTGTCCTTTTAATATTTTTTTACACAAGGTAATCCCGATCTGATGTGCAGCTTCTGGTGTCACTTCCCCCGGAGCAAAAGATTGTATCAAATGCCTGGCAAGAACAGTGCCATGCGTGTTGCAATCTTCTCTTGTTTTTAGAAACTGTGTATGAGCTGTTACCGGATTACATTTGAAAGAACTGACTAGGACTTGTTCTTCTGTTTTATCAGCGTTAGTGATATATAGAATAGCTATATCAAGAGTAGATTTTATTGGGTGAATCTTCGTGATTGCCAATTTACTCACCTCCTGTTTCTTCTGTTCTTTTTAATAATAGGTTATGAATTTGCCATATTTCTCTGGATAAATCATCCACAGTATCTCTGATAGATTGAATATCGTTTTTATAGATGATGCCGGTTGTGTTTGCCTGTTTTGCGATTTGATTGATGTTGTTTGTTGCATTGGCAAGTAGATACTGAAGGCTACGAAAAGGTTCAAGATCGACAATGTAGATCTCTTTTTCCAGTACACATTTTCTAAGAAAGTGGCTCATGGACTTAGACTTGGACAATCTCATCTTTTGATAGAAGATGTCTTTTTCTTCTTTGGTCACTTTGATTTCTATACGTTCATTTCGGAATCGGTTAGCCATAATGTTCTCCTTTCACACTGGGGTCTTAGGGTTCTCCTTAACAAGCAAAAATTGATAAAAAAAGAAGCAGGGTAGGGTTCCTGCTTCATCAATTTTTCCGTAAGTGTCCGTACACTTACTGTGCTTGCTACAAGAGATTGTTTCGATAAGCAAGCATTAAGCTTATTTAATTTTCTAATATGATTATAGCATAAAAAACATGTGATTTGAATTAGGAATCTATGTTCTAAGATAGGGCAATATTGTATAATAATAGTATAAATTATCGACGAAATAACTATAAATAATGTAGGTTTTGCACAAACCAATAGTTGTAATTATGAGTAATGGAATGACATTACTGTATTCATATTTTCAGAGAGTGCATTCAACAACTGGATCGTGATTACCTTTTATAATCTGTACTATTTTGATTGATAAGCCAATTGCCTTCGTACTTGTTACCTCTCTAATAAATCTTTAAGTTAAGGGAGGGACGCACATGTTGGTAATTTATATTGTAAAACTAAAGCACAACTTTAGACTGACTATGTGCAGACACTAGGGCAGCTTTTTGTCTTAGAAAATCTTACATAGAACTATATATTAGATTAAGTCGAGGACTTCTTACACCTTTATTTAGGGCAAGGAGTCCTCCTTTTTTGTTCTTTCAATTTCAATCACCAAAACGAAAACGAAAGGACAAAAATCATGAAAAAAGAATACTACATCATTGTTGATGGAAAGAAAGTTTTTGTATCTGAGGAAGTCTACAAAATGTACTGGAAGGATACGAATCATGCCAATTATTTGGAACGTGTTGATCGTAAGCATAGATTACTTTATTTCTCTGAGATGGATAAAGATGGTCACTTAGTAGATAACATTCCCGATAAGAATGTGGATGTTGAAAAGCTGGTGGAAATGAAAGCTTTGATTGATCGTTTGAATATTGCGATGAACTCACTTACTAAAGATGAAAGAGAAATCGTTGAAAGATTATTTTTTGAAGATGAATCTCTTTCAAGTGTGGCAAAGAGGAAGAAGGTTAGCTACCAAGCTATTCAGAGCAAGAAGAACACAATCCTTGCCAAGCTGAAAAAGTTTTTTGAAGAAAAGTAAAAAAATGTCTTGTAGGTGATGATGGAATTTCACTTAGAAAGTGAAGGGGAAGAAGAATTCTTGAAATGAGAGAGCTATTCCATTTTAAATCAATTATCCTTTCCCTTCCTTCAAGTGGAAGCTGATCTTTGACAACTGAATAGACCATGATAGGACGTTAACTGTTTGTGGAGAAATGTGACTTACGCAATGAGGTTCCTGCTGAGTAATCGGTTGAAATGGATACTGCTTTTTGCTTGGGCAAGGATATAAGGAATGGAGCGACAAATAAGAATACACATAACTAAGGTGGCAACTTAGTTCTTTGATACAAACAGGGATAATGATACTTCAATAGTTTATGCCGGCTCGTCTTGAACAAGGGGCGGTGGTGAGAATCCAATGTAGCTGCCAAAGCACCTATCAATGTCACAAAACTTACAAAAATGGAAAGGAGAGGCGTATGTATGATGAGTGGGATGAGTTCATAGGTATTCTGGCAAATGCTATAAGCAAATATATAGATGAAATGGAGCTTGATACATTGCCTGATCCTGAACCAATTAATGAAACTTCATCTGTTGTACTAAATAAAAATATGTCTAACGAATGAAAGTGCTATATTGTAAAAACGGAGTCTTAATGTTATAATTTACGTGAAAATATTGTCCAAACCTATCCGAGACAATAGAATAATTTTGAAGGTGATGCTATGTCAAAAGAAAAGGTTAAGGTTTACGTATATACTAGAGTTTCTACGAGTATTCAAGTAGATGGCTATTCTCTTGATGCACAGAAATCAAGAATACAAGCATTTGCAACGTACAATGATTATGAAATAGTTGGCGAGTATGAAGATGCTGGTAAATCTGGAAAGTCCATTGAAGGACGTGTTGCTTTTAATCAGATGATGAAAGACATTAAAAGCGGTAAAGATGATGTATCTTATGTACTTGTCTTTAAGCTGTCCAGATTTGCTAGAAATGCGGCTGATGTTCTTTCGACTTTGCAAGTCATGAAAGACTTTGGTGTAAATCTAATTTGTGTTGAAGATGGAATTGATTCATCCAAAGATGCAGGAAAACTAATGATTTCAGTCTTGTCTGCTGTTGCTGAAATTGAACGTGAAAACATTCGTGTTCAAACTATGGAAGGCCGAATTCAGAAAGCGAGAGAAGGGAAGTGGAACGGCGGTTTTGCCCCTTATGGTTATAAGCTGGTTGATGGAAAACTTGAAATAAACGAAGAAGAAGCTGTTGCAATACGGAAGATATTTGATCTCTATGTAAACACACCAATGGGGTCAACCGGAATTGCAAGACATCTTGAAAGTTATGGCATAAAAAAGATTCCAAGGCAAAACGGGAAAAATCCTTTATTTGATGCTGGTTTAATTAGAAAAATATTACAAAATCCTGTGTACAATGGAAAAATTGCTTTTGGAAGAAGAACACTTCAAAAAGTCATAGGCACAAGAAACGAATATAAACAAGTCAACCAAGATGATTATTTATTGGCCGAGGGAATTCATGAAGCAATCATTGATGATGAAACGTGGATAGCTGCGCAGGTAAAGGTTAAGTCGCAAGCTAAAAAATACGATAGAGTAAAGTATGTTGAAGATGTAAGGACGCATTTGTTAACCGGAATTGTTAAGTGTCCGATTTGTGGCGTGGGACTATATGCAAACAAGGCGGTCAAGTATAAAAAGGATGGGACAAAGTATAAAGATTTTTACTACTATGCTTGCAAGCACCGTCATAAATTAAGAGGTCATTCTTGCACCTTTAACAAGCAAATAAATGAAGAAGTTCTTGATAATGCTGTCATAGAGGTCATTTCTAAGCTAGTAAAGAACCCAAAGTTCACACCACTTATTAAAGAGAAGATCAATAGTAAAGTGGATACTTTGGAAGTTGACACTGAAATAAAGAACTTAGAGAAAGAACTGAAAAAAGCTCAAGCGACTAAGTTTAAATTGATGGATGAAATAGACAGCTTAGACACAGAGAATAAGCATTACAAAAAAATAAAATCTGATTTAGATTATCGTCTTTATAGAATGTACGATAAGATTGAAGAAATCGAGAGTAACATTCTAGACGAAAGGACAAAGAAAGAAGTCCTTCAAGCGAATAAACTCACAGGCGATAATATCTATAAAGTTCTCATCTACTTTGATAAGTTATTCAAATTGATGGATGAACGTGAGCGAAGAAAACTCATTACATCTTTAGTTGAATCTATTCAAGTTTTTGAGGAAAAACAACCTAATGGTCAGTGGCTTAAATCAATCGAGTTTAAACTTCCAATCATTGAAGAAGATATGGAAATTAGTTTGGACAAAAATGAGCATGTGGAGTGTGTTGTATTGATGTCAAAAGTTGCATCCAGTGAATAAATAAAGTGTAGAAAACAAAGGCTTATTCATAAGTTATCGTTAAAAGGTATCGGTAGCTTTAGATAAGCGTTGTTTTTTCATGATAAAAAATGATTGAGTGGGAACATATCTATAGACTAGAGTTGACACTAGGGAATGGAGAACAAGAAAAAATGCACCCACTTGCACCCACCTAAAAATTTGATAATTGTAAAATAGCCTAATTAACATTATAATATAACTAAGAAATAAGTATACTAAAATATTGGTGGAGAATCTCTATGAACGAAAGAAAAGATATAGCTAAAAATGTAACGATAATCCAAAAGCAGAGAGTTATAAAAGATTATGCAGTTGGAATATATGCTCGTGTAAGTACAAGTCATAAAGCCCAGATGGATAGTTTATCGGCACAAGTATCGGGATTGACGAGACTAGCGGCAGTACATAGAACATGGTTTGTTGCGGATGTTTTTATTGATGTTGCATCTGCTAAGACAGGATCGACAAGATTAGAATTTAATAGAATGATAAATGAGTGCGAGCATGGGAATTTAGATATTATTCTTACTAAAAGTCTTAGCCGTTTTGGACGTGATGCTAAAGAAGGCTTAGAAGCTATTAGAAGAATACGAGCAGCAGGGAAAAGAATTATCTTTGAGAAAGATAAGATAGATACAGAGACCGTTAAAGATGAATTATTGATTAGTATAATTGAAGCGTGTGACCAAGCAGAAAATGATTGGAGAAGCGAAAATATACGCTTGGGCTTAAAATACAGAGCCGAGGATGGAACATCAGGACTATATAATAGAGCCTGTTACGGCTACAAAAAAGATAAGAATGGAATGCTTATAATTGATGAAGAAGAAGCAAGAGTTGTTAGAAGAATTTATGACTGGTATCTTGAAGGATATAGTATTGGTGGAATCATAGATAAACTGGAAGAAAAGAAAATAAAGACATCGAAAGGTAAAGAACGATGGAGTAAAAGAGCAATTGAATCCACACTCACACGAGAAAAATATACAGGTGATGTGGCAATTGCGGATTCAGGAGGATCGGATAATCGATATTTATATAAGCAACATCATGAAGGGATAATATCCAAAGAGCAATTTAAAGCAGTTCAACTAGAAATGGAACTGCGTAGTAATGTGGAAATTGGAGAAGATGGAAAATCTCGAAGAAAGAGTAAAAAGTATAGTTCGAAGATACTAAAATGATAGGAGAAAATATATGAGAGATAAATATTCTAAGTCTAATATTAATAATGTTTCGGGAAATATTTTTAATGGACCAACCAATATTGTGGCAGGTAATAATTATTCTAAGGAAGCTGAAGAAGACAAGGTTGCATCATATACACCAGAACCTGTTTGGAGAAGTCCGATAACAATGGCAATGCTTTCATGGATGGGATTTATAATTTCTTTAATAGGACTTTTCCCAATGTATAAAATGTTTGAGCCTATAATTAATTTAATAACTAATAAGAGTATTAAAGTGGATTTAAATAATAATATTTATGTCATAATTTTTGCTGTAATATTTATACTTTTTGTGCTGGTCTTGTGTTTGAGGAGTATTACAAAAAAAGAAACTAGACATCCCTTATTCTTTAATTATGCAATAAGCGGTCTTGGAAGGAAAATCACAATAGAAAAAATTCGTATTGACAAATGTCCTATATGTGGTGGCACAATGAAATATTTCAATAAGGCTGTAGAATGGAGAGATATAACATATTCAGATGGGCGAACAAAACGTAAGGTTACAAAAAAAGTACCTGCTTTACAGTGTAAAAGAAATTTAGACCATTGTTTTGAAGTGGATCCAGCTGCAGACAGAGTAAAAAAAAGAGATTGAAACACTAAATAGCCTAATCGATATTTGCATAATCATCCTAAACACTATAGATGTAATACTATTAAAATAAACACTTTTATCAGTGTTATGACAAGCTTGTAAATAGCCTAATAATCTTATGTGGAAGCGGTTTGTTTGCTGTCAAGGGATTGAAAACAGTAAATTCAAATGAAGAAAATATCGAAACTTTCTATTAATATGATATATATATTACGCAAGAAATTTATTTCTGACACTAATATAATGCAGAAAAATAGAAGATATATGGGTTAAGTTGTGAAAATAGGTGTTGTGATTTTCTATTACTTGAAAAACAATTAGAAAAATATTTAGAGAAAGACAAACAAAAAGAAATTGATATCGAACTGTAAATTAAGGAATTGAGGTTCATATGTGGACATGTTAAAATCATAATGTATTAGTTTCATGGAAAAAAAAGGTATAGTACGATGGTTGTCTTAAATGAACAAATAGATATTTGTGCACCATATGAAAAACTTGCTTTCTGGGTATCAAATTTTGAGGAGGAGTTTGTTAAGTGGAGTCCTTATCACATTGAATGCGAACTTTTTAACGGCGGGCATAATGTTGGTGATAGAATCCAATTTCGTGAAATAGTTATGAATTTGGATTATAACGTCACCGGTACAATCATTGAAAGTGAGGAGGATGAAAACCATTTTCGTTTTGTATTTCAAAGCGATAAAAAAACAGCGTTTATAACATTTGAGGGAAAACGAACTGAAGAAGGCTGTCATTTTTCTCATACCGAGGCTTTCGGAATGACTACGCCTATTATAGGACATATCATTAACTTTCTGATTTTCAAGGTGTTCTTTAGAAAAAAGGCAGACTGGAAAGTCATAAGGAATGATATGATTTTGGATAATCAGTATCTGGATAAAATTCTCACGGATGGTAAATATCCGGACAGAATTCCAATAGAAGAATTACTGAAAGATGCAAAATAATTTTCTCTCTCTTAAAAGCTTACAAAGCTATTCAAATTTTCGATTCTCTACCTTT
>ERZ773063.454-NODE-454-length-27121-cov-20.217099_pt1 | contig 27121 bp, 27 predicted proteins | sample MGYA00580625_ERZ773063 | MGnify/ENA primary metagenome ERZ773063 (study PRJEB29015, sample SAMEA2738022) | human oral metagenome | biome: human oral; feature: human-associated habitat; material: dental | place: China | collected 2042 ... | reverse complement strand
CGTGAGGAGGCATGAGCGGGTATGGAGCATACCGCGGACCTTGTACAGGGCATCCGTGGCACACCCGCGCCGATGGTGACGCTCTTACCCGGTGCGTCTGCGGCACTCATCGAGAGCATCACCGTCGAGGTGCACGACGTGGAAGGGATCCATGACACGCCCAAGCCCGCCCATCACTCCTACGCCCTCAAATGCGAAGAGTCGGCGATCTGGCTTTTGCTTGCCTGTCCAATGCAAGCGCACCGGTGACCGAAGGGGAAGTCGGCGCTACGCTTCGCTGCGGGGGAGGGGTGCGCGTTGCTGCTGGGCTGGGTTGAGGTTGGGGGAGTTGTGGTCGAGGAAGGAAGCCAGCTGGGCCAGGCTCTCGTCTTCGAGCAGGCGTGGGTTGCGCGCGAGGTGGTGGAGGATTTTCTCTAGCTCGTCGTGGGGGTGGGTTGCGAGCTGCCTGCGTAGATCGTCCACATCTGTCGCGTTGACAACGTCAGCTCGTATGACGAGGCGTGTTTGCTCTTCTGCGAACAGCTGCGCGGCAGCAGCGGCCACGAGACGTGCCTGAGCTTCCGCGTTCGACATCGTTTGACGCTTCGCATCAATCCCGAGAGGGGTTTGAGAAGCAGCTGTACCTGGATTTATCTCCGCGTTGCGGAAGTGGGTCACCCCATTTGCTTCAGGAGCGATCTCTTCGTCCTGTTTCTTACCCCACGGCATCCGAACTTTCGACAATGAACTCTTAATGAACGGGACGGCCGTGTTGGAGGCCCAATTCTTGAGGGGAGGACCCACATACGCGGTACCAGCTACCGCTACTGCACCGACGAGGGCGGTCAGAAGTATTGCAAGCGACTTGTCACTACTATCTTCGGACTCCACGTGCTCTTCGTCATCGAACTCCAACCGGGTCTCGCTCGACATGAACATCGGCGGATCGCCGTACGGGGAATACGTTGAGTCGCTCTCGTCTGAGCCGAGGTCTGGGATGAACGTTGCGTGTTCTCGAAGGTGTCCGTCCTGATCGTAGAGATTCTGCGACCATCCACCTTCGGATCGGTTGCCCGGCGACAGGGAATCGTCGTCCCAATAGTAAGTGCCTCGTTGCTGTCCCATGGTAGTCCTGACTAGAGATGGTGATTTTTCTAAAACTATATGCTCGTCGTGAGAAGTTGGCAAACAGCTGTCGAATGTTGCTGAGTGGGTTTTTCTCTTGGAAAACGCAGCCCAGGCTTGGCCTGATCGATGTACTTAGAGCGGCTGCAATTTGAGCCCTGATCGACACCCTGCACATCCTCCCGCGCCCTTGCACACAATCGCACAAATGTGCAGTTATGATGCGCATCACCGCACGAGCGTGCGCCGCTCCAACGAGCAACGAGCTGGTTCGTACCAATCCGTATCGTACGGCATTTGTCTGGACTAACGCCCCCGCCCATACGTCTGACAAATCAGGCCACAATCAGCCCACACGCAACCCAAAAACCCGCCCCGGCCTCGTCCCACACGGACCCGGAAAGTGAACGCCACCACCCGTGTGTCCTAGGATTGGGGGCACGCCGACGCGCCCCCAAGGACGGGAGCACCCGGCACGCAGCAGCACCGCACACGCGGCACCGCAGGGTGGGTCCAGCAACGAAGACGGACACGCCAGGCACCACCGCAACACAGCAGAGCCGCCGCACAACCACGACCTCAACACCGACGTTGACCCACACAGAGGAGACTCCTATGAAGCCCCGCCTCGCAGCTACAGCCTTCGTTGCCGCATCCGCATGTGCCCTCGCACTCGGAGCCTGCACACCCGGCGACACCGCCCAATCCTCGTCCAGCTCCGCCGCGAAGGGCGGCGGAGACGGCAACTACTCGATCGCCGTCGTCCCCAAGGACGCCACCAACCCCTGGTTCGTCCGCATGGAAACCGGCGTCAAGAAGTACGCCGAAGACACCGGCATGAACGCCTTCCAGAAGGGCCCCGCTGAAACCGACGCCACCATGCAGGCCCAGGTCATCCAAGACCTCATCGCCCAAGGTGTCGACGCCATCTGCGTCGTCCCCGTCGACCCCGGAGCCATCGAGCCCGTCCTCAAGCAGGCCATGGACGCTGGCATCGTCGTCGTCACCCACGAAGGCGCCTCCCAGCAGAACACGATGTACGACATCGAAGCCTTCAACAACAGCGAATACGGCGCGTTCATCATGGACAACCTCGCCCAAGCCATGGGTGAAGAAGGCGTCTACACCACCATGGTCGGCCACGTCACCAACGCCTCCCACAACGAATGGGCAGACGGTGCCGTCGCCCACCAGAAGGAGAAGTACCCCAAGATGACGCTGCTCGAAGCCGAGCCCCGCGTCGAATCCCAGGACAACGGTGAAACCGCCTACCAGACCGCCAAGGAAGTCCTCAAGAAGTACCCCGAAGTCAAGGGCATCCTCGGCACCTCCTCCTTCGACGCGCCCGGCACCGCCCGCGCCATCGAAGAGCTCGGCCTCAAGGGCAAAGTCTTCACCGCAGGCACGGGCATGCCCGCCGCCAACGCCCAGATCCTCAAGGACGGCTCCGTGTCGACCCTGACCCTCTGGGACCCCGCGGACGCCGGCTACGCCATGGCATCCCTGGCCACCAAGATCCTCAACGGTGAAAAGATCGAAGACGGCGTCAACCTCGGCGTCAAGGGCTATGAATCCATGCACTTCTCGCAGGGCTCCACCAAGGTCCTCGAAGGCAACGGCTGGATCCAGATCACCAAGGACAACGTCGACTCCCTCGGCTTCTAACCGATACACCGCACACGACCACCCGCGCGCCACGGCCTCGTCCCAATGAACGAGGCCGTGGCCGGGCCACCCCAGCGCGTGCACTGACGCTCGCGCGCCGCACCCCCCACCAGCGCCACACCGCCGCGTGAGGGGCGGTCCCGGGTCGGCCCACGCGTCGGAAAGGACACCACATGGACACCCCAGTGCTGGCGGTACGACACGTCAGCAAATCCTTCGCAGGCGTGCGAGCCCTGGTCGACATCGACCTCGACATCGCACCCGGAGAAATCCACTGCCTCGCCGGAGAAAACGGGTCGGGTAAATCCACCCTCATCAAAGTCATCTCCGGAGTCCACACCCCCGAACAGGGCACGGTCTCCATCGGGGGCCGCGACTTCACGCGACTGACACCCGCCGACGCCATCGACGCGGGCGTACGCGTCATCTACCAGGACTTCTCCATCTTCCCCAACCTCTCCGTCATGGAGAACATTGCGCTCGGCAGCGAAGTCGCCGCCGGACGCCGCCTCGTCAACCGCTCGCGCATGCGCGAAGTCGCCCGCGAAGCCGTCGCCAAAATCGGCTTCCAGGTCGACCTCGACGAACTCGTCGGCAACCTCTCCGTCGCCGACAAACAGCTCGTCGCCATCAGCCGCGCACTCATGGGCGACGCGAAACTCATCATCATGGACGAGCCCACGACCGCCCTCACCAAGAAGGAAGTGCGCGCCCTCTTCAACATCGTCGCCGACCTGCAATCGCGCGGCATCGCGATCCTCTTCGTGTCCCACAAGCTCGAAGAAGTCTTCGAAATCGCGCAACGCTTCACCATCCTGCGCAGCGGACACAAGGTCATCACCTGCCCGAAGGAAGAGCTCGACCGCGCCAGCTTCGCCCGCCACATGACCGGGCGCGACTTCGATGAGGAGCGCTACCAGCCCGGCGACATTACCGAGACCCCGATCCTCCAGGTTGAGGGCGCAACCGTTGCCGGTGCCTTCGCTGACGCCACCCTGAGCGTGCGACCCGGCGAAATCCTCGGCATCACCGGCCTGCTGGGCTCCGGACGCACCGAACTCGCCATGTCCCTCTTCGGAATGCTCCCCCTCGACTCCGGGCGCATCCGCGTCAAAGGCCAAGACGTCACCCTGCGAGGCGTGCGCGACGCGATCGCAGCCGGCATCGCCTACGTCCCCGAAGACCGCCTCACCGAAGGCCTCTTCCTCTCGCGCTCGATCGGCGAAAACATCACGATCTCCGAGATGGAATCCTTCACCAAGGCCCTCGGATTCATCGACAAGAAAGCCATCCGCGATGAAGAGAAGAAGTGGGTGAAGCGCCTCGACGTCGTCACCCCCGACCCCGCCAACGCCGTCAACACCCTGTCGGGCGGCAATCAGCAAAAGGTCGTCCTGGCCAAGTGGCTCGCCACCAAGCCCTCCGTCCTCATCCTCAACGGGCCCACCGTCGGTGTCGACATCGGCTCCAAATTCACGATCCACTCGATCCTGCGCGAACTCGCCGCGCAAGGCATGGCCGTCATCATCATCTCCGACGACATCGCCGAAGTGCTCACCAACTGCTCGACCATCGCGATCATGCGAGCCGGGCACCTGAGCGACCCGATCAACCCCGACACCCTCACCGAGGCCGAACTGACCCGGCTCCTGTCCGAAGACCAGGCCCCGGCCTCGTCGACCGAAGGGGGAGAGATCTAATGCCCCGACTCATCACGAAAGTCCTGCGCGCCAACGAATTCTGGGTGTTCCTGGTCATCGCGGCGCTCACCCTCGTTATCCAGGCGCGATCCGGCCAGTTCTTCACGGCTAACAACCTCGTCGACCTGGCCGGCGCGATGGTGGTCCCCGGCCTCTTCGCCGTCGCCGCGCACCTCGTCCTCGTCTCCGGCGGCATCGACGTGTCCTTCCCGGCGCTGGCCTCCCTCGCGGTCTACGTGACCACGAAAGTGCTCGTCGACAACGGGTGGAACGGGCCCGTCATCGTGCCCTTCCTGATCGCCGCCGCCCTCGGCGCGATCCTCGGCGCATTCAACGGAATCTTCACGTCGAGGCTGACCGTGCCCACGCTTATCATCACCCTGGGCACCGCCAACGTCTTCAACGGCGTCATGCAGGGTGCGCTCAAATCCGTGCAGATCAACACGATCCCCGAGTCCATGCGCTCCTTCGGATCCGCGTCCCTCTTCGTCGCCCGCAACGAAAGCTCCGGCCTCCAGTCCTCGATGCCCGTGTCCTTCCTGATCCTCGTCGCGGTCGTCGCGGTCGCCTTCTTCATCACCCGATACACGATGTTCGGCCGCTCCCTCTTCGCCATCGGCGGCGACGAGAGTGCGGCCGCCCGCGTCGGCTTCAAGGTGCGCGCCACCAAGTTCTGGCTCTACGTCCTCGTCGGCATCATCGCCGCCCTGGCCGGCATGGTCCGCACCTGCTCCATGGGACAGATGCACCCCACCAACCTGCTCGGCATGGAAATGATGGTCATCGCAGCCGTCGTCCTGGGCGGCACCGCGATCACCGGCGGTAAGGGCACCCTCACCGGCGTCATGCTCGGCACGCTGCTCATTGTCATCGTCCAAAACTCCATGATCCTCATGGGAATCCCGACGTTCTGGCAGGGCTTCGCCCTGGGCCTGCTCATCATCGTGGGAACCGGCGTCTCCGCGCTCCAGGTCATGCGCGCCCGCCGCACCGCACACTAGGAGGACCACATGTCAACGCTTCTCGCCTCCCCGCGCCTCGCTTTCCTCAAAAAGGAGAGCTACATGACGCGCCTCATCATCGTCTTCCTCCTCCTGCTCATCTTCTTCGCCGCCGTGCGCCCCGGCCCCTTCTTCGCCGTGCGCACCTGGCAGTCGATGGCCGTCCAATTCCCCGAATTTGGCCTCATGAGCCTGGGCGTCATGTTCACCATGTTCACCGCCGGCATCGACCTGTCCGTCGTCGCCATCGCCAACGTCACCTCGATCTGCGCGGCCCTCACGCTGCGCTCGATGCTCGGCCCGGCCGTCACCCCCTCGTCCATGGCCATGGCCACCCTCATCGCCCTGGGCGTCGCCCTGTCGGTCGGGGTCGTGTGCGGACTCATCAACGGCACGCTCGTCGCTGTCCTGAAGATCCCACCCATCCTCGCCACCCTCGGCACCCTCGAGCTCTTCGGCGGCGTCGCCCTCATCCTCACCCAAGGCAAACCCGTCTCCGGCGTCCCCGCAGCGTTCGGAGCCGTGTTCACGGGGAAGGTGGCCGGCCTCGTGCCCATCCCCCTCGTCGTGTTCCTCGTGTGCGCGGCCGTCGCCGGCGCCATCGTCGCCTTCACGGGCTTTGGGACCACGATCCTCATGCTCGGCACGAACGACACCGCGGCGCGCTTCTCGGGCCTGAAAGTCAAGAGCCTGCTGATCCGCACCTACGTGCTCTCCGGCGTCATGGCCGCCATGGCCGGCATCGTCATGCTCGCGAACTACAACTCCGCGAAAGCCGACTACGGCGCCTCCTACACGCTGCTCACCGTCCTCATCGTCGTCCTCGGCGGCGTCAACCCCAACGGCGGATCCGGGCGCCTGAGCGGCGTGCTCCTGTCCATCCTCATGCTCCAGGTCCTCTCCTCCGGCCTGAACATGTTCCCCGACATCTCCAACTTCTACAGGCCCCTCATCTGGGGTGGCGTGCTCCTGCTCGTCATCTGCATGAACGAGGGCCTCTTCTCCTTTACCAAACTGCGCAAACTCAGGAAAGGACACGCGCATGCTGACAGCTAAAGACAAGCACGTCGTCGTCGGCGCCGACTTCGCCGGGTACCCCCTCAAGGAAGCCGTCAAAGCCCACCTCGAGGAGCGAGGCTGGACCGTCACCGACCTGACGCCCGACCCCGACACCGCGCCCATGTATCACCGCGTCGGCTTCATGCTCGGCGCCCAGATCGCCGAAGGCAAGTTCGAACGCGCCCTCGCGTTCTGCGGCACCGGCATGGGCATCCATATCGCTGCCTCCAAGTGCCCCCACGTGCACGCCGCCGTGTGCGAATCCGTGCCCGCCGCGCGCCGCTGCGCCGCCGCCAACAACGCGAACCTGCTCGCCATGGGCGCCTTCTACGTCGCCCCGCGCACTGGGATGGCTATGGCGGACGCCTTCCTCGAGTCGTCGCTCGGATCCGGGTACGAGGACTGGGACGGCTTCTATGAGTACCACCGCATCGGGTACGACGAATGCGAAACCTTCGACTACGAGGCCTACAAGGCCAACGGCTTCGAGGTCGTCAACCCGGGGCTTGCCGTGCTTGCGGAGCAGCCCAAGGGGTTGGCGTACTGAGGTTGTGACGCCGTAGAGAGGTGGGGGCTCCCGTTTGGGAGCCCCCACCTGTGTAAATCGGCTGCACTCGTGGTCAGGGCGAGAACTCAGGCAATGCCGAGGCTGGAGGCTCGGCCATGTCCTTACTCGTGTGATTGTTTTTCGAGAGCGTCGAACCAGGCGGTGAAGAGACGCATAGCCGTATCTGCAAGGTCGTCGATCTCGGAGATTGGTTTGGGGTGTGCTCGGACGCCGATGGCCGTATCGATGTATCCCTGGGCAAGCCAGGGAGCATCTGCCAGGTACTTCATCGTGAGATCTTTACGGAGTTGCCCGAGAGGTCGTTGCGAGGTGCCAGGCTTATTGGTTTTGAGATCGAATGTGCTGGGATCCCCCTCCAACACGGTCTCATAGAGCACTCGAGCGTTTGTTACCCACGATGGTACGTCGTTTGAATCCAAGGGTGGATAGCACTCGTCAGTTTCCTCAACGTGGGTTCCAGCGTAGTACTCGAGGTGGACATCGTTGAAGGACAATGGCATCTCCCGTCCGATTACCTGAATCTGTCCGCACAGCCAATCGCCGTTAGGAAGCTCTGGTGACTCGACAGTGATTCCGGGCATTCCTGAATCCCCGCGATTGACTTCGAGGTACCACCCGTCTGGGATCGTCATATTTCTCAGCGTTTTGCGCAGTACCCGCTCCACCTGGACCTTCAATGCGGAGATAGACTCGACGTCTGACAGTAGAACGCGAGCGTCTGGGAACTCGGAGAGTACTTCTTTCCAGGTTAGAACGTGAGCAACCTGATCTCGGTGTTCCGCAGCATCATCAGCGTCGAGGAGGAGGAGCATCAGGTAATCGGCAACCTCTGACTCCCGCTCTAGCTGATCCGCACTGATCTCGTGGTCAATCTTGGCTTCGATGGCAATTTTTTTGTGTTCGAATTCCAGAAGAATGTCTACGCGCTCATCTTTCTCGCACCCCACGTCGGTGAGTTCGCCGAGCTTCACGCCCAACAGAGACGAGAAGTAGCGCTCAGTCGCTTGCGGATCGTGGCGGAATTCTGCAGCCAACGCTCGCGTGAGTTGGGGCTCCGATGTGTAGAGCCCGCTGAACTCGTGATGTGGTGTCGCTTCCATATGTTGAGGACTTTCTCGTGGTGGGCGGGGAGCGAGATCCCTGATGGCGGCTATCCGGCCGTAGCTCTCACCCCTTTGTGGCTTGACAGTCTTTCACTCTACATGCTTTTGAGGAAATAAGTGGTTTGACAGATTGGTCTGCTGTGTTGAAACCGATGAGGGTCCCGCAGTGGCAAGTGCGCCCACAAGGCGCAACCCCGGCCTCGTCCCTGAGAAGAGAAGCGAAGCCGGGGGCAACAAAGCCAAAAACCGCGACGGTCAGCGGTTCGATGCGAGCGCCGCCCGGGCGACCTCCTCGAAGGTGAGCGGATCGCGGCCCGTCACGTCGCGCACGGTCGTGGAGACGACGTCCATCTCGCCGCGCGCGATCGACGTGTAGGTCGACACCCACGAGTCGTACTCCCACTGGGCGGCCGGCCACTTCTTGCGAGACTCGTACGCCTCCTCGACGGTTTCGCGCACGTAGGTGACGGGCCGGCCCCACACGCGGGTGAGGATCGCGGTGATCTCGTCGAGGGTCAGGGCCTCGGGGCCCGTCACGTCGAGAGTCTGATTCTCGTAACGACCCGGATCCGCCAAGACCCCGGCGGCCACGCGCCCCGCGTCCTCGCGCGCAACCACGCCCACGCGCCCGTCGCCCGCGGGTCCGAGGATGCGGCCCTCCTCGTCCGGCAGCGCCACGAAAAAGTCCGCGTAGAAGTTATCGCGCAAGAACGTGTACGTCATGCTCGACGCCTTGATGCGCTCCTCCGTGTGGAAGTGCGTCCGAGCCAGCGTAAACGTCGCGTCGGGCGCCGCGTTCATGAACGACAAGTACACGATATGACGCACACCGGAGGCGGCCGCCGCGTCGACAAAAGCGAGGTGCTTGTCCAGGCGGTCCTCGCTCTCGGGCGCGGACACCATGAAGAGGATGTCAACACCTTCCAGTGCGCCGCGCGTCGTGAGTGTGTCCTCGTACGAGCACTTCACCGCGATGGCACCCGGCAGCTCGGGCGCTCGCGACGGCGTGTTCGCGAGCAGGCGCAGGGGCAGGCCGCTCTCGGACAGGAGGCGGGCAACCACGCCGCCGACGTTCCCGGACGCGCCGGTGATCGCCAGGGACGGGAGGGACGAGGCCTGGGCCGGCTCGTTCGTGCGGGCTTCGGGAGTGGGGGTGTCAGTCATGTGGCCAGTGTGCCACCGGCGTTGTGGCGTGTGCGCACGCCACGCAAGGTTTGTGCTGTGGGCGTAGCGCCTGGCGGGGTGATCCCGGGGGCAACTCTGTTGGGACATTGATGAGAGTTCGTGAAACCGGCAGCGCCTTTGTGGGCGGTTGGGGAGGGGTGTCTGAAACCGGTGACGCCTTTGCGGGTGAAAAATGGCCTGGAAGCGCTCTTTTTCTGCGAGCAAAGGTGTCAGTGGTTTCATCTCGCGGTAGTGATCCGCGAGCATTGATGTCGTCGGTTTCAGGCAAGGCGGTCGGCAGGTGTTGTGAGGCAGCTGTGGCCCCATCGGCGCGAAAAAATTCGCCCAGCAGGAGTGGATTCCGGGCCAAACCGCGAAAAAATTCGCCCAGCAGGCGAAAAAAGGCCGATTTTGGGGTGTTTTGTGTGCGCTGGGCGAACTTTTTCGCGCGTGGGCGCTGATGGAGGCGAGCAGGGCGAATTTTGTCGCGCATGTGGCGCCTAGACGCGGATGAGGAGGTCTGGCTGCGGTGCCCGTGGGTGGCGGCAGGGCCTGGCCGGGTCCTCCGGCGCCCGGAACACCAGCGGCGCCACATAGCAATACTCCCAAAAGTCATATGAGAAATATGCGAGCTTCATAGGTTCTTCATAGGGTCGCGTGGGGAAATTGGTGCATCGACAAAAGGAGATCCCAATGACCGCCCTGATCCTGATCGCCATTGACCTGGCCGCCATGGCCGCCCTCGTGTTCGGCCTCTACTTCCCACGGCACCGCCGCGCTGACCTGGTCGCAGCCTTCCTCGGTGTGAACGTCGGCGTCCTCGCCGTCACGATCATTCTCGCGAACTCGACCGTGAGCGCGGGCCTTGGCCTCGGCCTCTTCGGTGTTCTCTCGATCATCCGACTGCGTTCGGATCAGATCTCGCAGACGGAGATCGCCTACTACTTCGCGTCGCTGGCCCTCGGCCTGCTGACGGGCATGTCTTCGGCGGTGACCCCGCTGCTCGGTGGCCTCATTGCCCTGATCCTCGTGGCTCTGGCCTTCGGGGACTCGAAGCTGGTCTTCGGCCGCTACACCTCGCAGACTGTCCAGCTGGATCGCGCGATCGCTGACCCCGCCGAGCTGAAGGCCGCCCTGGAGCAGCGCCTGGGCGCGTCCGTCGCGTCGGTGAATGTCGTCAAGCTTGACCTCGTGAACGACCTGACTCTCGTGGACGTTCGCTCGAACGTCGCCTGACCCGCCGGCCTCGCCCCGGCCCGCCAGCACGCACCGCCACCACCGCCACCCCGCAGACCGCCACTACCAAGGACATGACTCATGAACGCCACCCTGAACTCGATTCTCGCCGACCTCGACGCGATCGGCCTCGACGACCTGAATAAGCGCGCGGCGATGCTGACCCGAGTGGACCGTAAGTATGCGCTGGACGGGGCCACGGCCTCGGCGATTCTGAGCCGCCTCCCTGAGGATACGAAGGTCCTGCAGATCGACGGCCAGGTGTCCCAGGGCTACGCGTCAACCTACTACGACACGCCCGACATGGATTCGTACCTGCTGACCGCGCTCAAGCGCCGCCGCCGCTTCAAGGTCCGCACCCGCTCCTACCTCTCGTCCGGCGCGTCCTTCCTGGAGGTGAAGACCCGCGGCCCGCGCGGCGTGACCGTCAAGAAGCGCATGCCGATATCTTGGGACGAGGCCGGGGCTCCTCTCGCGGGTGAGCGCCGCGCGTGGGTGGCCGGGAAGGTCGAGAAGACGGGGTACGGTCACCTGGTGCCTGCCCTTGAGCCGGTGCTGACCGGATCGTACGAGCGAAACACTCTGCTCCTGCCTGGTGGCGAGGGGCGCGCGACCGTAGACACGAAGCTGACGTGGCGCTCGCTGCGCACGGACGGCACTGAGGTTGCCCGCCCCGACCTGGTCATCATCGAAACGAAGTCGGGCGCGACCCCTTCGATCGTCGACCACCTCCTGTGGGAGGGCGGAGTGCGACCCGTGACAATCTCCAAGTACGGGACCGCGATGGCCGCCATGCACCACCTGCCCGCGAACAAGTGGCACCGCACGCTGGACCGGTACTTTCACGAATACGTGGAGGTCCCCGAGCTGAGCCGCGAGGCGCCCCTCGCGATGGTGGCCTGACGGGCGTCATGCAGATGGCCATCGGGCTGCTGGCTGTCAAGCAGGCGGACACCATGCGCGGACGACGCCATGCCGCCCCTCCGGTTTTGCCACATCGGCCCTCACGGTTTCGAACGCGCGCAAAACGCAAGCGCTGAGCATATGAAACACAAGCTTTAACCATACGAAAGACACATACACATGAAAGCCCCGAAGAAGATCATGACCCCCGCCCGGACGATCGGCGCGATCGCCCTCGTCGGAACGCTGGCGCTGGGCGCCTGCGGCGCCTCGGGCGTCACCTCCTCCGGCTCCACCGCGACGAGCGCGACCGCTGTCGTCGCGGCCTCCGGAACCAACGGCGACACGACCGCGCCGCCCACCGCGGCCGATGCCCTGGCCTCGAACGCGAAGGCCTCCTACGTGAAGGACGGCGACTGGAAGGCCTCGGACGCTGTCGACGTGACGCTGAGCGGAACGACCGCGACCTCCTCGTCCGACGCCGTGAGCGTGAGCGACGGCGTGCTGACCATCTCCAAGGCCGGCGTCTACAAGCTCAGCGGATCCTTCACTGGCAAGGTCGTCGTAGCCGCAGGAACCGAGGACCAGGTCATCCTGATCCTCGACAATGCGACCATCACCTCGCCTGCGGGCGCCGCGATCGAGGCGACCAGCGGCGACGACCTCGTCCTGTCCCTCGAGGGCACGTCGACGATCACCGACGGCACCTACACCGGCACCGAGGACGCGAACGCCGCGATCTACGCCGACATGGACCTGACGATCACCGGCTCGGGCACGCTCACCGTGACCTCCGGCGACTCGTACGCGATCACCTCCAAGGACGACCTGTACGTCCTGAGCGGCACGATCAACGCCACCGCCTCGGATGATGGCCTGCGCGGCAAGGACTCCCTGACGATTGCCGGCGGCACCGTCACCGTGAACTCCGGCGGCGACGCCCTCAAGTCCGACCAGGACAACGACAAAACCAAGGGCTACGTGTCCATCGTGGACGGCACCGTCACCCTGACCTCGGGCGGCGAGGGCATCGACGCGTACACCGACGCGATCGTCACCGGCGGCACCCTGTCGATCACCTCGGGTGGCGGCGCCTCGGCCGGCAAGCCCTCCACGGACTCGGCCAAGGGCATCAAGGCGCAGACCTACATCATCGTCGACGGCGGAGTGACCACCATCGACGCCGGGGATGACGCCATCCACTCCAATGGCGCCCTGCGCCTGAGCTCCGGCACGATCAGCGCTGCCTCCGGCGACGATGGCGTGCACACCGAGGTTGCGGCCGTCCTGGACGGCGCAACCGTGACCGTCACCCAGTCGAATGAGGCCCTCGAGGGCGGCCTCATCACGATCTCCGACGGCACCGTCGACCTGACCTCGAGCGACGATGGCATCAACGCCTCGGGTTCGATCACGGTCGAGGCCGGCCTGGCAGCTGTCGCCGAGTCCAGCTCGGATTCGACCACCACCGATACCACCACGACCACCCAGCAGATGGGCCCCGGAGGCATGGCTGACGGCGGCGGCTCGATGGAGGACACCGGCGAGCAGCTCACCATCACCGGCGGTACCGTGACCGTCAACGCGAACGGCGACGGCCTCGATTCCAACGGCTCGCTGACCATCAGCGGCGGAACGACGACCGTCTACGGCCCGGCGTCCGGCGCGAACGGTGCCCTGGACAGCAACGGTGCCATGAGCATCACGGGTGGCACGGTCATCGCCTTCGCCACCAACGAGATGGTGGAGACCCCGACCACGACCGACGGCCAGGGCTGGGTCTCCGCCTCGGCGACCGGCTCTGCCGGATCCACGGTGACGATCACCGACGCCAACGGTTCAGTTCTGGGCACCTACACCTCGCTCAAGGCCTTCGGTAACGTCATCTACTCGACCTCCGGCATGACCAACGGCTCCACCTACACGGTGAGCGTCGACGGCACTGCCACAGAGGCGACCGCCGGCCAGGGCGGCGGCATGGGGATGGGCGGACAGCCCCCGGTCGGCGGTCCGGGACAGGGTGGCCAGCCGCCGACTGGCGGTCAGCCCCCGGCGGGCGGTCCGGGTCAGGGCGGACAGCCCCCGGCCGCTCCCCAGGGCTGAGGCCTCCCACATAGTGCGCCCCGCGTGATTGTCGACACGCGGGGCGCACGCATGCCTCCACCGCGTCTGTATTCGCCGAGGCCTCGGCCGGTATCTCACGCCCGCACCCTCGCTCGCCACCCCCGGGATCAGCGCAACTAAACTGGAACCAGAGGACGAGGCCCCGGCCTCGTCAATAAGAACGAAAGGACCTCACATGCTCCCCTCCGAGAAGCTCGCCGAACTCGGCGTCGAACTGCCCGCCGTCGCCACCCCCGTCGCCGCGTACGTGCCGGCCGTCATCGACCGTGGCGTCGTGCGTACCTCCGGCCAGATCCCCGTCGTGAACGGCGAGCCCGTGTGCATCGGCGCGGTCGGCGAGGACGGCGCGGACCCCGAGGACGCCAAGGACGCCGCACGCGTGTGCGCCCTCAACGCCCTGGCCGCAGCCGCCTCCGTTGCGGGGGGCATCGACAACCTCGCGGGTGTCGTCAAGGTCGTCGGCTTCGTGTCCTCTCGCCCCGACTTCTACGGGCAGGCCGGCGTGATCAACGGTGCCTCCGAGCTCTTCGGCGAGATCTTCGGCAGTCAGCACGCGCGAAGCGCCGTCGGCGTGGCCGCGCTGCCCCTCAACGTCAGCGTCGAGGTCGAGGCTGAGTTCCTCATCAAGTGAACGCGCGGGCGTGGCTGAGGCGTGCCTACACTGGGTAAGGTTCGCTGAAATGGCCCGTCGGGCCGAAGGGTAAGGAAAAGACATGACTGACCGTCAGATGTTCAAGCTGGTCGACGCCAACACCGTCCCCTCCGAGGACGGCAGCTGCGGGTGCGGCTGCGGCGGCGAGGGTAAGAAGGAGCGCGCTGCCGCTGAGCAGGCTCCGGCTCCCGCCGAGCAGGCTCCCGACCAGCGTGGTGGAGGCTGCGGCTGCGGCGGACACGGCCACGGCCATGGCGGTGGCCACGGCGCGCAGGCCGCCGAAGCCCCCGCCGAGCGCCCCCACGAGATGGCTGCCGAGCCCATGACCTCCACCGCTGGCGGCTGCGGCTGCGGCGGTCACGGAGGAGGCCACGGGCATGCTCACGGCAAGACCCACGCGGCTGGTGCCGGTGTCATCCACCGTCCTGGCGCGGACGAGCTGGTCATCCACTCGATTCCCCGCGTCGTACGCCACGCGGTCCTTTTCGCCGCGGTCGACAACCTGCCCGTCGGCGAGAACATCCAGATCTGCGCGCCTCACCAGCCCGAGCCGCTGTTTGCGCACCTGCAGGATTCCGAGCAGCACTACCGCGTCGAGACCCTCGAGGCCGGCCCCGTGGATTGGCGCTACCGCATCACGCGTCTCGGCTGATCGCCCTCCCCTCAACGAGGCCGTGGCCCACTCCCGCTTCCCCGCGGGCCGGCCACGGCCTCGCCGAATGTGCGCAAACGCGGCGCCCCAATGCCTCGTGCACGCTGACATGCGCGAATGTGCTCCCGTTCGGGTGTCCATTCGCGTGCCTGGGAGCGCCCGAGCCGGTACCGTTGATGCATGAGCTTCTTTGACATGACTTCTGACGCCGACGTTGAGGACGACCTGGATCGCGTTGAGACCGACATGGTCGTGGACTGCGACATTGAGGCCGCGTGGGCGCTCGTGTCGGAGCCGGGCTGGTGGGTCAATGACGGCCCGCTGGGTGACCACGAGGTGAGCCTCGGGGATGACGGAATTTATCGCGTGAGCGACCCGGACGCCGGCGACTGGCTGATCGAAAAGGCCGACGAGGATCCGATGGATGTCGTCGCCTTCCGCTGGTACCCGCTGGCCGACGACGAGCTGCCCGACGAGTACGCGACCCGCATTGAGGTCTCCCTGTCCGAGGAGCGCGGCGGCGTCGCCATCCACGTGGAGGAGTCGGGTCTGGCGTCGGTCTCCGACGACGAGGCCGAGGCCCGCCAGGCTTACGAGGACGCGATCGGCATGTGGGAACAGGTCCTGGCCGCGGCGAAGACCTACCTCGAGGGCTGCTGAGCGTCTAGGCTTGCGAGCTCCCGGCACCTGCTGGTGTCGGCGGAGTGCCGTCCTTTCGACGTCAGGGTCGTTGGCTGCGGAGGGTTGTCGTCGTTTCGGCATCTGCTGGTGTCGTCGAGGTTCCGTCGTTGCGGCATTCCGCTGCAAGTGACTCGTAGTTAGCGTGTTGCCAGACTTTGCACCCCCGCGGCCTCACGCCCGCAGGGGTTGTTTGTTGGCGGTGCGGTTCACGGATGGTGAGCTGAGTGTCCGTCCGGGTGTGTCTCCCAAATTTCGCACGTAATTCCCCGTGGGTACTTCAACTTTTTAAGTCAGAACGTTGAAATTCTGCTGTTTCTGGGGTGTTGTTGCGTGTGGCCGTCAGGGAATTACGTGCGGAATTGGTGAGTGTGGGGACGGTGGCGCGGTGTTGGCTGCGGGCCGCCGGACGTTCGCCGCGGTGGGGCTTGTGCGCGTGGGTGCTGCACCCGATCCGTAGGCAGTGCACCCGTTCTGATCGGGTGCAGCGTCCCGTAAGAGGTGTAATGCCCGGTGTGGGAGTTGCTGTGCGAACCATGGTGGAGCTTGTGACTCCGAAGCGTTGCACTAGTTGAAGGAGCAATGCACTAGATGGGGGAGCATTGCACTGGATAGTAGCTAGTGCAATGCCCTGCTAAGTAGTGCAATGCTGGCGAAAGTAGTGCAATGCCTCCCGGTGCCGAATGATGGGGAGCTGTATTGACGTGGGCGGGGAGCGGGCGTCAGCGCTCCCAAATTTCGTACGTAATTCCCCAGTGACTGTTTCAATGTTTTAAGTCAGAACGTTGGAATTCCGCGGTTTTTGAGGTGGTGCTGTGTGTGGCCGTCGCGGAATTGCATGCGAAATTGATGGGGCCGCCGTGTTTACTCCACTGTGTGAGTGGGCAAGCATTGCACTAGTTGAAGGAGCAATGCACTAGATGGGGGAGCGTTGCACTGGATAGTAGCTAGTGCAATGCCTGGCTAACTAGTGCATTACATGCGCAAGTAGTGCAACGCCTCCCGGCGCGCGCCGACTGCGTCGTGAGCTGCGCTTTACCGTTCCGAGGCCTCTCGTTCTGCTGCCACATGATCGGTGGCCTCACGTTCAGCGGCCTCACGCTCAGCGGCCTCACGCTCCGCCTCGCGGGCTGCCTTCTTGGCGCGGGCGCGGGCCTCGACCTCTTCGGGGGTGAGTGGGCCCTGCGTCGAACCGTCGCTGCCGTCGGTGCGCTCCCACGAAATAGCGAGGCTGTCGCGCGCGCCGAAGCGCGCCAGGTGGATGCCGACGATGAATTCGAGGCGATCAGCGCGCTCGGGCTCCGTGCGCAGCTCAAGCCTCAGATTAGATGCCGACGCGACGACGTCGAAGCGCCCCAGGACCGGACCCTCGCGGTCGAACAGTAGGTATCCGCTGCTCGCTTCCTCGTCCCAGAAGCCGGTGATCTTGTGTCCCATGTGGCTGACGAGCTGCTTGCCGTAGCGCGCCGCCCGCTCGGTCGGGATCGTGGCCACGGAGATCAGGGGGAACGAGGTCTCGCCCGTCGAAGGAGTCGAATTTAGCGGCATAAGGCAAACCTAACTTGAATGCGGCCCGTCTGCCATGTGGGGATCTAGATTCGGTCATGAGCGTGCCCGTGCGGTAGCGTTGGAGAGTCAAGCGCTTCGCGAGAGCGTGCAAAGACCGCGCAAAACGTCCCAGGTGGGGCGGGAGCAGGCAGAAGGAACAACGATGACAGTCGAGAACATCGAACACGGCGAGCCGCGCCAGGGCGGCGAAAAGCTTCAGCGCACGCTGAAAAACCGCCACATTCAGCTGATTGCCATTGGCGGCGCGATCGGCACGGGCCTGTTCATGGGCTCGGGTAAGACGATTTCCGTCGCGGGCCCCTCGATCCTGCTGGTCTACATGATCATTGGCGCGGTGCTCTTCCTGTTCATGCGCACCCTGGGTGAGCTGCTGCTCTCGGATCGCAAGTACGCGACCTTCGCGGACATTGCGCGCGATCTGATCGGCCCGTGGGCTGGCTTCGTGACCGGGTGGACGTACTGGGCGTGCTGGGTCGTCACAGGCGTCGCCGACATGGTCGCCATCACGGGGTACACGCACTTCTGGTGGCCGGACTTGCCTGCGTGGGTTCCCATTGGCGCGACGACCCTGCTGCTCTTCGCCCTCAACGCGATGACGGTCAAGGCTTTCGGAGAGACGGAGTTCTGGTTCGCGCTCATCAAGATCGTTGCGATCATCGCCCTCGTCGTCGTCGGATTCGCGATGGTCGCGATGGGCACGGTTGACACGGAGGGCACCGCAGCGGCGGTGTCGAACCTGTGGACCCACGGCGGCTTCTTCCCGACCGGATTCACCGGTTTCCTCGGCGGCTTCCAGATCGCCCTCTTCGCCTTCATCGGAATCGAGATGGTCGGTACGACCGTCGCCGAGACCGATGACCCGGACAACACCCTGCCGAAGGCCGTCAATTCCATCCCCGTGCGCATCATGCTCTTCTACGTGGCGGCGCTCGCGGCCATCATGATGGTGACCCCGTGGGATCAGGTGAGCCCTGAGAAATCACCCTTCGTCACGATGTTCTCGCTGACCGGCTTGGGCGCAGCGGCGACGATCGTCAACCTCGTGGTCCTCTCCTCGGCCGCCTCCAGCGCGAACTCCGGCATCTACTCGACGTCCCGCATGCTCTACGGACTCGCCCGCCAGGAGCAGGCCCCTCGGGTTTTCGCCCGCCTCTCCAAGCACCACGTGCCCCTCAACGCCCTGTTCCTGTCCTGCGTGTGCCTGCTCTCCGGCATCGTCATCATGGCGACGGGCGACTCGATTTCCGGGGCTTTCACGCTGGTCACCTCCGTGTCGGCCACCCTGTTCATGGGCGTGTGGGTCGTCATCGTCGTGTCCTACCTGGTCTACCTGCGTAAGCGCCCGGAGCTGCACAAGGCATCCAGGTTCAAGTCCCCCGGTGGCGCGGTCAGCGCGTGGGTCGTCCTGGCGTTCATGGGCTGCATGGGCGTCATCCTGGCCATGTGGGACGATACCCGCCCCGGCCTCGTCTACTCGCTGGTGTGGATCGTGTTCATCGTGGGAGCAGCCTTCGTGAATCGCCACTTCCTGCTGCGCCGGGCGTCGCGCGGTGTGCTCGGTGACGGCGGTACGGGCGAGGGACCTCATCAGGGCCCTCACCTGCACGAGTAGCGCGATGAATACCAAGTGACTATCCTCGCTTGAGTGCCACGGGAGCTCGACGAGAGCTGAGAGGGGGAAACCCCCGACCGTAGAACCTGATCCGGATCATACCGGCGTAGGAAGGCTCTTCCCTCGTGGCCGCCGTGCAACACGAAGGGAGTATTTTCGCATGGCATCCACTGCTCCTTCCCTCCGCTGGAGGGTCATTGACATCGTCACCGCCGCCGTCCTGGGCGTCGCGTGCGGCCTCATTTTCGTCATTTGGAACCAGGTGGGCGGTGCCGCCTACGAGGTCCTCAAGGCCGTTGCCCCCGGCCTGGGTGGCCTCGCGACGGGCATCTGGCTGCTGGGCGGCACGCTCGGCGGCTACGTGATCCGCAAGCCCGGCGCCGCGTTCTTCGTCGAGCTCATGGCTGCGACCGTCTCCATGGCCCTGGGGTCCCAGTGGGCCGTCGAGACCATCTACTCCGGCCTCGCGCAGGGCCTTGGCGCTGAGATCGTCTTCGCCCTGGTCGCCTACCGCCGCTTCAACGCGATGATCGTGTCCGGCGCGGGCGCCGTGTCCTTCGCCTGTGAGTGGGTCCTCGAGCTCTTCCTCTCCGGCCACCTCGAAAAGGGCGTGCTCTACAACGCGATCTACCTGGTGTGCGGCGCGATCTCGGGCGCCGTCCTGGCGGGCCTGCTCGCGTGGGCGCTGACGAGCGCGCTCGCGAAGACGGGCGCGCTCGACCGTTTTGCTTCGGGACGCGGAGCGCGTGAGCTTGTCTGATTCCCGTTCCATGGACGAGGCCCACTCCGCCTCCTCGCGTCCCGTTTCCTCCCCGGATGGCCGGGTGCCGCTGGGTGAGGGGGCGGGCGCGCGCGTGTGCGCGCGCGACTGGGGATGGCGTCACGCTGGGCGCAAGAACCCCGCGCTGTCGGGCGTTGATCTCGATATCGCGCCGGGCGAGCGCGTGCTCGTGTTGGGCCCGTCCGGGTCGGGCAAGTCGACGCTCATGGGCGGCCTGGCCGGCCTGCTGGGCGGCGCCGAGGAGGGCGAGGCCACCGGCACGCTCACCGTCGATGGCGTAGCCCCGGCCGATGCCAGGGGCCGCGTGGGCCTGCTCATGCAGGATCCCGAGGCCCAGGTGGTCCTCGCCCGCGTGGGCGACGACGTGGCCTTCGGCATGGAAAACCTGGGGGTTCCTCGCGAGGAGATCTGGCCGCGCGTGGAGGAATCGCTGGCGGCCGTGGGCCTGAGCGTCCCCCGTGATCATTCGACGACGGAGCTGTCGGGCGGGCAGAAGCAGCGCCTGGCCCTCGCGTCGATTCTTGCGATGGGCCCGGGCTTGCTTCTCTTGGACGAGCCCACCGCGAACCTGGACCCGAGTGGTGTCGCCGAGGTGCGCGGCGCCGTCGAAGCCGTCGTCGAGCGCACGGGCGCGACCGTGGTCGTCGTCGAGCATCGCGTCGACGTGTGGGCCTCCCTCGTGGATCGCGTCATCGTGGTCGCGGACGGCACGGTCGCGGCCGACGGCCCGCTCGCCGAGGTGCTCGAGCAGCAGGGCGATGCCCTGCGCGAGCGAGGCATCTGGCTGCCCGGCGACGACGTCGCAGCCGAGGTCGGCCCCGCCCCCGAGGTCGCCCCGGCCTCGTCCGGCACCACCCCGATTGCCCGCGTCACCGACCTGACGATCGGCTACGACAAGAATTCCCCCGTGCGATCCGGCATCGACCTGACGATCGAGCGCGGGGTCTCCACCTGCATCGTTGGCGCTAACGGCGCCGGAAAATCGACCTTCGCGCTGACGCTGGCGGGCCTCCTGCCGCCCATCTCGGGCACGGTCGAGGTCGAGACCTCCGACGGCACGCGCGGCGACCCCCACGAGTGGAGCAGCAAGCAGCTGCTCGGCCGCATGTCGATGGTCTTCCAGGAGCCCGAATACCAGTTCCTGGCCTCCACCGTCGCCGAGGAACTCGCGGTCGGCCCGCGCGCAGCCGGCATGACCGATGAGGAGATCGCCCCCCTCGTCGACGAGCACCTCGAGGCGCTGGGCCTCACTAAGCTTGCGCGCGCCAACCCCATGACCCTGTCGGGCGGCGAGAAGCGCCGCCTGTCGGTGGCGACTGCGCTCATCAGCGCCCCCGAGCTGCTGATCCTCGACGAGCCGACGTTCGGCCAGGATCGCGGCACGTGGCTGGGCCTCGTGCGCCTGCTGCGCGCCGCCCTCGCGCGCGGCGTCACCCTGGTCTCGATCACGCACGACCCCGCGTTCGTGGCCGCGATGGGCCAGCGCGTCGTCGACCTCGGGCAGGTCGGGACGCGCGGCGGAGCCCCCGAGGATTCCACGGACGAGGCCGGGGCCGCCCCCGTCGGTAACGTTCACGATGAGGGCACGAAGCCCGGCCCGCAGCGCGGTGCCCGAGGCCTGCTCGCCCGCACGAATCCCGTCGCCCGCGTGCTCGCCCTCCTTGTGGCCACGACGCCCCTGCTGATCACGATTGACCCGGTGAGCGCGGGCGTGGCCCTCGCCCTCGAGCTCGCGCTCATGCCCCTGTCGGGCGTGTCCGCGCGCAGCTTCTTCCTCAAGGCCACGCCGCTGCTCGTGGCCGCGCCGCTGGGCGCGCTGTCCATGCTGCTCTACGCAAGCCCGGGTGGACACGTTTACTGGCAGCTTGGTCCCGCAGCGATCTCAGACCACTCGATGTGGCTGGCCCTGGGCATCGGCCTGCGCATGTGCGCGATCGTCATGCCCGCGATCGCGCTGCTCGACCGCATCGACCCCACCGACATGGGCGACGGCCTCGCGCAGATCCTGCACCTGCCCGCCCGCCCGGTCCTCGCCGCGCTCGCGGGCGCGCGCATGACGTCGCTGATGGCGGCCGACTGGAAGGCCCTCGAGCGTGCGCGGCGCGCCCGAGGCGTGGGCGACGCCTCGCGCATCCGTTCCTTCCTGCGCGGCGCCTTTTCGCTGCTGGTGTTCGCGCTGCGTCGCTCCGGCAAGCTGGCCACGACGATGGAGGCCCGGGGCTTCGGTGCGGCAGGCACGCGCACGTGGGCGCGCCCCTCGCGCCTGCGCGCCGCCGACGCGGTCCTCATGATTGTCGCCGTCGCTGTTCCCGCGATTGCGCTGGCCGCGAGCGTCTGGGCGGGCACTTTCGCCCTGGTGGGCCGATGAGCGGCCTGACCTGGGAAGACGTGAGCGGGGGAGCGGGCCTGCGGGTCACCGTCCCCGTCACGATGGGCCCCGATGAGGCCGCCCGTGAGCTCGCCCCCCGCCTGAGTGCCCTGGCGGGGGAGCGAGCCACGGCCTTGTCTCACGGTGAATCCGTGGGAGCACAGCGCGCCGTCCCGGTCGTCACGATCGACGGCTACTCCGGGGCGGGCAAGTCCACGCTGGCCGCCGCGATCACTCGGCTCGTGAACGGCTGGCAGGTGCTGCACCTCGACGACTGGTACCCCGGCTGGGACGGCCTCGCGGAGGGCGCCGACATCGCGCGTCGAATTGCCGCCGACCTGCGGGAAGGACGGGCCTCGTCCTACGAGGCCTGGGATTGGGACAAGGGAACGACCGGGGCGACGACCCGCGTCCCCCTCGTCCCGACCATCATCGAGGGCTGCGGTGCCATCGAGGCCGAGGCCGACATCGCCATCTGGATCGCCGACCCAGGCGAGGACGAGCGGCGCAGTCGGGCGCTGGCGCGCGATGGGCAGACCTACGCGCCACACTGGCGGCGCTGGGCCGACCAGGACCTGGGGCGCTCGATACACTAGGCGCATGCTGCCGCCACCCCCTGAACCGCCGCTGTGGGGATGGCTCCTTGTTGGGGCCATCGATTTCGTCATCCGCGTTGTCGCGCTGGGTGTTGTTCCCAAGCATCGGCGCGCATCGACCTCGACAGCGTGGCTGCTGCTGATCTTCCTGTGGCCCCTCCTCGGCGTGCCCCTGTACGTTATTTTTGGCTCGTGGTGGGCGATGGGACGTCGCCTCGACGACGACCCGGAGGCCAGTGCGCTGGTCGACGCCATTGTGGAGGGGTCGACCGCCCCTCAACCCGAGTCGTACGAGGTCCCCACCGGCTCGGACGGCCTGCCTTTCGGCTCGGACGGCGACACGGCCTCGATTATGCGCCTGTCCGGAAACCTGAGTGGATTCCCGGCTTCGGCGGGGCGCGTCAGCCGCCTCTACAACGACACGGCCGAGACCTTCCGAGCCATGGCCGCCAGCATCGACGCGGCCACCCACCACGTGAACGCCCTGTACTACCAGACGTCCTGGGACGAGTACACGGCCCCCTTCTACGAGGCCCTCGAACGCGCCGTCGCCCGTGGTGTCACCGTCCGCCTGCTCGTCGACCACCACGGCATGCGCACGATCCCGGGACACAGGGACTTCCGTCGCCGCCTGAACGCCATGGGCATCGAGTGGCACGAGATGCTGCCTTTTGCGCCGCTGCGCGGCCAGATCCGCCGCCCGGACCTACGCAATCACCGCAAGATCCTCGTCGTCGACGGACGCGAGGCCTACATCGGGTCTCACAACCTCGTCGCCCCCGACTATGACACCCCCTCGTATCAGAAGGCCGGCATGCTTTACGATGACACGAGCGTGTCCGTCACCGGCCCCATCGTCGCCCAGATCCAGGCGGTCTTCGCCGTCGACTGGTACTACGCGTGCAAGGAGGTCCTCACCCCCGAGGTTCTCACCCCGCCCGACGCGCAGGTCGCCGATGAGCATGAGGAGGAGCAGGCCTCGGCGATGCAGATCATCCCATCGGGCCCCGCGTTCAAGGGCGAGCCGAACCTGCGCGCGTTCGTCCACATGATTTCCTCGGCGCGCACGCACGTGTCGATCACCAGCCCCTACTTCATCCCAGACGAGGCCCTCATGACGGCGCTGACGAACGCCGCGCTGTCGGGCGTTACGGTCGAGCTCTTCGTCTCCGAGCAATTCGACCAGTTCCTGGTCGGCCACGCGCAGCGCTCCTACTACGGGCCGCTGCTGAAGGCGGGCGTACGCATCCACCTGTACCACAAGCCGCGGATGCTCCACTCGAAGTACATGATCGTCGATGGGAGCCTGTGCATCATCGGCTCGTCCAACATGGATGTGCGTTCCTTCGGCCTCAACTACGAGATCGTGCTCGTCGCCGACAGTGCGCGCCTGGTCGAGATGCTGCACGGCAACGACGAGCGCACGCGCGCGCAGTCCCGCGAGCTCACGTACGAGGAGTGGAAGGGCCAGCCGTGGCACGTCCACTACGTCGACAACGTGTGCCGACTCGGGAGCTCACTCCTGTGAGCGCGCCCAATAACGAGGCCGTGGCCGGGCGTGCGGCCACCACTCCTTCGTGGCTGCATTACGTTGATCGTGACACGATATCGAACGGTGTGTCCGATTCCCTCGATGTGAACCCCTTCGTCGATGAGGGTGGCGCCTACGACTCGGTGCGCCCCGCCTACCCGGACGAGGCCGTGGCTACGTTGATCGATGCCGCGCGGCGCGGGCGGGGCGTGAATGCTCCGGGGCAGGGCGGCCCTCTGCGTGCCGCCGACATCGGCGCAGGCACCGGTAAGATGAGCGAGCTCCTGGCTCGCAGCGGTCTCCTCGTGGACGCGGTTGAACCCTCCGAGGCGATGCGCGCCCAGGCCTCGTCTGTCGAAGGTGTGAGGTGGCACGACGGTGTCGCGGAAGACACTGGGTTACCGAACGGCCTGTATGACATCGTCGTGTTTGCCCAGTCCTGGCACTGGATGGACTCTGAGCGTGCGGGCCTCGAGGCGGCCCGGATCCTCGCGCCCGGAGGCGTGCTCGCCATCGTGTGGAATCAGATGGCCGTATCGATCCCGTGGGTGCATCGCCTGACCCGCATCATGCGCTCGGGCGACGTGCACCGCCCCGACAGGCCGCCCACGCCGGGCGGGGGCTTCGCCCCGATGACCCTCACGCAGGTCGCCTGGGAGGACCGGATGACCCCCGAGGAGATCCTCACCCTGGGCACGACCCGTTCCTCGTATATCCGTTCCTCGCCGGCCGTGCGTGAGGGGATGCAGGCGAACCTGCGCTGGTACCTCTACGAGCACCTCGGCTACGCGCCGGGGGAGCAGGTGACGATCCCGTACGCGACCCTCGTGTGGCTTACCCATCTGTGAGGGCGTGGCCGCTGCGTGGGTTAGCGGAAGGAAATCTCTTTCTCGGTCTTGTTATCGAACCATCGCCGACGTCCGTCAGGTTCGACGACGAGTTGAATGTCGGAGCCGATCGGCAGGTCGTAGATGCCGATGCAGGCGGGCTCAAGGTTGCACAGCTCGTTGAAGTCAACGACGGTCATGTTTTTTGGATCATCCAGGTACTCGGCGGTGTCGCGGTCGGATAGCACGCGCCAGCCGGAGTCCTGAGGGGCGAAGGGTTCCTCGCGGGTCAGCCACTTGATGTTGCCGGTTCGTTCGACAATTTTGCGCGAGGCGATGGCGGCACCGGCACCGCGAATGTAGGTGGGGCGCATTATTGCTCCTCTCGGTGAGTGTCACCCTGCGTGCGTAGGTAGTTGTCGATGCGGTCCGCGAGGACTTGCCGGTCCTCGAATGCGCGGACGAGTTCATGGAAGGGCTTTCCCCCGTCAACGACGGTCGTAAAGCCTGGGTCGGGTGACGCGAAGACGACGTCGTAGATGGGTGCCAGGTCCTCGTCGGAGTACCGGTGGAGGGGGAGCAGGTACTGGAGGGGGAGGCGCTTGCGATCATCGAGGCAGTTGAAGGTCTCCCCGTGGTCGACCAGGACCTGTGCGATGGCGGCGTCGCGCGCGGGGTCAGGATCGCTGCTGCTCAGCAGGATGTGCAGGAGTGACGCACCGTCACTTGACTTGTGGGCGAACGACGGATTGCGTTCGAGCAGGAAGTCGACGATCTTGTATCGCTCCTCCGCTTCGCAGTTCCCGAGAGCGTAACTGAACAGGGAGCGCCCCCGGTTCGCGCGTGCCTCGTCCCCTGGTGCATAGAGGGCGACGAAGTCCTCAAATGTTTCCATATTCGCCGTGAGAAAGATGTTCATTTGTCGAGGCCTTCGTACTTGTGGCTGCGGTTCGTGGCTCTTCCGTGTTGAGCGTGGGCGACCGGGTGTTGCCGCCACCTGGATATGAGATCGTCGAATTCTTCCAGCATGGGCACTCACTCCTTCGGGGCATTGCCTCTGCGGACATCGTAACTGACGGGCGAGCGCGAAATGGCACACCTCCTCCCGTCGTACGAGGGGAGGAGGTGTGACCGACGTTCTCGTCCTATGCTCCGTGAGCCAGCACCGGGAGCAGGGAAGTCTCAGTCGTGCTGGTACAGCGCGACGTATCCGGCACCGGAGGGTTCGAGGACGAGGTTGAGCAGGTCCTCGCTTGACGTGCCCATCAGATATGACAGTGAGAGCAGCGCAGCTGGCGAGAAGGTTGTGAATGTTTTGGGAATGGGGGAGGCTTTGCTTGTCAGCAGATACGCGATCGGTTCGAGGAATTCGATGGAAAAACCGGGGTGAACGTCGGTCACTGCTGGGACGTTGAGGGGTGGGAGCTGGTGTGCTGCGCGAATGTCGGCGGCGAAGTGCATAATCGCGAACTTCTTGAAAATCTCGAAGGACGCGGATCCGAAGTCTTCCCCGCTGAATGAGTATCTTTCGACGTGACCGTAGGCATAGTATTCCTCGACCATGGTGAATGCGTCGTAGATAAGGTCTTTACTCGGCTCGACCAGGATCACATCATCGTCGATCTGGGTTGTGTGTCCCGATAGTTCGCACAGGTGAGTGATGTATGCGGCGAGTTCTTCGTTCATGCGAGAGTTGCTCCTCCTCAGCGTGCGCTATCGACTGTCTTGATTCTACGGCCGTAGTGAATCCGGGGAGGGGGCCGAGGCCTCGGCGAGAGCGCGGGCGTATGTAAAATATGCGCATTTTGCGCTCAGCGAGCTGTCGGAATTGTGGGTGAGGTGAAATCCGCTGGATCTGTTTTTTCTGATGCTGTAGTCGGTGCCCGGCACGGGGCCTAGAAGCTCGTCCGTAGGATAGTGCATATCGACGAGCTTGCCGAGCCCCTCGCGTGCGAGGAGTGTCAGTGCTATGGTCGCCAACTCAATGGAAGGGCTCGTGAAGAACGTACCGACGGTATTGCGTTCTTCGTAGCGGCCGATGGTAAGTCCTCGTGCGTTCTCGGTGACGAAAGAGCTTGCCAGACTACGCCTATCGATAAAGACGAGACGGTCACCGTTATCTTTGACGAGATTCGGGGGAAAGTGCTCGCCGAGGAGTGGGAGCGCGAGGCTTCGAAACTCTTCCCACACGACCGGCTCTCTTCGAGAGGTCGGGGCCTGCACCGATT
>ERZ773063.452-NODE-452-length-27156-cov-12.328512_pt1 | contig 27156 bp, 28 predicted proteins | sample MGYA00580625_ERZ773063 | MGnify/ENA primary metagenome ERZ773063 (study PRJEB29015, sample SAMEA2738022) | human oral metagenome | biome: human oral; feature: human-associated habitat; material: dental | place: China | collected 2042 ... | reverse complement strand
GCGTTTACGGCAAGGCACCCAGCAACATCCTCTTTCTCATTCCACGGGACAGTGCATTTGCACTTGTAGATACACTGCTCGGACGTGAGCGGGGCGAGACCAATGAACTGGACTCGATGGACGAATCGGCGTTGATGGAGATCGGCAATATTCTTGCCGGATCGTATCTGAATGCGTTCTACACGTTCACGGGCATGAGCATGCTCCCGTCCATTCCCGCCCTTGCCGTGGATATGGCGGGTGCCATTCTCAATGTGGTCTTGGTTCAGCTTGGCGAAATGGGCGATCATGCGCTGCTCATTGAAACAAATTTTGTTGCAGAGGATCGGAGCATCAGCGGACATTTTTTCCTTGTGCCCGACCCGGGATCTCTCAGTACCATTATGAATGCGGTAGGAGTTGGATGATATGCCGGATTTGATTAAAGTCGGTATGGCCGACTACAAAGTCGGCGCAGCTCCGTCCACACTCATCAGCTATGGACTGGGCTCCTGTATCGGTCTTTCGCTATACGACCCCAAGGCAAAGGTGGGGGGGCTCCTCCACTATATGTTGCCGGACAGCAAACAGGCGCGTCCGTCGGATACGCCTGCAAAATTCATTGATACAGGTTTTCCCCTCATGTTGGCGGATGTTTTGAAACTTGGTGCCGTAAAATCACGTTTGGTGGCGAAGATTGCCGGTGGTGCACAGATGTTCGCATTCTCCAATACGACGAGTATCATGCGTGTCGGTGAGCGTAACACACAGGCGGCGAAGGAGCTGCTTGCGCGGGAGGGAATCCGCCTCATTGCGGAGGATACCGGACTCAACTACGGACGCACGGTCTCAATTGATCTGAGTGACGGCACCTATACGGTGAAAACCGTCAGCAAGGGAGATAAAACCATATAGAGTGGAAGGTGAAGAAATGTTCAAACTCGGTATGGCATTGGTATTCTCTGTGATTGCCGCACTTATTGTGTTCATTACCGGAATGTTCAGTGACACGCGCGTTGCGACAGCGCTCCTGCGAAGTCTGGCTGCATTCATATGTGCCGGTGTATTCACCTATCTTGTGACGTTCATCCTTGAGGCGAAGGGATGGGCGGCATTTGATAAAGCCCCGGCAGAGCGTATGCAGGATATGCAGGCACAGCGCTACGATGCGGACGATATTGACTTCGATGCGGTGGAAAGCGACACGAAGGCGTCAGAAGAATTTGCCGCATCGTCAAGTTTCCGACCGCTTTCGGAGGATTCTCTCGTTCATATGAGAACCCCTCCCGCAGACGCACAGGAAAATGGAGAGGCAGGTCCCGCACCGGCATAAGAGGCGCACACCGCTGAGAGGAGATGTTGCAGATGGCAGAGCAGACCGCCGAGGATATTGAGGATCTGTGGCGTTCCTACGCAACGGAAAAGACCGTCGATGTGCGCAACCGTATTGCCGAGCATTATCTTCCCCTGGTTCGCCTTGTTGCAGGACGCATTGCCATCAGTCTGCCACAGCATGTCGATCGGGAGGATCTTTTGAGCAGCGGTTTTTTCGGTTTGTTGGATGCGATCGAGCGTTACGAGCCCGATCGCGGCAATAAATTTGAAACCTATGCGGGGGTGCGTGTCCGCGGAGCCATGCTCGATCATCTGCGCGCAAAGGATTGGATCCCGGTCAGCGTGCGCCAGAACATCAAAAAGTATGAAAAGGCGGTCGCACGTCTTGAGGGAGAACTCGGACGTACGGCAACCGATCAGGAACTCGCGGAGGAATTGGATCTTACGGTGAATGAACTGCATCATCTTGAGGGGCAGGTCAGCGCCGCAACCATCATTCCGCTTGAGGAATATCTGCGGACGGATTCACCCGCCTCCCTGGAGGATGGTCCTGTCGAACATGCAGAGTGGACTGAGGTCAAGGAGACGCTTGCCGCAGCGATTGAGAAACTTCCCGAGAAGGAGCGTACAGTGGTCGCACTGTATTACTACGACGAGATGACACTCAAGGAGATCGCGGCAATCCTGCACCTTTCGGAGGCGCGGATCTCACAGCTCCACACAAAGGCGATATTTCGCATGCGCGGTTCCCTTTCGCGCATGAATGACGAAATATGAGTAGGAGAAAAAGTTACAATAAAGGCGCAATTTTGAAGGATCGGGAGTGATACTGTGGAGCGCACATTTGGGGATGTAAAAGACGGCTTTCAGGTTGTATTCAAAGAGGATGGAAATTATCTTACAGTCTATCCGGGAACCAAGGATAGACCTGCCATCGAGCTGTCGGAATTGAAGGAACGCCTCGCGGCGGCGCATATCCTAAATTATGACGACATCCAACTGGCACGCATCGTTCGGAAGGCGGACGGATTTGAAGTGAAATTAAATTCCGGTTCGGACGAAGAGGTGGAAGACAATGCGGTCATTCCCTTTTCCATTGAGATCGCACGCGACGCAATGACCGCCGCCGTGCGTTTTGATGAGAAAAAGGGCAATATGCCGCCCGAGGTTTCCGATGTGATGGACGCACTTGCGGCGAAGAAGGTCGTCTACGGCATTGACCAAGATGCGATTGAGCGCGGTGTCTCGCGTCTGACCCCGTTTATGGCGGCACGCGGAACGGAGCCCGAACCGGGGACGGATGCCCGCATCGAAAAGAAATTCGATATGGGATCCAAGGGGCGGCCTGCCGAGCGTGCCTTTGACCGCGTGGACTATAAGGATATGAATATCTTTATCCGCGCGCAGATCGGCGACGTGCTTGCCGTGCGCATTCCGGAAACCGCGGGGGTACCGGGGAAAAATGTGTTCGGGGAAGATGTTGCCGCAAGGCCCGGAAAACCTGTCATGCTGCCGCAGGGAAAGAACACCAAGGTCATCAACGATAACGAACTGGTCTCCCTCATCGACGGTCAGATTGTCGATGATGGGAAGAAAATCAGCGTGGATCCACATCTCGTGATCAACGAGAGCGTCGACGTCGGAACGGGCAATATCGACTTTGCCGGCAGCGTTGAGATCAGAGGCGATGTGGAGAGCGGCTTCACCGTGAAAGCGGCCGGGGACGTCGAGATCAAAGGGATGATCGGCGGCGCCGAAGTCTCAGGGCGCAATGTCATTGTTCACGGAGGCATACGCGGCATGAACGTCGGAAAAATCAATGCGACCGAGGATGTGAGCATCTCCTTTGTCGAAAATGCAAATATTGTGGCAGGACGCGATATCTTTGTTAATGATGTCGTTCTGCACTCGGAGATACGTGCAGGTCACCATGTGCGTGTCGAGGGGCGCCGCGGCTTTATCACGGGCGGGAAGGTCGGTGCAGGAGAGTCCATCCGCGCCAAGGTGCTCGGCAACAACTTCTACGTGCAGACCAATCTCGATGTCGGTGTCGACCCGAACCTCAAACACCGGCGTGACGCATTGTTCAAGGAATGTCAGGAGATAATCAAGCGCCTGACGGAAGTTCGTCTCTCGCTCGAAACGCTCAAAAAACAGCCGCTGATGAGCCTCTCCGAACGTCGCAGGGAGCAGCTGGTTGAACTGACGCATGCACAGTTCCCCCTTGCGACTAAAATTAAGGAAATGCAGGAAAACATTGCGGAGATGGACGAAGAACTGGAGCAGATGAAGCGGGGTGTCATCGCCGCCTCGGATACGATCTTTCCCGGGGTCAACGCAACGATCAACGGGGTGAAGAAGTCCGTGGAAGAGGAGCTCAAGCATGCGCGCTTGCAGATGCTCGATGGTAAGATTGTTGTAGGCGTCTATTAAGGAGAGGCAGGTGCCGTCATGAATGTCACGCCAATCAGCATGCAGATGATGTTTCCACAGTCCAACGAGGCGGGGAACGTCCAAAGCAATATGCAGAATCAGGTCAACATCCAGCAGACTTTTGAATCTATCCGCCAGAAACAGGATGCGGAACTCGCACGCCAGCAGGTGCGCGCAAAGGAGGAGGCCAGTGAGGATGCACGCGTGAAGGATGATCCGGAGCGTGAGCGTCGTCAGGGTGGCGGGCAAGGCGGTCAGGGCAGGCGCGGACGTTCGGGGGATCAGGGGGCGGAGCTCCTGCAGCGCCTTGCTGCCGACCCCAATCGCGGCGTCCATCTCGACATCAGTTTTTAAGACTAAGGGAGGCAGCCTGTTATTATTTCCGTTACCGAAATTCTGGGTGCGCTCATCATTCTCGGCGCCGTACTGCTTCTCATTGTCCGCTACGTTCTTCATCGACGACAGCGCAATGATGAGGAAGACGAGGATCTTGCAGAATCCATCGAGAAGCTGAAAAAGGAGCTTCAGCAGTCTGCCGATACCATCATTAAGCGCCTCGGCAGCCATGTCACAAAACTTGAGGGACTGCTGCGCGAAGCGGATGATCGGCGAATGCGCCTTGAAACGCGTGTTGCGGATGCACAGCGACTCGAATGGGCACTCCGTCAGCGCATTGAGGAACTCGAGCGGCGGTTGCGTGATCTTGGTCAGGCGCCGCCCGCATCCGCACAGGGATCACGTCGCACGGATGGGGATGAATTTGCCGCCGTGCTTCACGCTTCGATTTTGCGTGAACAGACACACGCGTCCGTAGAGCCGCCGCAAGGGGGTGTGCAGCAACAGCGCTTCGCAGTGCCGCCGCAGCCGACAACACCTCAGAGGCGCATCAACTCCGAGATCCACGCGTCCCCAGCGCAGCAAGGATCCGTTCCTGCGCCACAGATGCTTCCCGTTCCCCCGCCCCCTGCACCGGTCGAGTCCGATATAGACGAGCCCGTGCGTGAGGATGAGACGATGGTCAAGGCACGTGCTCTTCTGCGCGCCGGTCGTACGATCGAACAGGTGGCGCGCGAGACCGGTGTCGAGATAGGGGCGCTGCGCCTTATGAAGCAGATGACGCAAAGGGATTGACAAAACGGGAAAAGCTCGTTATAATACCACTTGTTCGGGACGTAGCTCAGCTTGGTAGAGCGCTTCCTTGGGGTGGAAGAGGTCGTGAGTTCAAATCTCGTCGTTCCGACCATTTTTCAGCATAGGAACCTCCGCGCGAGAGCGTGGAGGTTTTTTCGCGTAAGGAGGAGGGTGTCTGTGAACTTAATCGTAGATAACGGTGTTTTGCAAGTCCTGCTGCTTGCCGTCATGTTTCTCTCCATCATGGTGGAGATCAAGACGGGCGGTCTCGGGGTGGGCGTTCTGCTCGGCATTGTCGCGGCAGCAGTGTTCTGGGGAAGTCAGTACACGCGTGGGCTTGTGGAGCTCTATCACATTGCGGTCTTTCTCGCGGGCGTGCTGATGATTATTGTGGAGATTCTGCTGCCGACCGTGGGACTTCTTGCGGGGCTCGGCGTCGCGGCGATGCTCTACAGCATCGTGCTTGCACTCGGCGGCGACATCAGTGCACTTGCCGCACTCGGCATCGCGCTTGCGATCTCGGTCGTCCTCTTCCTGCTTATCGTCTCGCGTCTGCCGTCGAGCAAACTTTGGAATAAGATTGTCCTGCAAAAGAGCGCGCGTACCGAGGAGGGCTATGTGAGCGCGATGGAGCAGTCGGAACTCGTGGGGAAATCGGGTGAAGTGCTCACGGAGCTGCGTCCTTCGGGGACGGTGCGCATTGACGGTCGCCCCGTGGATGTGATCTCCGAGGGGGCGTTTATCCAAAAGGGAAAAAGTATTGTTGTCCTGTCCGTGAACGGCAGCCGCGTCGTTGTGCGTGAGGTGTAATGTCGTTTTGTGGAATTTGCTAAGGAGGTACAAATGGGAACACTGTTTGGAGGAGCATTCCTCATTGTCATCGTTATTCTCGCCGTCTCGATTTTTCTGCATTTCGTGCCGCTTGGACTCTGGGTGTCCGCAATCTCGGCAAATGTCTCGGTCAGCATCGTTTCGCTGATCGGCATGCGGCTGCGCCGTGTACCGCCCGGTCGCATTGTGCTGCCGCTCATCAAGGCGAACAAGGCGGGGCTCGATGTGAGCGTTAATCAACTCGAGGCGCACTATCTCGCGGGCGGTAACGTGGATAAGGTGGTCGATGCACTCATTGCGTCGCACCGTGCGCAGATCAACCTGCCCTTTGAGCGTGCGGCAGCGATCGACCTCGCGGGGCGTGATGTGCTCGATGCTGTACAGATGAGCGTCAACCCGAAGGTCATCGAAACGCCGATCGTGTCTGCCGTCGCGGCGAACGGCATCGAACTTAAGATCAAGGCACGCGTCACCGTACGTGCGAACATCGACCGCCTCGTGGGCGGTGCAGGTGAACCGACCATCATTGCGCGTGTCGGCGAGGGTATTGTTACGACGGTCGGCTCCTCGGAGAACCACAAGGATGTGCTCGCAAACCCGGACGACATCTCCAAGACCGTGCTCGGTAAGGGGCTCGATGCGGGTACGGCGTTTGAGATCCTCTCCATTGATATCGCGGATGTCGATGTCGGGCGCAACATCGGCGCAGAGCTGCAGACCGATCAGGCGGAGGCGGACAAGCGCATCGCGCAGGCAAAGGCGGAGGAGCGCCGCGCAATGGCGGTGGCACGCGAGCAGGAGATGAAGGCGTACACGCAGGAGATGGAGGCAAAGGTGGTCGAGGCACAGTCCGAAGTACCGCACGCGATGGCACAGGCGCTGCGCGAGGGCAAGCTCGGCGTGATGGACTACTATCAGCTCAACAACATCCAATCCGACACCGATATGCGTCAGGCGATCAGCGCATCGGGAAAGGTGGATGAAAAGCATCCGACATCGCCCGTAAAGTGAGGGAAGTCCTATGGAATACCTCATTGTCATTGCGGTTGCGGTAGCGTTTGCCATCTTTGATGACCGCGTGCGCGGGAAGAAGAAGGTACCGCCGCCGACCGTGCCGCAGGATATTCCGCGCCCACAAAAACGGGCAGAGAAGGAGCGGGTGTTCGATATCCCGCCGATACGCGGGATTCCCGCCGATGTGCAGGTCACAGTGGATGCGGAGGTACTGCGTGAACAGGAGCTGCGCATCAAGTGGGAGGAGGCGCGCAAGGAGGCGCAGCGCGCAAAGCGTGCGCGCGAGTGGGAGGAACGTGCGGCGCGCCTTGCGGCGGAGGAGGCACAGGCGGCTGCCGTCCTTCCGCGCGCTGCCGTTCGGGAAACTGCGATGATGTTTCCGCAGCTGACACCGGACACGATGAAGCGGGCGGTTGTGCTTGCTGAGGTACTTGGGAAGCCTCGTGCACTGCGCAGATTTCCTCGGCGATAAAAAGTTCAAAAAATGAGGATTGCTCCGAGCAATCCTCATTTTTTAATGCCGTTATTTATTTGATCTGATTGAGCAGGGCAGCAATCTCGGACGGGGCGGCATCATTTCCCGTACAGCTCATGATGGGTTGTGCGCCGAGCATAACGGTGCTCCCGTTCACATAAGCGTCCGCAGCGGCGTGACCGTTCTTGTACGCTGCCGCAAGATTCCCCATGACGAAGTAGGCGCGTTCGGCAGAACTCATGCCGGAGGCAGCCGCCGGTGTCAATAATTTTTTCTTGTTCACATAGACCACACCGCCCTCAACCGTGACCTTGCCGCCGCTCATCGCCGTGAGTTTCTTGGCATAGTTGTCGCGACGGGCAGCGTTGGACGGATGGTCGGCAGCGCCCGACATGATGTCGAACGCACTCGCGGCATTGTTGCCCGAGAGGTCGATGACGCGCTGCCACACGGCTGCCGTTGCGCCGGGGTTGTAAGGCGAGCGCGAGATATACTCAAACGCGAGGTTGTCCGCCTCCCACTCCATCGGTTTTGTGAGCCCCTGTCCGCTCCATACGTTCGCCGCAATTGCACCGAGCACGGTACCCGTCGCATTTGCGAGAATGGAAGGACCCAAGGAACTCTTCATGCCCTTGGCGGGGTGATCCTTCTGCCCGTGTCCCATTTCATGCGCGAGCACAACCGCAATCTCGTCCTCGTTCGACAGGTAGCTGTAGAGTCCGACGTTGACGCTCATGTTGTGTCCCAGCGTGCAGAAGGCGTTGAAGCTGTCCTGCCTGTTGATGAAATAATTGTAGGGGCGGTCATAGACACTCGCGTCCATTGAGCCGATTGCCGCCGTGAGATTTGTAAAGATGCGGTCAAGCTGACTGTTCAGATCCTGGCGGTAGTAGACGCCATATTGTTCCTGGAGCTCGGCAAAGAGCTGCTGACGCCCCTCCTCAGTCGTGTTGTAATACCTGATCTGTTTGTTCATATCGTTTGCCGCGACCGCACCGCCGATGACGGCGCCGATGATACGTTCTGTGCTGTTTGCTTCGGCAGCGGGGAGCGGCAGGGCGATACCTGTCGTGATCGCTGCAGAGAGTGCGAGCGCAATTCCCCTACGCATCCATTTTTCCTTTTTCATAAGTTCCTCCTCCTCCAAATAAAGCCCTCAAATATTATATATGGGAATCGCACTTTCGTCTATAGAGATGAGGTTATAAAACAGGAAGATCATTCATCAGCATGAACACATACAGGGGGACATAGAATTCTTGACACTATAGGCAAAAAACATTAAAATGAATAGAAGTATTCTATAGGCATTGGCATTTTTGAACTGTGAAAAAGGAGGTGGCCGTTATTATTACTGAATTACTAACGGTAATTATTGCTGTTGCCGTCGGTGCCGCAATGGGCTATGTTGCCCGGAGGCGCACGGCAGAGGCTCAAATAGGATCAGCCGAAGACGAGGCGAAGCGCATCGTCGAGGAGGCAGGCAAGAAGGCGGAGACAAAGCAGAAGGAAGCTCTGCTCGAGGCGAAGGAGGAGATCCAGCGTCAGCGACAGGAGTTTGAGCGTGACACGAAGGAGCGCCGCAGCGAGATACAGCGTCTCGAGCGCCGTACAATCCAGAAGGAGGAAAATCTCGACCGCAAGCTGGAATCTATCGAGAAGAAGGAAGAGGGGCTCGCGCGCAAGGAGGCGCGGATCGACAAGACACAGGCAGAGATCACGGCGCTCTACGAGAGTCAGAAGCAGGAGCTTGAGCGCGTCTCCGGTCTGTCTGCGGAGGAGGCGCGTACCATCCTCATGGCAGAGGCTGAGGAGGAGCTGAAACACGAGAAAGCACGCAAGATCAAGGAGTACATCCAGCAGACGAAGGATGAGGCGGACAAGGCAGCGCGTGAGATCCTGAGCGTTGCAATCCAGCGTTGTGCTGCCGATCATGTGGCAGAGACGACGGTATCCGTTGTGGCACTGCCGAACGATGAGATGAAAGGGCGCATCATTGGGCGTGAGGGGCGCAACATCCGCACCCTCGAAACACTGACGGGCATCGACCTCATCATCGACGATACACCGGAGGCGGTCATCCTTTCGGGCTTTGACCCCGTGCGCCGCGAGATTGCACGCATTGCGCTCGAAAAGTTGATTCAGGACGGACGCATTCATCCCGCGCGCATCGAGGAGATGATTGAGAAGGCGCGACGCGAAGTCGATCAACGCATCAAGGAGGCGGGGGAGCAGGCGACGTTCGAGACGGGCGTCCACGGCATTCATCCCGAGCTTGTGCGTCTCCTCGGGCGCATGCGCTACCGTACGAGTTACGGGCAGAATGTGCTCGCGCACTCCATCGAGGTGGCGCATCTTGCGGGACTCATGGCGGCAGAACTCGAATGTGATGTCATGCTTGCCAAGCGCGGCGGACTCCTGCACGATATCGGCAAGGCAGTCAGCCACGAGGTCGAGGGACCCCATGTGACGGTCGGTGCCGATCTCGCACGCAAGTACCGCGAGTCCAAGGAAGTTATCAATATTATCGAATCCCATCACGGCGACGTGGAGACGACGACCGTCGAGGCGGTGCTTGTTGCGGCTGCGGATGCCGTCTCGGCGGCGCGTCCGGGGGCACGGCGCGAGAGCCTTGAGTCCTATATCAAACGCCTCAAAGCGCTCGAGGAAATTGCGGAGTCGTTCGAGGGTGTGGAGCGTTGCTTTGCGATCCAAGCCGGACGTGAGATCCGCGTGATGGTGAAGCCGGACAAGGTGGACGATGCAGGGGCTGCCGTGCTTGTTCACGATATTGTGAAGAAAATTGAGGGCGACCTCGAGTATCCGGGGCAGATCAAGGCGACAGTGATTCGCGAGACGCGCGTCGTTGACTATGCAAAGTAAGCTGTTTTGAAGGAACGAACGGAGGGGGCCGATCCCCCCCCCGTTTCCGGGAGCCGCCAAATCGTACGGCGGTTCTGCAAGGAGGGCGTATGCAGCAGCTGACATATATCGTTTCCGGTACCGCAGATGCCCTGCGCAAGGCGGAACAGGCGAAGGAGAAACTGGACCGCATTCCGCATATTGCGTCTCTGCTCATCACGATTGTAGCACCTTGTGAGATGCCGACAGCAAAGGCGATTCGGATGCGTAACGCGATCCGGGAACTGTTCCCGGATGCACGGATTCTGGTACACACCTGTGCGCTCAAGATGGCGGATCTGCGTCTTGATACCGAGGAGATCATGCTGACATTTACGGCGCTTGAGGCATCGCAGGTGGAATTCGTTACCTTCAATGGAAACACATCGGATGCGGCGAGGAAGGCGCATTTTGTTCATTTTATCGAATCCCGTCCCCATACAAAGCTCATTGAGTTCTTTGTGGTCGGTGTGATGGATCGGATTGATGATCTCTTTGAGGGCTTTTCAGCGATGGATGAGCGCATCGAGGTGTTCGGTGCCTTTGTTGATGCTGCGCCCATGAATGCGCACGGCTACATCATTGCGGACGACGCGGAGATGCAGGTTGGAGTGCTCGCACTGGTGTTCCATGGCGAGACACTGGAAGTTCATGTCGCACGTAATTTCGGCTGGAACCCGCTCGGACGTGAGATTGTTGCGACACGCGTGGACGGCTGTACGATCCGGGAACTCGACGGAGATATGCCGTTGAAGGTCTATGAGCGCTATTTCGGCATCAAGGGAGACGGCGATTTCAGCATGGATGCAGCGCTCTTCCCGCTCTGCTTTGAAGAGGAGGACGGCTCCATTTCGGCGCGTGTTCCGATCAAGATTGAGGAGGGCGGAGAGCTCACCTTCGGCATTCCGATGCAGCAGGGTACAAAGTTCCGCCTTGCCTATGGCGATCCCTACGGGATTCTCGCCAAAGCGTCCGAGAATGCACGTGATATGTCGGCGTTCTCGCCGCAGGCTATCTTCGGAACCTCCTGTGTCGGGCATTATCTCCTGCTCGGTGAAGATGTGGTGACGGAGATGACGCCCTGCGCGGGTTTTCCCTCCTCGGTGGTCTTTGTGTTCGGTGAGGTGCGGCGCGTGGGTCGGCGCATCTCTACGGCGCATCTGAATGTCCTGCTCGTGGGCATGAAGGAGGATCCCGGTTACGTCAAGAATATTCATCTGCAGACGAAGCGTGTGGCACATCTCTCCTATAATCGGAAGATGCTCGCATACATGTCGCACTTCATTCGCGTCTCAGAGGAGGAGCTTTACACGGCGAACCGCCGCCTGACGCAGCTCGCAAGCCATGATGCGCTGACAAACCTACTGAACCGCCGCGAAATGGAGCGCCTCCTGAAGGACGCTGTCGCCAAGGCACAGGAGCATAAGACACCGCTCTCAGTCATCCTGATGGACATCGACCACTTCAAAGGAATCAATGACACCTTTGGGCATGACACGGGCGACAAGGTCCTCCTGACCGTCGCGGAAGCAATTTCCCACACGATCCGCGAGTCGGATGCGGGGTGTCGCTGGGGCGGAGATGAGTTCTTCATCATTCTCCAGGGGGCACCGCTGAGCGTCGCGGGCAGAGTCGGAGAACGCATCCGCCGCACGGTGGATGCGGCAGAGATGCCATTCGATCAGCATGTTACGGTCAGCGTCGGCGCAGCCGGATTTGACCCGGAGCGGGACAATGAACTCCAACTCTTTAAGAATGCCGACGAGGCACTCTATCAGGCAAAGAAGGCGGGGCGCAATGCCACATACGCCCTCGGTCTCGGTCGGGTCAGCAGCATCGAATAGGAGGTGGGATCTTATGTTTGACTTTCTGCGCAGACAGCTTTCGGGGCAGAGGATGACCCGCAGCAAAAGTGAGCAGGCTCGTCCCGGTGTGCAGCTGCTCGCCTCCGTCCTCGTTTGTTTTCCCGAGATTGAGGCAGTCTCCTATGAGCCGACCCAAGGTCTGCTGACGATGGATTTTGTTGTCCGTACGCAGCTTTCTCCTGCCGAGATCGAGGAATTTGCGGCGTTTTTGGCGGAGAGTATTGAGACCTATCACATACTCGAGGAGAGCACGGCAAGCGAAATCAATTTCTCCTATGAGCAGCATGACGCGCTTACAATGCTTCATCTTGCACGCAGGATGGACGAACTTTCCGAACAGGAGCTGAGTTTGATCGTGCAGCTTCTGACGGATCGTTTCGGTGAAGCACTGATTCTTGACCCGCATGGCGGGGAGCCGCCGGATGCCGAGTTCCGCATGCTTCAGCACGAAACGCTGGAACGGATGTTGATGGCGGTGCGGGAGCTTCCGCTACGCGATCGTCTGGTCGGCATCCGTGAACGTGACCAGGTTATTGTCTACAATCGCTGAGGAAGATAAGGAGGGTGTGCCGTGCGTATCATGCTGGTCGGTGACGTGGTCGGACGTGCGGGACGGCGTGCCTTTCGCAAGATTACACCGCGGCTACGGTCGGAGCGAAAGATTGATGTCGTTATCGTCAACGGGGAGAATGCTGCGGGCGGTAAGGGATTCACGCGCAAGGCACTGGACGAACTCTATGCGGGTGGTGCGGATGTCGTCACCTCGGGCAATCACGTTTGGGACAAGAAAGATGTCTTTGCCTTTGCCGATGAGGAGCCGTTTCTCATACGTCCCGCGAACTATCCCGAGGGGACGCCGGGCAAGGGCTACTGTATCTTTCCGTTCCGGGCGGCGAATATCGCCGTGCTGAATCTCTCGGGGCGCTCCTTCATGCCGCCGCTTGACTGCCCTTTTCAAAAAGTGGATGAAATACTCGCGGAGGTCGGGGGACAGGCAGATATCATTGTGTTGGACTTTCATGCGGAGACCACCTCGGAGAAGCTCGCGATGGGGCACTATCTGGATGGGCGCGCCGATATTGTGGTCGGAACGCATACGCATGTGCAGACGGCAGACGCACGGATCCTGCCGGACGGCACGGCGTACATTACGGATCTCGGCATGGTCGGTGCGCACGATTCCATTCTCGGTGTGCGCAAGGACGTCGTGATCCAAAAATTTCGGACGGGGATGCCCGTGCGCTTCGAGATGGCAGAGGGCACAGCGGAATACGCCGCCGTGGTTGTGGACATTGCCTCCACGGGGGGCGCGGAAAAAATCGAACGCGTGCTGATTCACGAGGATGCGTGATTGAGGAGAAATCTATGCCAAGCGATTTGCATATCCATACGACCTTTTCTGACGGGAAGGATACGCCGGAGGAGATCGTTGAGGCGGCAAAAAGTGCGGGGCTGCGCTACATTGCCATCACGGATCACGATACCGTCGAGGGAGTCACGGAGCTCTATGAGAGCGGTCATTACAGTTCCGGCAGTCTCCGCATCATCCCCGGGGTCGGATTCAGTACGGGAGATGCACAGCACGAGGTGCACATCCTCGGATATAATATAGACATTTATGATGCAGGGCTTCAGGAGAAGTTGGAGGAGATCAGCGAGGCGCGGTGGACGCGCTTCACGGAGATTGTGGAGCTCCTCCGGGGTCTCGGCTACGAGATCGGTGAGACTGAGGTGCTGACGGATGAGGGGCTGTGCAAAGCGGTCGGACGCTCGCATGTGGCGCGCGTGCTTGTCAAAAAAGGCTATTTTGACTCCATACGCACCTGTTTCGATCAACTCTTAAAGCGTGGGCAACCGGCGTATGTGCCGCATTTTTACCTCCCGCCGGAGGAAATTATCGCACTTGTTCAGCAGGCGGGCGGCGTCCCTGTACTTGCCAATCCGAAGGCAATCGGAAATGAGGGGGTCGTGAACCGTCTCATAGAGCAGGGGATCGGCGGCATTGAGGCATTCTATCCGTCCTATGACCGTGCGGATACGCAGCACTATCTGAACGTTGCCCAGCAGCATGGCCTTCTCGTGTCGGGCGGCTCGGACTATCGCGGCTTTGTGGGACGGGAGCCGGATGCGATCGGACAGTTTACCATTGAGGACATTTATGCGGAGAATTTTTATCGTTCACCGCATCGTACCGGCTGAGATGAAAGAGGAGAGACGCAATGGACGTTATTGCACTTGTCGGACCGAGCGGCACTGGCAAAAGCCACCGCGCCCTATGGGTTGCTCAGAAGAACGGGGCAGATGCCATCATTGACGACGGCATCCTGATCAAGGATGGGAAGGTGATCGGCGGATATTCGGCAAAAAAGGAAAAGAATCGCATCATGGCGGTGCGTCGCGCGATCTTTATCCTGCCGGGGCATGCCTCTGATGTCCGCAGGGCAATCGCGGAATCCCATCCGCGCCGCATTCTCATCCTCGGCACATCGGAAAATATGGTGCAGAAAATCGCAAAGGCGCTGCGGATCGGTCCTGTGAGCAAGATCATCCGTATCGAGGACATTGCTTCAAAGAAGGATATGGAACTTGCCCAATATCACCGACTCAAAAAGGGGGAGCATATCATTCCTGTACCGAGTATCGAACTCAAACCGCATTTTTCCGGCTACCTCATCGACCCGATCAAGAGTTTCTTCAAGACTTCCTCGTCAAAACGCCGCCGTCTGGGAGAACGCTCCATTGTGCGCCCCGTGTTCAGCTATTATGGAAAGCTCGTTATCGACGATTCGGTGATCAAGGGCATCGTGCACATTGTTGCAGAAAAGTTGGAAGAGGTGTACCGTGTCGGCACAACCCGTGTGAAGCATCTCGTCAACGGGGATGACGATCTCGGCATCATAGTTTCGCTTGAGGTCGTGTTTGCCTATGGGCATATGATTGCGGAGACGATGGCAACCTTGCGGCAGAAACTTCAAACGGAGATCGAGCGAATGACGGGCATGGTGGTGCATGAGATTGACATTCTCGTAAAGAGCCTTCATGTCGATTCAAGTTGTGTTGCACATGCCTAGGGAAGCACTGATAAATTCAGCGGTTCTTACAGCAAAAAAATTACGCTTCATTTTTTTTGTGAAAAATGTTAGAATGAAAAGGATTTTTTTTAGGGATGTAGAACTAATTATATATCTGTTTCGTGTGCAGTTTTCCTGTGCGCAAAAAAATGGGGAAAGGAATGTGACGTTTCATGCTTGAGCAGCTGGTAAACACTTCGACGATCGACATTGGCAGCCGCGCATTGGCTGCGGCATCCCTTCGGCATGAGGTGCTCAGCCATAACATCGCCAACGTGAACACACCGAACTTCAGGCGGAGCCATGTCCGCTTTGAGGACTTGCTGAAAAAGGAATTGGGGCTGGATGACAATCTTCTGATGAAGGTCGTGCGTACGCATGACCGACATCTTCCTATTCCATTCGGCGGAAAGGCGCGTGCTGTGATCGAGCAGGATGCGACGACCAATATGCGTGTGGACGGAAATAACGTTGACATTGATATCGAGATGGCAGAGGTTGCCAAGAATCAGCTTTACTACAGTGCACTGGCCAATGCTGTAGGCGGACACATCAGCAAGCTGAAGTCTGTCATCACGAGCGGACAGGGCAGCTGATTTAAGGAGGGCACGATATGGGAATGTTTTTGGGAATTGATGCGGCGGCTTCCGGGCTCACGGCAGAGCGTCTGCGCATGGACGTGATCTCCAATAATATTGCAAATGCCAACACGACGCGTACACAGGGCGGAGGCGCCTACCACCGCCGCTATGTTGTGTTCCAGCCACGTGAAAAGGGCGCGGGTATCGGTTTTGAGTCGTTCCTTGCGCGCGCGTCGGATCGCATGCGCCCCGGGGATGGTGTGCGTGCGGTATCCATTCAGGAGGATCGCACGCAGGGGACGCTCGTCTATGAACCGGGGCATCCGGATGCAAATGCAGACGGCTATGTGGAGCGACCGAATGTCAACATCGTCGCGGAGATGGTGGATATGATCACGGCGTCCCGCGCTTACGAAGCCAACACAACGACCATCAATGCGGCAAAGTCCATGGTGACGGCAGCGCTCCGCATCGGCGGCGGCAACTGATCACTGTGCACATTTTTAAGGGAGATCAATGTATATGGAAGTACAAGCACTGCAAATGACCCCCGTGACGATGCGCGCAACCAGTCATCTGGGCGAGACCATCGAAAAAGAGCCGCCGAAAAGCTTCGGCACCTATCTGAAGGATGCCCTCTCCGAGGTCAACCGGCTTCAGCTTGCATCGGATCAGCAGAACAAATTGCTTGCTGCGGGTGAAATCTCGGATATCTCTCAGGTTGTCGTGGCGGGGCAGAAGGCAGAGATTGCGTTGCAACTGACACTGCAGCTGCGCAATCGTGCCATGTCTGCCTATCAGGAAATCATGAGAATGCAGGTATAAGAATAACCTGCCGTTTTCGCGCGTCTCTGCAGGAGGCGCTGCATAATCGTGATGACTTGAAGGGAAAGAGATTATGGGAGAGTGGAAAGAGCGCGGTCTTGCCTTGTGGGAACGCTTTGACAAGCGCCAGCGCTATATCATGCTCGGTTCGGCACTCGCGATTCTCGTCCTCATCTTTGGTGTAAGCTTCTGGTATGGCAGCAAGCCCGATATGGTGCCGCTGTTCACCGACATGGAGACCAAGGACGCAGGCGAGGTTGCCAATCAGCTGCGCGAATCGAAGATCACCTACGAGGTACAGGAAAACAAATCGGGCACGACAATCCTCGTTCCAACGAAAAATGTTCATGAGGCACGCCTCAATCTTGCGACGCAGGGACTGCCGCGCGGGAACAAGGGGTTTGAGATTTTCGATGACAGCAAATTGGGGGTCACCGAGTTCCAGAACCGCGTGAATTACCTGCAGGCACTGCAGGGTGAGCTGACGCGTACGATCGAGCAGCTTGAGGCGGTCGAAAAGGCACGCGTCCACATTGTGCTGCCCGAGGACAGCCTCTACAAGAAAGAGGAAAAGCCCGCAACGGCTTCCATCATGCTGCGCCTCAAACCCAATGCGGAGCTGACGAAGAAGGAGATCAAGGGCATTGTCAACCTTGCGGCGCACAGCGTCAAGGGGCTGACGCCTGAGAATATCACGATCGTTGACGATACGGGTAAGATTCTCAATGATCCGGATGATCAGGACGAGAACTCCATCGGTGTCAAGACTCTGACGCAGCTCGATATGACCCGCAAGGTGCAGGACAATATCGAGAAGAAGGTTCAGTCCCTGCTCGATCAGACCCTCGGTGAGGGACGCGCCTTTGCACGTGTCAGTGTAGAGCTGGACTTCGATGACCGCCTGACCGACCGTCAGACATTTACACCGGTGGTGGATGACTCCGGTATCATCCGCAGCCAGCAGGACATCTCTGAGAGCTATGTCGGCAGTTCGACAAATCCGGGCGGTCCTGCAGGAGTACAGAGCAATGTCCCCGGCTATGTGGAGCAGGAGGCAAACGCTAACGCCGAATATGAGAAGAAAGAGTCCACAAAGAACTACGAGATCAACGAGGAGCGTCAGCACGTCATTGCCTCGCCGGGATCCATCCGGCGTCTGACGGTCGCCGTCCTCGTCAACGACGATGTGACCCAGCCGCAGCAGGAGAGCATCCTGCGCACGGTGAGCAGCGCAGCGGGCATCAACCCGCAGCGCGGCGACACGATTTCCGTTGAGCCCCTGCCGTTCAGCACGGAGGCGGCCGAGCGCCGCGCAGCCGAGGAACAGGCGGAGAAGGATCGTCAGGATCGCGTCTTCTACACGCAAGTCGCTCTTGCACTTCTCCTCATTGCCCTCATTGTCGGCGGCATTCTCATGTACCGCCGCAAGAAGCGTCTCGAACGTGAGGCAGCCGAGGAAGCACAGCGTGTCGAGGAGGAGCGTATCGCAGAAGAGCGTGCTGCAGCGATTGCAGCGGGCGAGGTCGAGGAAGAAGACCTCTCCGAGGAGGAGCAGCATCAGATGAATCAGAAACTTGCGCTTCTCGCGCTCATCGATTCCAAGCCCGAAGAAGTGGCTCTCCTCGTTAAGACGTGGCTTATGGAGGAGGACTGATCATGGCGGATATGTTGTATTCCAGCGATAATCTGACCAATCAACAGAAAGCGGCAATCCTCTTCATCGCCATCGGTCCCGAGTACTCGGCAAAGCTGTTTCAGCACATGGATGACGATGAGATCGAGCATCTGACGCTCGAGATCGCGAACCAGAAGCAGGTTTCCGCCGCACTCAAGGCGGAGGTCATCTCGGAATTCTACTCCATGTGCATGGCACAGGATTACATTTCCTCCGGCGGTCTGCAGTATGCACAGAACGTCCTGGAGAAGGCACTCGGTCCCGACAAGGCGCTCGAAATCATCAATCGTCTCACGACGAGTCTGCAGGTGCGTCCCTTCGACTTCCTGCGCAAGACGGATCCCGCGCAGCTGCTCAACTTTATTCAGAACGAGCATCCGCAGACCATCGCGCTCATCTTGGCATATCTCGATCCCGATCAGGCGGCAACCGTCCTCGGGGCACTTCCGCCGGAGGCGCAGGTCGAGGTCACGAAGCGCGTCGCCGTGATGGATCGCACGTCGCCGGACTTCATTCGCGAAGTCGAGCGTGTGCTTGAGAGGAAGCTGTCGTCGATGGTGACTCAGGACTTTACATCGGCGGGCGGCATCAAGGCGATCGTCGAGGTGCTCAATCGCGTCGACCGCACGACGGAAAAGGCGATTGTGGAAACCCTCGAGGTCGACAATCCGGAGCTCGCCGAAGAGATCAAGAAGCTCATGTTCGTCTTCGAGGACATTGTTCAGATCGACGACCGCTCTCTGCAGCTTGTCCTGCGCCAGGTGGATACCAAGGATCTCTCGCTCGCACTCAAGGCAACGCCGCAGGAAGTCGCGGAGAAGGTCTTCAAGAATATGTCGACGCGTGCTGCCGACATGTTGCGTGAGGAGATCGAGTTCATGGGACCTGTGAAGATCCGCGATGTGGAGGAAGCGCAGCAGAAGGTGGTCGGCGTCATCCGCGCGCTCGAGGACAAGGGCGAGATTGTGATTTCGCGTGGCAAGGGAGACGAGATGATTGTCTAGAGTTATCAAGGCAGCCGTCTGGGAAGAGAATCCGCATCTCATCGATGTGCCGCCTCTACCGCCGCCGCCAAGTGCGGATGGCGAAGAGGAAGGCCTCAGCGAGGAGGCCGCTCAGAGCTTGCTCGCGCGAATTGCCGCGCGTGAACAGGCCATGGATGAGCGTGTCAAAGAGGCGGAAATCCATGTTGCAGTCCTTCGCGGGGAAGCCGAGGAGGAACGTGACCGGCTTCTCAGTGAGGCGCAGAAACAGATTGAACAGGATCGCGAGGAGGCACGTGCCAAGGGGCATGAGGAAGGTTTTGCCGCAGGTCGTAAGGCGGGAGAAGCTGCCATTCGTGAGGAATTGGCAGAACTCATTCGTCAGACGAATGAAAAGGCGGAGAAGACCCTGCGCGATGCGCACGATGCCATGCGTGACTACGTGATTCATGCAGAGCAGGATATTGTCTCCATTGCCATGACGGCAGTGGAGCGTGTACTGCCGCAACACTTTATTGATGTGCCGCAGATGGTTCTGCCCGTTGTACGTGATGCCATTCTGCGTGTGAAGGATCAGAAGGAAATCACCGTTCATGTACCTCCGGACAGTTATGATTTCGTTCTGATGGCACGCGATGAACTGCGTGGCGTTCTCACTGCAGGCGACACGAGTCTTACAATCACCTCCGATGAGGGACTCAGACCGGGCGACTGCCTTGTGGAAACCCCGAACGGCAGCGTGGATGCACGTCTTCAGACGCAGATCGAGCAGCTGAAAAAGGCTGTGCGGGAAGTTATGCTATGAATATGAGTGAAACGGGGGGAAATCCCCCATTTTCCATAGATATCCAAAAATTTCAGGATGCACTTCATAAGGCTTCTCCGATGAAGCTGACGGGCAAGGTGACGCAGATCATCGGACTCGTCATCGAGTCGCAGGGACCGGCGGTCACGGTTGGGGAGCTCTGTTATGTGAGCGCGCACTTCTCCGGCATGCCGCCCGTACCTGCCGAGGTGGTGGGCTTCCGTGAGGGAAGCGTACTCCTCATGCCGGTCGGTGAGATGCAGGGCATAGGTCCCGGCTGCGAGGTCGTTGCGACGGGGCGTCGTCTGCGTGTGAAGGTCGGTCCCGAACTCCTCGGACGCGTGCTCGACGGGCTCGGCAATCCGATTGACGGCAAAGGTCCGATTCTCGCGACGGAAGAATATCCCTTGCAGGCACCGCCACCACCGCCGCTGACACGCCCGCGCATTCACGACCATCTCTACGTCGGCGTGCGTGCAATTGACGGACTCATTACGCTTGGTGACGGTCAACGCATCGGTATTATGGCAGGATCGGGAGTTGGAAAGTCCACACTCCTCTCAATGATTGCACGCAACACGGAGGCAGACATCAGCGTCATCACCCTCGTTGGAGAACGCGGACGCGAGGTGCGCGACTTTATCGAGCGTGATTTGGGTGAGGAGGGACTCAAGCGATCCGTCGTGGTCGTTGCGACCTCCGATCAGCCCGCACTTGTCCGCATCAAGGGGGCAATGACGGGCACGGCGATTGCCGAGTACTTCCGCGATCAGGGGCATAAAGTTGTGCTTATGATGGATTCCGTCACGCGCTTTGCGATGGCACAGCGCGAGGTGGGGCTCACGATCGGCGAGCCGCCGGCGACGCGCGGCTATACGCCGTCCGTTTTTGCCCTGCTCCCACGTCTTCTTGAGCGCGCGGGAACGAGTGAGAAGGGGTCAATTACAGGCATTTACACTGTCCTCGTGGACGGCGATGATATGAATGAGCCGATTGCGGATGCCGTGCGCTCCATCCTCGACGGGCACATTGTGCTCTCGCGCAGGATCGCGGCGCAGAATCACTTTCCCGCGATTGATGTGCTCGGAAGTGTCAGCCGTGTCATGTACGAGGTGGTGGACAAGAGTCATCTCGAAGCGGCACAGGATATGCGTCAGCTGATGGCGGTCTATGCCGAGGCGGAGGATCTCATCCATATCGGTGCATACGTCAAGGGCTCCAGTCCGAAGATTGATGCTGCCATCCAAAAGATTGACGCCATCAATGAATTCCTTCGGCAGGACATCTATGAGGTGACCTCCTACGAGGAGACGGAGAAGCGTCTGCTCGCAGTTGTAGGAAAGGCTGCACCGCCGCCGGCGGCGGCATCTGCCGGTGAGAAAACGACGCCACCCGTCGATGAGAAGACGGCGCCATCCGCCGGTGAGAATACGGCAGCCACTGAGGCGGCATCATGAAAAAGTTCCGATTTCAGCTTGAGACCCTGCTCAAGGTGACACGCATGAAGAAGGAGGAGGCAGAGGTTGCCTTCGCTGAAGCCGTACGTCGTCTCGAGGAGGCACGCGCCTATCAGCGACAGCTGCTTGAGGAAATGCATCGCGGGCAACTGGACTACGAGAGACTCTCGAAAGAGGGGACGCGTATCAAGATTGGGACGCTGATGAGCTTCAATCAGTTTTTTGGATGGAAGCGTCAGCAGATTGAGGATCAGCAGCAGGTGATTCTGCAGGCGAATGCCGAGCGACAGAAGCGTCTCAAGGTGCTGATGGAGCAGATGAGCGCCTTGAAGAGCATTGAGAAACTGAGAGAGAAGCGCCTTGCGGAATACAAGGCGGAGGTCTTGCAGGAGGAGCAGAAAATGCTCGATGAGATCGGCCTGCAGCTGACCATGCGCAATAGGGAATTGGAGGAAGCGGTATGATGGATCTTTCGGGCGTCCGACAGATACAGGCGCGCATTGCGGAGATTGAGGGGCAGTTCTCCCTGCAGAATCAGCAGCTGCCGGGGATGGATTTTGCTGCGAAGCTGCAGCAGGAGATTGACAAGAATGTTACCTCCGCAGGGAACAAGGCACATGCGGCACAGCGTGTGCAGGGGACATCTGCTCCGCAAAAAGCAGAAAGAACGGCGCAGGAGAATTTTGTCAACCCGGATCTTGCACATGTGATCCACTCTGCGGCTCAAAAATATGCGGTGGATCCAAAACTCGTCTCTGCGGTCGCCGAGGTCGAATCCGGCGGTGATCAGAACGCCGTCTCACCTGCGGGCGCGGTCGGCGTTATGCAGCTGATGCCGGAGACGGCGGCCGGACTCGGTGTCAATCCCTATGATATGAAGAGCAATGTCGAGGGCGGTGCAAAGTATCTGCGCGAGATGCTGGATACGTTTGACGGCGATGTAAAGAAGGCGGTTGCGGCATACAATGCGGGACCGAATGCGGTAAAGGCATATGGCGGGGTTCCGCCCTACGCAGAAACGCAGAACTATGTGACGAGTGTGCTTGACATCTACCGCTGATTGGACACGGATGATAACAGGGGAAGAGAAAGAGGGCAGGGAATTCCATGCGGAAGAAATTGAAGATCCTATTCGGACTGATCTTACTCCTCGTACTGGTCGCAGGGGGCTTTGCGCTCGGCGTCTATCTTCGGCTCTTTGATACGCAGGCGCTCAATGAAGAGTATGGTCTCCATGAGCTCCCCGTCATCGGCTCATATTTTGTTCCGCCGCCAACGGGAGCAGCTGAGGCGACGCAGACCTCCTCGTCTGCAGCTCCCGCGACGGCTTCCAACGTGGCAGCGGTGCCAAAGAAGGCACCGGAGAGCGTGAAGATCTCAAAAGAAGAGATTGAAAAGCAGCAAAAGGCACGCGAAGCGGCAGAGAAGAAGCGTGTGACAAAGCTCGCACGTCTCTACAATGATATGAAGCCAGCAGACGCCGCCAAAGTCATGGAGACGCTTGACATTGATTTGTGCATTGCCATTCTGCAGCGCATGGATGAGAGTAATGCGGCAAAGATCATGACGGCGTTTGAGCCGGATCGTGCGGCACAGATCACACAGATTATCTACGAAGGGGTACCGCGCAGGGCGATGAAGACGCGCAGCGCCGCGGCAAATGCACCGGCACCGGGCATGGAGCCGGCAGAGGAGGCTGCGGAAGCACAGTAAGGGAATCGGTATATCGGATGGAGAGAGCCTGCGAAGTTGCTGGAAAGCAGCACTTCGCAGGTTTTTATCCGTCTGTTCTTGGGGGGATATGATTGCGTCGTCTATTTTTACTGCTTATTGTGTTCCTCGTCGGGGTGTTCGGTATCAACTTTGTTGCCCATACGGCAGAGGCCGCATTCAGTGACCGTGCCAAGAATATGGCAAAGATTACGGACATCCGCATCGGAAAGACCGACGGAAATGTCCGCATTGTTGTGGATTCTGAGCGTCCCGTTTCCTATCGGCAGAGTGTGCTGTCGCATCCGACACGCATCGTTCTGGATGTGCAGAATGCGTGGATTGCGCCGGAAGTGAAGAAGAACGTCTCGGTAGACTCCCCGCTTGTTTCCTCGGTACGCGCTGCCCAGTTTGACGCATCTACCGTGCGCATCGTTGTGGAGACAACGGTCGGCAAGGACAGTCGGAAAGTCTTTGCGCTCGGGGGGGGCAAACCGCGTATTGTCATGGATTTTGGCAAGGGGATCGGCAGTGGGAATGCGGTGAAACCGGCACCCGTACAGCCGCCGCAGTCCGATGTCGAGGAAGATGATTCGCGTGGTCGCGGCAGCATTGAGCGTGACCTTGACGCAATCACCGGGATGAAGGGGCGCAAAATTGTGATTGATCCCGGGCATGGAGGCAGCGATTCGGGAGCCATTGGACCGACGGGCATCATGGAGAAGTCCGTGACCCTGCGTGTCAGCCGTGAGCTCAAGCGCCTCCTTGAGGCGGAGGGAGCGCAGGTCATTCTCACGAGGACGGGAGATACCGAGGTATCGTCCAAGGGCGCGAATGCTACCTCTGTTGAGGAGCTTGAGGCACGTTGTGAAGTCGCCAATCGTGCGAATGCGGACATCTTCCTCTCGATTCACGCGGATGCCTTTACGAATCGCGAGGTGAAGGGAACGACGGCGTACTACTACACGAAGGGATCGACCGCCTCGAAACATCTTGCGGACAGCGTGCGTACGGCGCTCGTCGACGCCATCGGGACGCTTGATCGCGGCACGCAGGCGAGCAATTTTTACGTGGTCAAGCATACGGACATGCCTGCAATCCTCGTGGAGATCTCCTTCATCTCGAATCCGGATGAGGAAAAAATGATGAACAGCGAAGAGGGCATCAAGAATATCGCCCGGGGAATTGCGGACGGCATTGCCGATTACTTTGGCTGATATTTAAGATGGGAGGGAGAATGTGCAGGAAGTTCATGGCTATCCGGCGCGTGCGCGGCAGTTCTTTATCGTGCTTCTCCCGATCCTGATCACACAGATATCTCTCATGGCGCCGGGCTTCTTCAATACAGTCATGGCGGGGCATATCAGCAAGGAGGATCTCGCAGGGATTGCCGTCGGGGCGAGCATCTTCTTCCCCATATTCGGCGCTTTTATGGGGCTTATCTCGGGGCTGACCCCCGTGATTGCACAGCACTACGGCGCACGGCAGATGCGCGCGATTCGGAGCGTCGTTCAGCAGAGCTTCTACTGGGCGACGCTTCTTGCTGTGCTCTTGCTCGTGATCGGTGTCCTCACAGTTCCCTATCTCGTGCGTGCTCTCGCGCTTGAGCCGGTCGTTGAGGGGATCACGATGGAGTATCTGTCCTACATCGCTGTCGGTCTTATTCCCGTTGCCCCTGCGATTGTTCTCAGGAACTTCATCGACGCGCATGGGCGGACGCGGCTCACCATGTATATCACAATGACGACGATTCCGATCAACATTGTGCTGAACTACATCTTCATGTACGGCGCTTTTGGGATGCCGGCACTCGGCGGGCCGGGTGCGGGGCTTGGCGCCGCACTGAGTTACTGCGTTTTTCTCATGCTGAACAGCATCGTTGTTCTACGTATGAAAGAGTTCGCGCGTTACCGTATCTTTGCTCGCCTGCCAAAACCGATTCTCGGTGACTGGTGGGCGCTGCTTGCCATCTGCGTGCCCATCGGGCTCACGGTATTCTGTGAGCAGAGCATTTTCGGCGCGGTCGGGCTCCTCATGGCGGCGTACGGGACGACCGTGCTCGCTGCGCACCAGGCGGCGATGAACTTCACTACGATCGTCTACATGTTGCCGCTCTCGGTCTCGATGGCGATCACAATTCTTGTCGGATTCGAGGTCGGCGGCGGGCGCGAGAACGGAGCGCGCGCCTACATCCGCCTCAGCCGCGTGCTGACACTCCTCTTCGTCGGTGTCGTTGCGCTCGCACTCGCGGCGATACGCGACTCCGTTGCTGCGCTCTACACGACGAATTCGGAGGTGCAGGAGCTCCTGCGCGTATTCCTGCTCTATGCGCTTGTCATGCAGTTCTGCGACTGCGTGAACGCACCGCTGCAGGGAGCCCTGCGCGGCTATAAGGATGTCACGGTCACGTTCTGGCTTGCTGTACTTTCGTTCTGGGGGATTGGTCTGCCGAGCGGTTACGTGCTCGCAGACCGGACGGAACTCGGTCCTTATGGCTACTGGGTGGGGCTGAACGGGGGCATCCTTGTTGGCGCCGTGATGCTCATGATCCGTTTGCGTGTCATTGAGCAGCGAATGCGAAAGGCAAAGAGGTTGGCGAGTTTGTGATAGTTTTCTCCTATGAATTCTATAAAACCGGATTTATTTTGTTCGTTCCGTGCAAAAAATCCTATTGAATTTCCTATGAAACATGGTATCATGTACCACATGAGGCGAAATTCACTCATAAAAATCTTTTCAAAAGGGAAAACGACTCAACTATGTGATTTTTTTCACTATAACGATAAGGAGTGGGGTTATTATGGCAGATCAAAAGCATATTGTTATCGTTGGTGCCGGATTTGGAGGCGTGCGTCTCGCCAAGGAACTCGCCAAGGAAAATGTGCGGGTCACGCTTGTGGATCGGCACAACTATCACCTATTCCAGCCGCTGCTCTATCAGGTGAGTACAGCGGTGCTCTCCGCATCAGAGATTGCGTACCCCACACGCCAGTTTTTCAAGAACAATAACAATGTGAATTTTTTCATGTCCAAGGCATTGGGCGTTGATCAGGCGCGCCGCGTGCTCATCACGAAGCACGGTGAGATATCCTATGACTACCTCGTCCTTGCGGCAGGCGCGACGACAAATTTCTTCGGGAACGAGAGCGTTGCACGCAACTCCTATGCGATGAAGACGCTGCAGGAGGCGATTGCCCTGCGCGGACATCTCATCCATGAATTCGAGCGCGCTGCACGCAAGAGCGGACCGGATCAGCGCGAGGCACGACAGCGCCATCTGAACTTCGTCATTGTCGGCGGCGGTGCGACGGGCATTGAGATGGCGGGCGCATTGATGGAGCTCATCGACATCTTCAAAAAGGAATTCCATACGATCGATTTCAAGGAGGTCAACGTTACACTCCTCGAGGCGATGGGCAGTGTGCTGCCAATGGTGCCGCCCGATCTGCAGCAGCATACGATTGACGTGCTGCGCAAAAAGGGTGTGGACGTGCGCCTCAATACGGCGGTCACAGAGTATGACGGCAATGATTTGAAGCTCAACAATGGAGAGGTCATTCCAACCAAGACAGTCATCTGGGCGGCAGGCGTGCGCGCACAGGACTTCATCAAGGACTGCGGCGGCGAGGTGGACCGCGCGGGACGCATCATCGTCGAGGAGAACCTGCTCGTGAAGGGCAGCGACCGCGTCTTTGCGATCGGTGACTGCGCGAACTTCCAGCACGGCGATATGCAGCGTCCGCTCCCGACGGTTGCACCTGTTGCAACCCAGGAGGCAATGCAGGTCAAGAAGAACATCATGGCGCTGATCGCGGGCAAGACTCCCGACCAGTTGGAGAAGTTCGTCTACCATGATCTCGGTGCGATGGCGACCATCGGCAAGGGCGAGGCGGTCATGAACGGCCCCATCCCGGGGCTTGGCTTCAACCTCAAGATGAGCGGATTCTTCGCATGGTTTGCGTGGATGCTTGTCCATCTCGTACGGCTTGCGGGCAAGTATGCGGACTTTACGGTCTCCGTCAAGTGGATTTGGAATTTCTTCTTTGGCACGCGTCTCGCGCGCATCATTCACAGTAAGATGGAGT
>ERZ773063.447-NODE-447-length-27332-cov-4.604905_pt1 | contig 27332 bp, 22 predicted proteins | sample MGYA00580625_ERZ773063 | MGnify/ENA primary metagenome ERZ773063 (study PRJEB29015, sample SAMEA2738022) | human oral metagenome | biome: human oral; feature: human-associated habitat; material: dental | place: China | collected 2042 ... | reverse complement strand
CAATGAATTAACCCCAATCGGTCATTAGACCACAATATGTATAATTCTTCTTACTATGGTATTGTTTCCTAACATCTTTTATTTTCTTATCGGCATCTTGTGTGTCTTTGTAACTTGACGTAGCCCGCTACGCCTGCGTTACAAAGCCAAACAATCTGCTCGATAATAAAACAAAATATGTTTAGCCTCTAATGACCGATTTGGGTTAAACGCTAATAGGGTAAGGAAATGAAAAGGAAAGGGAAGAAAAAAAGAATGATGTTTTTCAATCTTAATTATTTTGTACTACACAAAATATGTAGTATTTTTGCAATATAAAGTTTACGTATTATGGATGATCAGTATAAAATCCCCTATTTGAACGCTGTTATCAGAACGTTTGGTAATCGCTTTAACTTGACGGTACAGCAATCTTTCCGCTATCTTTATAACTTTAAAGGAATACGATTTCTTTTAGAGTATTATGATGTGGAACATACATTGTCTATAGAAGATACGGTAGAAGATCTTATTAAAGTTTGTCAAAAGAATGGAGGAGAATTAGCATGACACTCTATCATGGTACTAATACTGATTTTTCAGAGATTGATCTTGCAAAGTCTTTCCCTCTAAAAGACTTCGGACAAGGCTTTTACTTGACGACAATACGTGAGCAGGCAGAACGAATGGCGAAACGAAAACACGAAGCGTTGGGGGGCAAAGCCATTGTACAAGAGTATGAATTCGATGAGAGTTTCTTACATAAAGGTGATTTGAAAGTGCTGATTTTTGAAGGAACTACCCCTGAATGGGCAACATTTATCTTTAATAATAGGTCAAGAAACAAAAACTATCAGCATGATTATGATATCGTTGTCGGACCTATAGCAGATGATGGAGTAGCCTTTCTTATAAACCAGTACACTACGGGAGCAGTCACTTTAGCACAGTTTACTCGGATGCTTAAGTTCAAGAAACTCAGTAATCAGTATTTTTTCGGAACTGAAAAGGCTGTAAAACAATTAAGAAGAATAAAGTAATGACTCAACAAGAAAGATTTAAACACCTTGTCAATTTCACGATTGATGAGCTGACAACTTATCTTATAAAAGACTTTCATTTGGATACTGCAGAAGCTTTGGATATTGTTTATTCTTCAAAGACACTTGAACTTCTGCAGAACAAGCGGACTGGACTTTATGACCAAAGTCCAGGCTATGTGTATCATTTGCTCAAGAAAGAGTATAAGACTGGACAGTTGCCACAAGTCAACTAATCTTTATAAAACGATTATCTAAATTTAATTTACAGCCATCTTTGCAACCGAGTTGCAAAACATAATCTTTATCTTTGCAGCAGAATATTAATGCAGTAACAGGTTTTAGATTATGAAAAAGAAACTTATAAGAATCATTCTTACGGCTGTACTCCTCGCTGGAGCATGGTTAGTAGAGCATTTCACAGCACTTCCAATGTGGCAGGTGCTGCTTGTTTATTTGGTCCCTTATCTGGTTATCAGTTATGATGTATTAGGTGAAGCGGTTGAGGGAATCATGGAAGGCGATCCTTTTGATGAGAACTTCCTTATGAGTATTGCGACTATCGGAGCATTGCTCATCGGTTTCCTGCCCGGTGCCGAACCACAGTTTATCGAAGGAGTCTTCGTGATGTTGTTCTTCCAGTTAGGTGAACTCTTCGAGCATTATGCAGAAGATAAGGCGCGCGACTCCATCTCTGAACTAATGGATATCCGTCCAGATGTAGCCAATGTAGAGCGAAACGGAGTGGTAGCGAGCGTAAGTCCAGAGGAAGTGAAGATTGGTGAGACGGTGATTGTTAAACCAGGAGAGAAGATTCCATTAGATGGAAGGGTGCTTGAGGGCAGTTCCAGCCTTAATACCGTAGCCCTTACGGGTGAGAGTATGCCACGTGATGTAAGTGCAGGCATGGAAGTTATCTCAGGTTGTGTTAACCTTTCGGGTGTGTTGAAAGTACAAGTTGAAAAGGCATATAGCGAGTCTACCGCTGCAAAGATTATCCAACTCGTTGAAGAGGCAGGTGATAACAAGTCACGCAGTGAGTCGTTCATTCGTCGTTTTGCGCGTGTCTATACGCCTATCGTGGTGATTTTAGCTCTTGCCTTAGCTGTTATTCCTCCGTTTTTCTATGATAGTTACGCACCAGCCTTTGGTGTTTGGCTCTATCGTGCATTGACCTTCTTGGTTGTAAGTTGCCCATGTGCTTTGGTTATTTCTATTCCTCTTACCTTCTTTGCGGGCATCGGTGGGGCTTCTCATAAGGGTATCCTCATTAAGGGTGGTAACTATATGGATGCTTTGGCAAAGCTCTCTACGGTAGTATTCGATAAGACAGGAACATTGACACGTGGTACTTTTGATGTTGAGGCTATCCACCCAGAGAGACTCTCTGAGCATGAGTTACTCCATTTAGCAGCCCATGTAGAACGTTATTCTACCCATCCAATCGCCCTTGCTCTCCGTATGGCATATGCGAATGAAAAGGATAATTGCACTGTTGAAGATATACAAGAAACAGCGGGACAGGGCATTACTGCCACTGTTAATAATCAGAAAGTAAGTGTTGGTAATAGCCGCTTAATGGCAACACTGGGTATTACAATCCCTACTTGTAAACGTTGTACGAGCCATGCGGGTACGATTGTTCACGTTGCGATTGATGGTGAATATGCAGGTCATATCGTTATCTCTGACCAGTTGAAGGCTGATGCTGTGAAGGCTGTAGAGTCTCTGAAGCAGTTGGGGGTTAGTAAGACTGTTATGCTGAGCGGCGACAAGAGGGAAGTTGTTGAGCAAATTGCTGAGCAGACAAAGGTGACGGAATATTATGCCGAACTGCTCCCTACTGACAAAGTAAAGCATGTTGAGCGTCTCATTGCAGAGAAAAATGCAGGTGAAACAATCGCCTTTGTTGGTGATGGAATCAATGATGCACCTGTGTTGGCACGTGCCGATGTGGGTATCGCTATGGGTGGATTGGGTAGTGATGCAGCTATCGAGGCAGCCGACGTCATACTGATGGACGATAAACCTTCGAAGATAGCACTTGCCATAGAACTCTCATGCCGTACTATTTTCATAGCAAAGGAGAACGCATGGTTCGCTATCGGTATCAAGGTTGCCGTGCTTCTTCTTGCTACCTTTGGAATGGCAAGCATGGGATTAGCCGTCTTTGCTGATGTTGGCGTTATGGTTCTTGCTGTTCTTAATGCGATGAGAGCAAGATAGAAAGGCATTCTTCTCAATTTATTTTCATGAAAATAAATATTTTTCTTCATGAACGTAAATATTTATTTTCGTGAAAATAATTTCTTTTTTACATGAAAGTAATTTGGCATCTGTCGTAAAGTAGCTACGCAGATGCCTTTTTAAATAGTATGAAAAGCCTGCTTTGTTAAAGCAATAGACTGTTCTCTTTCGGCTTATCCGACATTCCGAGTGATACTACTATTGAACTTTATGGCATAAAGTTCTGCTCTTCTTTAGGCTTCTTCGTGACCAATAGGTTTTCTTGTGTTTAATGACTCCGTATGTATTCACCATCCGCACCATTGGTGCTGGCCCTTCGCACGTTGATAAAACATGGGCTCTTTCACTCTTAAACAATGTTACAACCATCTGCTTTTATGATAAAAATAATTACGGAGGAAGCTAAATGAGAAAACTTTTGTGTAAGTTTGCTGTGTCGAAGTGATAGTTATGCAGATACGACTTGTTCTATTTTTTTTGTGGCTTTTGCTACCATTCTCGTCAGTTCAGGCACAAAAAGTGCTGGTATGTGATGGGGCTACGCACTTTCCGATACGTGATGTGTTGGTCAGTGTGGATGGGAAGAATGTGGGACTTACTACATGGCAAGGAATCATTAACCTACCTGATTCGTTCCAAACAGCCTCCTTTAAGAAGAAAGGCTATGCACCAGAGAAGTTGTTTCGGAGTGAGGTGTTACGAGATACGGTCTTCCTTTTCCCTGCAGAACATTATTTGGATGAGGTGGTGGTGATAGGAAAGCAGGTTATTGATGGGCGTGAACTGTTGAAGAAGATGCCGAAGCGAGACATCTTAGAAAAGAAGCCAGCCCATTCCCTATTAGAGTTTGATGTTGGGCTTATGCTTGATAAACGGCTACGTAGAGACCGTAAGCATGTTGAGAAGCTACGTGAAGTTTTCAAGAAAATGGACGGTTTAGAGGATAAGGAAGACCCTATCCTCAAGGCCTATCGACAGACACAGTTGGAACTAAAAGCTGATTCTATCCAGAAAAAGAATGAGCAGAAAGAACTGAAGAAATAGCTTTTAGTGTGAATATAGGTTAATTATTAGATTATTAAAGCAATCTTTTTGTATAGTTTACTTGACTTTTAGAAAAACAAGTATTACTTTTGTGGCGTGATAGATATCTTGTCTTATTAATTTAAAAAGCTACTTTATGAAAACAGATTATCTTTTACCCCACATCTTTAGGAAGATTGGTTGGTTTATTTTTATCCCTTGTTGTGTCATGATTATGGTTTCTTGGTTAGGTATTAACGACTGGTTTAATGATGACAGACTGAGTTTTATTACCTTACATATTGGAAACTTGAGTTTCTTTACACCTGAACAGGAGGGACGTTCTTTCTTTTATTTTGCGCAGGAAGACATGTTTTCAGAAATTGTCTACTGTTTGACCTTTATCTCTCTCTATATGATAGCATTTTCAAAGGAAAGAGTTGAGGATGAATATGTTGAACATCTCCGTATGCGTTCATTAGTATGGGCACTGAAAGTAAATACGATTTTCTTTGTAATCTTCACGTGGTTCTGCTTTGGAATGGTTTACATCACTTTGTTAATGCTATCAATGTTCAGCATATTTCTGCTGTTTCACTTCCGTTTTCTTTACGAACTACATAAAAGGAGAATAGATAATGAAGAATAGTATAAGAGTAGAGCGGGCAATCAAACGCATGACTCAGGCGCAATTAGCAGAACTTATAGGGGTGTCCCGTCAAACGATTGTCGCTATTGAAAGCGAGAAGTATGTTCCCTCAACAGTTCTCAGTCTGAAGATTGCACGTGTTTTCGATAAACGTGTAGATGATATTTTTGAATTGGAAGAAAGCGATTAAAGCCTTGTATTTATAACCTATACTTTTCAATATCATCGGTAATTATAATTATGAATTCTGAATTGTGAATTCTGAATTAAGGCTAATCATAATTCTGAATTGTGCATTCTGAATTTTGAATTATCAAAGTAATCATAATTATGAATTGTGAATTATGAATTGTGAATTAAAAGAAAAATGCCCGATGGACAAGGTGAAGAAATATCACACTTGCCTCATCGGGCTCAACATATACTCAAGTCAGAGAAGATATTATTCTTAAATCACGCCACGGATACGGTCGTCAAAGGCTGAAAGGGCAGCCTTAGCACCTTCTCCCATAGCGATTGTAATCTGTTTGTAAGGCACCGTTGTAACGTCACCAGCAGCATATACGCCACTCAGATTTGTACGGTTGGTTGCGTCAACGATAATTTCATTACGAGGAGTAACCTCTACTTGATCCTTGAAAGCATCGCTGTTTGGCGACAAGCCAATCTGAACAAAGACACCATCTAAGGCTATATCGCGCTCCTCATCATTGGTGCGGTCCTTCACTCTGATACCCGATAGCTTCTGACCATCACCCAAGAGGGCTGTTGTCTGGGTAGAAAGGAACACCTCAACATTAGGCAGACTGGCTACTTTCTGCTGTAAAACCTCATCGGCACGCATAGCATCAGCGAACTCAAGTACGGTCACGTGGCGGCAGATACCAGCCAAGTCAATGGCTGCTTCGATACCAGAGTTACCTCCACCGATGACTGCTACGTCCTTACCTTTGTAGAAAGGACCATCGCAATGAGGGCAGAAATGCTCACCATGACCGATGTATTTGTCCTCATCTGGCAGACCAAGACGGCGCCAGCTTGCACCTGTTGCGATTACGATAGCAGGTGCGGTAAAGGTCTCACCACCACGAACAGAAACAGTCTTAATAGCCTCTTTCAAGTTGGTTGATACCACTTTGCGGTTGTCGAATACATCAATCGAATATTCATTGATATGGGTACGGAGGTCAGCAGCAAGCTGTGTACCAGTTGTCTTTGTGACAGAAATAAGGTTCTCGATGCCTGTTGTGTCGTTTACCTGTCCTCCGATGCGCTCCGCAACGATAGCTACGCGCAAGCCTTTGCGGGCAGAATAGATGGCAGAAGATGCTCCAGCAGGACCTCCACCGAGTACGATAACATCATATTCGCGTACTGTTTGCACCGCGTTTTCATCATGGTTGGTACCAACTTTGTCCTCCAACTCTTGCAGAAGGATACCAAGATCACCACGACCAGTGTGCAATGGCTCCCCATTAACGTACACAGAAGGTACGCCTTGTATGTTCAAACGTTGTATTTCATCCTGACAAAGACCACCATCAACCATCTCATTGCTAATATTTGGGTTGATAAGCGCCATTACGTTGAGTGCCTGAACAACGTCAGGACAGTTTGTACAGGTGAGTGATACGTAAGTCTGAAGGCGGATTTCGCCTTTTAATGACTTGATACGTGCAGCAATTGCCTCGTCGGGAAGGTTCTTACCCTGTCCGTCAGTATTGAGGACAGCGAGGAGCAACGAGGTAAACTCGTGACCATTTGGTATACCACGGAAGCTGATACCAGTCTCTTCACCATTGCGAAGAATACTGAATGAGAACTGTTCTCCTTCCTGATAAACTGTCTTTATCTTGTCAGAAGTAGAGGCAATATCCTCTACGAAAGACGAAAACTCTGCTGAGTTCTCATCATTACTATTGCGAGTAACGCTAAGGGTTATATCAGATGAGAGCGAAGCAAAGACGCCCTTCACCTGTTCGAGTATGTTTGAATCTAACATGGGGCTTGTAAATTTCTCTATATATTATAAAAAAATGGAGAGACAAAGTCCGAAGACTTATCTCTCCACCATAACTTCTATGACACTTCTATGTCTGTTATTACAGAAACTAAGTCTTAGAGCTTACCAACAAGGTCGATGCTTGGCTTCAATGTTTCGCCACCCTGCTTCCACTTAGCTGGGCAAACCTCACCTTCGTGAGAAGCAACGAACAACGCAGCCTCAACCTTACGAACGAGCTCATCAGCGTTACGACCGATGCTGTTGTCCTGGATTTCAGCAATCTTTACGAGACCCTCTGGGTTTACGAGGAATGTACCACGGTAAGCCAAACCCTCGTCCTCTTTGTATACACCGAAGCCACGGCTCAATACGCCAGTTGGGTCAGCAAGCATAGTGTACTTAATCTTCTTGATTCTATCAGAAGCATCGTGCCATGCCTTGTGTACGAAGTGAGTATCAGTACTTACTGAGAAAACCTCTACACCAAGACCCTTGAGCTGCTCGTACTTATCAGCCAAATCCTCCAACTCTGTAGGACATACGAAAGTGAAGTCAGCTGGATAGAAGAAGAAGAGTGCCCATTTGCCCTCGATATCCTTGCTTGAAACGGTCTTAAACTGTCCGTCCTGGAAAGCCTGAACGGTAAACTCTGGTGCGTGTGCATTGATAATTGGTTCCATATCTTACTTAAAACTATTTATGTGATTAAATCTTTTTGTTTTGCAATGCAAAGTTAGTATTTGTAATCATTACAAGCAATAGATAAAATCTATGTGCTGATTAATAAAATCTATCAAGCTCATCATTAGTGTTGATTATCAGTAAGTTATGTTTGGTTGTTTGCTAAATTAAAAGATTACCTTCAGCTAAAAAATATATCAAACATGTACTTATGCACTCCAATATTGAATAGAAAGCACTCGTGTTGTTCTTGAAAAGCAAGATGAATAAGCTAAGAACAACTCTTACTTCATAACAAGTAGTTGTCAATAAAATCATATATAATAAGGTTGTAAACCTTTAATATGCTTTGTGCTCAGCCTCCGCACGCTTGGTGTTTAGCCTCCGCACCACATGTGCGGGGCGTTAGCACACTTAGTGCGTGGTGGCTTGTTGGGTGTTGGGTGATGGTTGTTAGGTGGTGAGGAATACTGATATGAAACTTATAAGGTGGTGAAGATTAATACTTATTTATAGTGATTGGGCGTGTATGCACTCACCATAAAGGATGAAAAAGAGCTATATAAAGCATAAAAACACGATGAGAACACGGCTATTCGGCTTTTTTTATCTATTTTTGTCATAGTCTATACATGGTATTAGAAGAATGACACTACAACAATTAGAATATGTAATGGCAGTTTATCGGCTCAAGCATTTTGCAAAGGCAGCCGATGATTGCAATGTCACACAGCCAACACTTAGTTCGATGATTCAAAAGTTAGAAGACGAATTAGGTGTGAAAATCTTTGACCGTAAGCGTCAGCCTATACAGCCAACACAATCAGGAATGAAGGTGATAGAGGAGGCTTGGAAAGTGCTTAATCGTGCAAAGAAACTCAAACAAGTTATTGACGAGGAACGTCAGGTGCTTACGGGTACTTTTGAGGTGGGCGTGCTGCCAACCATCGCACCTTACCTTATTCCGCGTTTCTTCCCGCAGTTAATGAATGAACATCCTGAGATGGATGTGAGGATTACGGAGATGAAAACCGAGGATATGCGCAGGGCACTTCGTCGGGGCAATATAGATGCTGGTATCTTGGCACGTGTCGACGGACTGGAGGAGATGGAGTGCAGACCTCTTTATCGTGAACAGTTCTTCGGTTATGTAGCAGAAGGCGACCCATTGTTTGAAAAGGAGTTTATTCGTCCTGCTGACTTGTCGGGAGAGTACTTGTGGTTGTTAGACGAAGGACATTGTTTCCGTGACCAGTTGGTGAAGTTCTGCCAACTGAAATCGGCTGCTTTAAGTAAGAAAAGTTATAACTTAGGAAGCATAGAGACCTTTATGCGTATCGTAGAGAATGGTAAGGGAGTAACCTTTATACCCCAGCTTGCACTCTCACAGCTCACAACGGAGCAGCATCGTTTGGTACGTCCTTTCGCCCATCCTGTTCCTTCTCGTGAGATAATACTGATGACATCGCCAAACTTCATTCGTCATACATTGCTCCATATGCTTGCAGAAAGGATTAAAGAGTCCTTACCTGATGATTTACAAAGTTAAATCTTAATAGCTTTCCTTTGGGAAGTAATAGGAATAAGAATAGTGAACCCCAGCTACTTTCACAGTGGCTGGGGCTCATTGTAATCCTTAAACAATCTTGTGAATTAAATGATAGAACCTGTAATTTAATATTAAATCTATTTATTTGTTGAGAGATTTTTGTTAATAGATGACTACAGCAGGGTTTGAAACATCAGTAGCAGCGTTCTGTTTTACGTTGTATTCGTCACATGCCCAGTTATAGTTGCCCTCAACAACGTCGCGTGTGTACTCAGTAATACAGTTAGGGTCAGCTGCCCAATATTGCTTAACAGTCTTGCCACCCATCACCTTCTGTGGTGTTTTGTCATCAGGGTTAAGAATGAGTTTCAGACCCACTGATGTGTTCATCATCTCCATATCGCCACGACTATTACCTGCTGCGAAGAGTGGGCGAGTCTTGATAAAGGTTCTTATAACCTCAGCTTTACCCTCGTCTTGTGGTGAAGGGAAAACAATCTGGTCAGTAACGACACCGCTCATGGTGACGAGTGACTTCACACCAATTACACGATCCTCTTGGAAACCCAACTCTTCAACGCAGAAACGCTGGTAGAGTAGCTCTGGAGAAGCAGAGATAACCCAAGTCTCGAAACCATAGTTGCGGAGGTTGGCAAGCAATGCTTTCATCTGAGGATAGAACTTATTTTGATACTTTTCATGGAAGCAATCGTCGCCAATGCGCTGTACTTCTTCAGGAGTAAGTCCACTGAGGAACTTAATACGGTCGCGCTCACGACTGATAGCATCCTCTTTAATCATCTTGTCAACCAACTTGAACTTCTCAACAGACTTAGCATCCTTCTTGCCAGCATAGTTGCGACGAGCATATTCGTAGAGAGCTTCCTCTGCTAAATAGTATGGAACCTGACCGAAGAGTGTTCCGTCACAATCGAAGACAGCCACCTTACGGATGTTCATTGAGATGGTTGACTGGAGGAAAGCCTCAAGTTTTGCGTTGGTAGCATCAGTGAATCCTACAATCTTCTGATACTTGTAGGTCTGTGCTGAAAGCTGTATTACACCAATGAAAAGGAATACAGCAACGAGTTGCATGGTTCGTTTAAAATTCTTCATAATAGTATTGTTTTTAGTTATTGATAATTTTTTATAGACAAGTGGATTATAATTGGAGGAGGGCAGCACCGCAAAGTCCTGCAATAATACCGCCAACCATCGGACCGAGAACAGGGACCCAAGCATATGACCAATCGTTGTCGCCCTTCATGCAAAGTGCATGAGCGATACGTGGTGATAGGTCACGAGCAGGATTCATAGCATATCCAGTTGGACCACCGAGTGACATTCCGAGTGCAATAATTAGCAGCGTAACAGGGATTGGACCCAAAGCAGCAAGCCCGAACTTGAAGTGTTTAGGGTCACAGCAGTTACCCTTTGAACTGAAACAGATGATGATGAAGACAAGTACTAAGGTCGCAATCACCTCACAGAGGAAATTTAATCCATAGTTGCGGATGGCTGGAGCGGTGCAGAAAGTACCAAGCTTCGCAGCATCATTGTCGGTTGTATCGTAGTGGTCTTTATAGAAAATCCATACGAGGATAGCACCTAAGACACCGCCAATCATCTGTCCAGCGGCATAGATTGGTACTGAACTCCAAGGGAACATACCTGCTGCAGCTAAGCCAGCTGATACTGCTGGGTTAAGGTGAGCACCCGTATAAGGACCAGCAACAAGCACACCCATACACACTGCGAGACCCCATGCAATGGTGATAACAATCCATCCTGAGTTCTGACCTTTACTCTTGTTCAGCGTTACACAAGCACATACACCATCTCCGAAAAGCACTAAAATCAGTGTTCCTAATAGTTCCATGAAGAACTGTGTAGTCATTGAATATTCCATAAGGATTGATTTATGGTTGTTATTGTGTGTTAGGTCTTATTTGTTGGTCAATGTTCTGCCAATAGCATCAGTCCAACCTGCTTTAGCTGCTTCGACAGTATCGCTGTCAGCAATAGGTTCAAAGCAACGTTCAACCTGCCATTGGTTCTTAATATCGTCGATATTCTTCCAGAAGCCAACAGCCAAACCTGCAAGATAAGCAGCACCTAAAGCGGTTGTCTCGGTGATACGTGGACGAACAACCTTAATGCCAAGAAGGTCTGCTTGTGACTGCATCAAAAGGTTATTGCGTGATGCACCACCATCGACTTTCAGCTCAGTAAGCGAAGCATTCATATCCTTTGCCATTGCTTGAGCAATGTCGTAAGTCTGGAAGGCAATACCATCAAGGGCAGCACGAGCGATATGTGCACGTGTCGTACCACGTGTTATGCCAATAATTGTACCACGAGCATACTGGTCCCAGTAGGGAGCTGCAAGACCTGTTAAGGCTGGAACGAAATAAACGCCACCACTGTCTGGTACGGTTGAGGCTAAGTCTTCTATCTCTGATGATGAGGTGATGAAGCCCAATCCATCACGCAACCACTGTACAACAGAGCCACCTACATAGATAGAACCTTCCAAAGCGTAGACAACCTGATTGCCAATCTTCCACGCAATAGTGGTCAGTAGGTTGTTCTTAGACATAACTGGCTTGTTACCAGTATTCAGCATTACGAAGCAGCCGGTACCGTATGTGTTCTTGATAGAGCCCGGCTCGATACACATCTGACCGAAGAGGGCTGCCTGTTGATCACCAGCAATACCAGAGATAGGCACTTCATGAGCGAAGATGGTAGTCTTTGTATGACCATAAACCTCTGAACTTGACTTCACTTCTGGCATCATAGACATAGGAATATCCAGTAACTCCATCAGTTCTTCATCCCATTTTAGGTCGTGAATATTGAAGAGCATGGTACGAGAAGCATTTGTAACGTCGGTCACGTGTACCTCTCCTCGTGTCAATCGCCATACCAACCATGAGTCCACATTACCGAAGCGAAGCTTGCCCATCTCGGCACGTTTGCGTGCGCCTGGTACGTTATCAAGAATCCACTTAATCTTTGTTCCGCTGAAATAAGCATCAATAATAAGACCTGTCTTCTCATGAATCTTGTCCGTCAAGCCCTGCACTTTCAACTCATCACAGAACTCAGAAGTGCGGCGGTCTTGCCATACAATGGCGTTATAGATAGGTTCTTCGGTGTCAACATCCCACACAATCGTAGTTTCGCGCTGGTTAGTAATACCAATACCTGCGATGTCAAGGCCGTTAATATCTATGGCAGAGATAGCCTCAGCGATGACAGAAGCCTGCGAAGACCATATTTCATTGGGGTTATGTTCTACCCATCCCGGTTGTGGAAAATACTGTGTAAACTCTTTCTGTGCTACAGACTTTATGTGTCCGTTGTGGTCAAAGACGATGGCTCTTGAACTTGTTGTTCCTTGATCGAGGGCTAAGATGAATTTCTTTTCCATGCTGGTTGTATTTTATTAGGTTGTTATTTTGTTTTTATTTTATCATTGTTATAAGTAGAATCTGCCTATTCTATGCCATTTAACTTCCTTGTTTCCTCAACATCTAAGGCTTCGGCAAGGATTGAGATAGGATTCTTTACATCATACCCTGTTGACATTTCAATCTGCCATTTACAGGTCTCACAGTCGGTAGTGACGTAGTCTGGTTTTACATCCTTTATCTGTTTGAAGACTCCAGAACCAATCTGCTGCGAGCGTTCATAGTTCTCTTTCTTGAATCCGTAAGTACCTGCAATACCGCAACATTGGGAATCAAGTATCGTAAGTTGTAGTCCCGGAATCATCTTCAGCAGCTCTGTGCTATAGATAACCCAGCCCATCTTCTCCATATGACAAGCTGAATGGTAGGCTGCATGCATCTTGAAATCCTTGCGGAAAGCAAGCTTTACGTCGCCACTTTCTATCAGACGATAGAGGAATCGGGTAGCAAGTGTGATGTTTTCCTTCACATCGTCGACCTTTATATCTAATAGATGCTCATACTCGTCACGCATGGTAAAGGTGCATGTAGAACTTGTTGTGAGGACAACTCGGTTCTGCTTTGCTGCCTGACGAACAGAGTCAATGTTCACTTCTCCCTGCTTTCGCGCTTGATTACTGAGCCCGTTAGCAATCAATGCGACACCACAACATTTCTCTTTCTCCAATAAATGGACACCATAACCGACCGCATTCATAATCTTTACAAGGTCTTTGCCCAACTGTGGGAAGTTATAATTGACGTAACAGCCGTGGAAGTAGCTTACATGTTTCTTATACTTGTCTTGTTCTTTGGCTGCATTACGTTTGAACCATGTCTCAAACTTCTGACTGCTATAGGCTGGGAAACTACGATGTTTGTCAACACCCATCACACTGTGGAGCACAGCCTTGACAGGCTTCAGTCCCAAGGTGGTGTTGACAATCGGTGCAACCATGTTCGCCATTGTACCCACGAAGTCGGTATTTGCCAACATTCTATCACGCAGGATAGGTCCATGTGTGCTGTATTTGATGCGTGAAGCCTGAATGATGTCAGCAATACGAACACCTGAAGGACAGGCAACTTCGCAGCGTTTACAGTTCAGACACATCTTCAACGCATCGTCAAAGAACTTCTTGTCCTTGAGGCGGTAGCGTTCCAAATCTGGTCCTGAATGCTTCGGTCCAGGGTATTCTGGCTCCACAGCAGACACAGGGCAGTAGGCAGTACAGATAGAACACTTCAAACATTGTTCCAAGTTATTACCGCTGATATTCTTTAGTTGTATTCCTTCTGGCATGACCTTATTTCCTTTCTGTTATTGTTTCGGCTACCTGAAGGGCAGTCAAGAGTGAAACACCAGTACCATCAGCGAGTTTAATGTTATTGTGTCCGCTCAAGAGGGAACCAATGACAAAGAGGTTGCTGATAGTTTTTCCGTCTTTTATAGCGTGGAAGTCTTTGTCTGTCTGCACACCATATTCCATGTAAGGCTGTGCTTCGAACGCATCTTCTTTCGTCCATTCGCTTCGTGCTTCAGCAGCATCAATATCAAGATTGAACACGGGTTCGAATACATGTTGATAATTACTTTGTAGTCCGTGACTCATGAAAGAACCAGAAGCGAGGATGAACTCGTCTGCATAAAGGGGCTCATTAGGGAGGTTTTCGGTTGTGATAGAGATGAGACGGTTACCCTCAAAGACACCATTATTGGCTGTATCACCCACCAATATCGTTCCACCTAAACGAGTGAAGTGTTGTTTCAAGAGGTGAGTTGTGCGAACGCCCGATACTGATGGAGGAAGTGTTGCGAGATACTCAATAGGTTTCTTCACCATAGCTTTCAGTTCGTTGAGGCTCTCGTTGTCGTTGAAACCTAAGACAGCAGGTAACAAGAGCACTTCTGCCTCTCCACTGATAGCATTGATACGGTCAGCAACTTTGCGCAAAGCAACCTTGTCTGACAATACTTTAGCGATATTAGTGGCACGCATCTCAGTAGGACTTTTCCTCACATGGCTCAACTCTTCGGTTGTAAAAGACTTCACCTGACAAGCCACTCCACTCTTCTTAAGGTTCGCAGCGATGAAGGCTGTGGGTAAATCTAAGAAGCCTTGAATGTTCAAGAGTTCTACACTTTTCCAAGGGAGGGAGTCTTTCTGCTGGCTTATAGCATAGTCTTCCGTTGTCAACCATGCAGGTTTTGTTGTACCTAATGGGGTGAAACGATAATGATTCTGTGTGCTATCGCCAATCGTTTTTATGCCAGCTTCATTCAATAAAGCCTTTGCCTTATTAGCAAGGAGAGCGATTTTCTCTGTGCCAATCTTCTTGTAAGGATGCTGGTCGTTCAGTGTTGCAATCGTTTCCAACGGATGTTCAACCACATTTCCATTGTTATCATAGCCCAGTAAGTCGAACGAACCCGAATTAAAGTGCAGACTACTCTGTCCCGCTGACACGATGCAAACACGTTTGCCTGCACTTGCCAGTGTGATACCAGCAGTGAGTCCGCTGAGTCCGCCACCTATTATAATAGTATCGTATCTCATTGTCGATTGTCTTTGATTGTGATAGATTGTTTGAAATCGTTGGTTTTTATAGAGTCATTTATACGTCTATATGATTTAGACTGGTAAGAGCTTCTCCCTCTGTCAAATGTCTTTTATCAGTTGCCCAGTCCTAATAAGCCTTGATAGATAGCTGCTGTAAGCTGTGCTTCATCGAGTGTACTGCCCCAAGCAACTGGTTTCATTCCTTTCCAACGCTCATTGATAAAGTTGTGAAGGTCGGTTAATGTCTTTTCAGCCTCGTCTCCAGCGTCACACATAACACCAGCTGCGCGACACGCACAAAGTTCACCTTGGCAGGTACCCATACCCACTCGAGTACGGCGGCGCAGGTTGAGAAGGTCATGAACGTGCAACTTCTCCATTGCATATTTTACTTCGCCGACACTCACTTCCTCACATTCGCAAACCAAGGAGCGGTCTTCTGCACTCTGATCGGGTATTTCCTGCACACGATAACCTTGTCTACCTTTAGCGGCATTGTGCGCTGTTGAATATGTATGGTGTTTGCTGTCTGTGTCTTTTCCTTCGCTTCCCGGAAGAGGACGGTTAGCTGTTTGACAAACAGCTTCTATATCTAATTTTTTGCAAGCCAAGTCGGTTGCTATTTCAGCCATGAGTCGGTAGGTCATCATCTTACCACCTGTAATCGTGATAAGTCCTGCCAATCCATCTCGTTTCTCATGGTCTAAGCAGATGATACCACGGCTGATACTGCGCCCTGATGGGTCATTATCGGCTGCAACAAGTGGTCGAACGCCAGCGTAAGCACGTAGGATACGAGTTGTCGCAAGGCTCGGAGCAAGTTTTTCTCCCTCCTTTATCAATACATCTACTTCTTCTTGTGTAATCTTTAGGTCGTCAATTGTGTCATAAGCTACGCGGTCGCTGGTGGTTCCAATGACGCATACAGCATCGTCTGGAACGAGAATGTCAGCGTTTGCAGGCTTACGGCAACGATTGATAACCATGTTGTTAACACGATGACCGAAGATAAGAAGCGTACCTTTAGCAGGGAACATATTAATCTTTACACCCGCCATCTTGACAATATCATGCCCCCAGATGCCAGCTGCATTGATAACGATACGACAGTGAACTTCGTCCTCTTCGCCTGTATGATTATTGCGGAGGCGAACGCCCTCCACACGACCATTACTTAAAATGAGTCCTACCACCTGCTGATAGGTTAGAATTTCAGCACCATAGCGACGTGCATCAAGGATATTTGCCGTCGTGAGATGGAAAGGGTCAACGGAAGCATCTGGCACTCGCACAGCGCCAATCAGGTCGGGATTGACCGATGGCTCTATGCGACGTGCTTCTTCTGGTGAAATAATGTTAGCACTTATGCCTGCTTCCTGGCAGGACTCTACGAATGTTTTCTGGTATTGTATGTCGTCTTCTGGCAGTGTAATAAACAGTCCATCAGTTGCTTCTATGCAATGATGAGCAATCCGACGGAGTATCATATTCTCTTTGATGCACTCGGAGGCTGACTCTGGGTCGGTCACTGCATAGCGTGCTCCACTATGGAGTAAGCCATGATTGCGACCCGTGGCACCATTACTGAAGTCGTACTTCTCTACAAGAAGCACACGTAGTCCACGCATAGCACAGTCGCGTGCTGTACCGGCGCCTGTAACACCTCCACCGATGATAATCACATCGTAATCTTTGTTTAATACGCTGCTCATTGTATAGGTAGTTGTAATTGATTAAAAAATTATTCGCAATGTTTCGTAACGAAAGATTGGTTAAGTAATTAAACTGTTATTCAAAACGTTTTTGTTTCTTTTCGCAGCAAAGATATGTAATTTATTTGAAAATACCAAAATTAGTTAACGTTTTTTATGATTTTTATTTCGTTTGGAAACATAAAGGCTTTCGTTTTATTGTTTTCTTGGGTGATTGTAATAAAATCTTGGGATTAAATCTGTAGCTTAGTCAGAGAATAACAATCGTATTTGTAGAAAAGATTATTTGTTACCTATTCTATTTTTTACTATCTTTGCAATGATAAGATTCTATATTTAATTATAAGTGTTATAATCCCATCTGATATGAAAATTAATTCTAAACACTCCGTTGAACAATATTCTAATTTTAATCTTAAAGATTTCTTTGGTATGAATAGTCCCAAAAAATTATTGATTCCTGCAGTACTTGTCGGCTTTCTCTGCATTGCTGGTCTTGCTTTTTTCTCATTTGTGAATCCTTCCTACGACCAAGAAGCTGCGTTGAAGATGAAGCCTATCTTCTTTGGTAGTACGCGTGTTGCTGACGACCCTGTAAATTCTATTACGCTGATTGCACCAACAACGACAGCAGTTTATTTCAACATCTTACCACAGAAGATGCAGTTTCAGTTTGATGACTTACTCTCAAATGACAATACTCCACTTGATGTGAATATGTATATGATCATTCAAGTGAAGAAAGGGCAGACTCCTGACTTGCTGAGGAACTATGGAGAGAACTGGTTTGAGAACTTTATTGAACCTTACTTCCGCAATAAAGTGCGTGAGTATGTATCCTCTTGTTCACCATTTGACTTGATGAGTAATCGTGAGGTGCTTGCAAAGTTCGATGACCGAATCAAGCAGTCTATGCGTCAGTATGTAGCCTCTTTGTCCCGAAAAGCAAACTTCCCAATTGATATTCAGCAAGTGATTACCGACCGTGTGATGCCTAACAAGGAGCAATTGGAGGAAATGAACAAGACGGCGGCAAGTATTCAAGCAAAGCAGACACAGGAGAAGCGTGCTGAGATGGAACTTGCTCGTGCGAAAGCCGAGCGTAATAAGGCTGTGGCTGATAAGGCTTATATGACAGAGTTGAACCTTTCACCAGCACAGTTTATTCAGTTGCGTGCGTGGGATGTTATCGAGAAGAAGAATGGTGCAAACATAGATGTTCTCTTCGGAGGTGGTGAAACTCCGATGTGGAATATCCGCAGATAGATTTTTTCTGCACTAATTATAAATAAGACAAGAACTCTTAGAACTATGACAAAAGGTCAAACCTATCTTGTATTCCTTTCCATCCTACCCTTTATATTGATAGTTCTTTTCTTTGTTTCTCGAATTGTACTCAACCCTCCAAAGAGTATTATAAAGAGTTTTACGATAGTTGATGGTTATCTTTATCCCAGTTTCCAACAAGGACGTATAGCATTAATTAAGCCTCCTCGCCCTATCCGTATAAAAGATATCGTTAGGATAAAGCTAAATCAGACTATATCAATCAATAACAACTTTGCTGTTGTTGTAGAAACAAAGGATGGAAAACGTGTTACACTCCTCATAGGCGGAACCTCTCCAAGGTGCGAACTTCAACGGCTCCGAGAAGAACTGTTAGCGAATAAGTTTGATGGTGAAATCTATTGAAACACTCTCTTCTATGATGAAAGCAGTAGGTTGATATCTCCTCCGTAGCATTACTATATAGTGCAGCATTGCTTACTTTTATAAGGAAAGTGTGCTTGATGTGCGAATTATTTTCATGAAAAAAAATATTTCTTCTCACATAAATAAATATTTCTTCTCACGTAAATAATTATTTTTTTTCATGAAAATAATTCTCCAAAGGAAGCAAACTGCGCATCTGAGGGAACATGTTTTTGTTTGGTTGTTGGGTGATGAATGTTGGCTGATGATGCCAAGTGCGCATCCACGGGAACATGTTTGGCTTGGGTGTTGGGTGATGAATGTTGGCTGATGATGAAATGTTCGTCTAAGAGAAGATATTTTGTTTGGGTGTTGAGTACTGGGGGTTGAATGTTGGCTGATGATGAAGTGCGCATCCGAGGGAACATGTTTTGTCTGGGTGTTGGGTGTTGATTGTTGGGTGATGATGAATAAGTGCGCATCTGAGGGAACATGTTTAATAAATAAAAAGAGGTAATTGCCATGCTGGCAACCACCTCTTTGTTTCTTTATACTGTTTAGATTATAGCCTGATAAAGTAGTTTAATTGGTACTATATTCAAGCTTATGCTAATCTATCTTTTTGTGTTATAGACTTATTTCAACTTAGCTTCAAGATTCTTTAGCATATCAACAGTCATGGCGTCGAGGTCATACTGAGGTTTCCAATCCCATTCAGCGCGTGCGCAACTGTCGTCAAGACTGTCTGGCCAACTGTCAGCAATACCCTGCTTGAGTGGGTCTATGTCGTATTCCATCTCAAAGTCAGGCTTGTAACGCTTGATAGCATTGAAGATTTCTTCAGGGTCGAAGCTCATTGAAGCAATGTTGAAACCATTGCGATGAACCAAACGAGTTGGGTCAGCTTCCATCAATGAGATAGCTGCGTGGAGACCATCTGGCATGTACATCATGTCCATCAGTGTTCCTTTCTTGATAGGACACACGAACTTCTCACCACGAACAGCAGCGTAATAGATGTCAACTGCATAGTCAGTAGTACCACCACCCGGAGGTGTTACATAGGAAATCAAACCTGGGAAACGTACTGAACGGGTATCAACACCATACTTCTTAAAGTAGTAGTCGCTGAGCAACTCTGTGGTAACCTTTGACACACCATAGATAGTACCAGGGCGTTGAACAGTGTCCTGTGGTGTCTGTGTGTGAGGTGTACTCAAACCGAATGAACCGATAGAACTTGGAGTAAAGACCGCACAATTGTTCTCACGTGCTACTTCCAAGATGTTCCACAGACCGTCAATACCGATTTTCCAAGCCAGTTGAGGCTTCTTTTCTGCAACTACAGAGAGTAATGCTGCAAGGTTGTAGATGGTGTCAATGTTGTATTTCTTAACAACATCGGCAATCATCTCTGGGTTAGTAACGTCGGCCTCTGCTGATGGACCGCTTTCTTTCAGTTCACCTTTAGGTTCTGCTCCTTTAATGTAACCAGCAACAATGCTGTCGTTTCCATAACGTTTTCTAAGTTCTCGGGTAAGCTCTGAGCCGATTTGACCTGTAGAGCCTATGACCAATACATTTTTCATAAATATTGTTAAGCTTAAATATAACTGGTTGCAAAGTAAGCATATTTTTTGTTGATAACACACTATTAGGTATTAAAATTATTAAAAAAATAAGTCATCACGTAAAAAAAAACTCCTTAACGTCCTTTTTCTCAATTTTTATAAGTTACTTTGCCTACTAATAAATAAAATCTAATGTTATGTACGGTAAGATGAAAGAACATCTCAGTAATGCACTTGCTGAGATTAAAGAAGCAGGACTTTACAAAGAAGAAAGAATCATTGAGAGTCCTCAAAGTGCAGCAATCGAAGTAAAAGGTAAGGAAGTTTTGAACTTCTGTGCAAACAATTATCTTGGTCTTTCTAATCATCCACGTTTGATAGAAGGTGCTAAGAAGATGATGGACAAACGAGGATTCGGTATGTCCTCTGTTCGTTTTATCTGTGGAACACAGGACAGCCACAAGGAACTTGAGGCTGCCATCTCTGACTACTTCAAGACAGAAGACACTATTCTCTATGCTGCTTGCTTTGACGCTAATGGTGGAGTCTTTGAGCCATTGCTCACCGATCAGGATGCTATTATCTCTGACGCACTCAACCACGCCTCTATTATTGATGGTGTACGCCTTTGTAAAGCGAAGCGTTATCGCTATGCAAATGCTGATATGGCAGACCTTGAGCGTTGTCTACAAGAGTCACAGGAACAGCGTTTCCGTATCATCGTTACGGATGGTGTGTTCTCAATGGATGGTAACGTTGCTCCAGTTGACAAAATCTGCGACCTCGCTGAGAAGTATAATGCCCTCGTGATGGTTGATGAGTCTCACTCTGCTGGTGTCGTTGGTGCTACTGGTCATGGTGTAAGCGAACTCTGTAAGACCTATGATCGTGTGGATATCTACACAGGTACACTCGGTAAAGCATTTGGTGGTGCACTTGGAGGATTTACTACTGGTCGCAAGGAAATCATTGACATGCTTCGTCAGCGCAGTCGCCCATACCTCTTCTCTAACTCACTTGCACCTTGTATTATCGGTGCCAGCCTTGAAGTCTTCAAGATGTTGAAGGAGAGTAATGAACTTCATGACAAGCTTGTTGAGAACGTTAACTACTTCCGCGATAAGATGATGGCTGCTGGTTTTGATATTAAACCAACCCAGAGTGCTATCTGTGCGGTAATGCTTTACGATGCTAAGTTGTCTCAGGTATATGCAGCTAAGCTCCTCGATGAGGGTATCTATGTAACTGGTTTCTATTATCCAGTAGTACCAAAGGGCGAGGCTCGTATTCGTGTTCAGCTCTCAGCTGGTCATAATCGTGAGCAACTTGACAAGTGTATCAACGCTTTCATCAAGATTGGTAAGGAACTTGGTGTGTTGAAATAGTCTACTTGTAGACACTGATTAGTAGTCAGCACCATTGGTGCTCAGCGTTAGCACGTGTGGTGCTGTTGGTAAGCACCATATGTGCGGAGTAGTAATAGATTATTAAAAGATAGAAAAAGAGCGAGTGCCGGAATAGGTACTCGCTCTTTATTATTGGATAGTTGTTTAGCGGATAACTCTTGTGTAACGACCACTTTGTGTGATGATGCATACCACGTAGGTTCCCTTTGGAATGGAGAGGCTAAGGTTGTCGGTGCCACTCGCAGCACTACTTGCTACCAATATACCATTCATGCCATATAGCTCCACACGCTTCAAGCCCTGCTGTTGTACGTGTAAGCGTCCGTCAACAAACTGTAATGTAGGTTTAATATGTATATCTTCCACACCATTTGCTACATCATCAGGGTATCTGTCGTATGGTCCATTGATGAGCGTAAGGTAAGGAGATATTGTAGATGCAGGTATCATGTCAACGTTCTTACCATCTACTACACCCATCAATGCCAGTCGATAGCGGCGGTTATTGATGAGTTTCTCAGTCTTTGGATTAATCCAGTCGCTGGTTATTATTGCCATATTATCAGCCTGTGCGAGGTCTACCTGTATCGGATTCTTTGTCACTTGGATAGACATACCTGTCACAGTGTCGATAAGATAGAGTGTCAGACCACCCTTGTATTGTACGTTCTTTGCAAGATAGGCAATACATATGACTCTGAATGTTGGACTTTTTGATACATCAAAGTTTTCCATTTGCACACTTCCTTCCTCATCATCTTGCGCATAAACAATCGCTCTTGAGAAGATACCAGCCTGAGTCTTTTCCTCAATTGTGAGCGTATAAGGTTCTTGTGAGGCTCTTTCACGTACCTGACAGCTTACGTTGTCGGTATTAGTGATGGTCGTGCGTAAGTGATAAGTACCCGAAGCAATGTCGTAAGGAGGGTTGAACGTCAGTCTAACACGCTTGGTTGTGAAGGTATCAAAGTCTATTGTTCCTGCAGTTTCAGTGGTATATACTACCTTATTATCATTGTTAATTAGGTCCACCTTTACGGTTCCATAGAAGATATTAGCATCCAGCTTGCGGATGTTCAGACGGAGTACATTCGGCTCACCTAACATCAGTTTGTTGTCTAACTTAGGCTCGGCTGTGAGCTGGAAGGTCGGCTTTTCCGTTGGCAACTCTAAATAAGTTATTTTACTGTTCTCGACCTTCATCACGATACGAGGGGCAGTCTTCATTCTTGCCCAAGCGCCTAACGTGCCATCTTCCAGCATTCGTGCAGCAATAGGATAGAGTGAATAGGTGCCATTAGTCAATGACTTAAAGTCGAGTGTGAAGGTTACCTTATCATTAATCACACCTCCAGAAACCCACTCACCATCGTTGAAGACAAATCGCTCTTTGCTGAATATCTTCCTTCCGTCCTGTCCGTAAGGTGTTACCTTTACCAGTTTGCCCTCTTGGTCATAGATACCTAAACCGATGTCGCCCACAAGAACAGCATTAGCCTGGTTGATAAACCCTGTATACATCACCTTTGCTGCATCGGATGTTGTGGTAGGAGCATCCCCTACGAACGCCATCATACCATCGTTGTTAAACTTGATATTAGGCGACTGATACGCTATATCATCATCAATCTTAGGCGTATTAGGTTTGTTGGGATGTATTGCAATGACATGAAGTCTAAGGTTGAAGCTATGCTGTGCGCCGTTAAACTCACTACCTGTAGACGTTACACTCAAGGTAGCAAGTGAGTAATAGCCATTTGCTTGACCGTTCCATCCAAAGTTCATGTGGAACCTATCCTCTTCATCAAAGCCATCGCAAACCCACGCATGACCACCTCCAGTCTTCGAATCACCAGATATGTAGAGTGGGAAACCATTGCGGAGCTCATTCTTTACAATCTCGATAAAGTTATCAACACCCTCGTTTGCTCTTGTTACCATTGAGGCATCATAGTCGAAGTAATTGCGCAATGCACGCTCAGCCATATAACTCTGCGTACCACTTGCCCTATCCGTGTATTGCATATTGGTTGCAATACCCACATCATTCATCAACAAAGCTACTGCATCTTCCTGCTTTGTAGTAACGTTTCTGCGGTTATAATCAGGCAACATATTGTCCCAGTCGTAGTGTGACTTTGTGAAATCGGCTGAGCGAACGGTGTTATCAAACCTCACCGTGTAGCTTTCTTGTCCCTTACCTTGTGCTGGCCATTTATGGTAATACATTACCTGTGCAACCGCAGTAGCCACACACCCCGTTACATATTGGGTCTGCTTGCTGTAGGGATAGTCCTGTCCCCACTTGCTTTTTAGTAAAGGCTGCACAGCATCAGCTGTTTTTGTTGCTGCTCCTGCACGTGTGGTAAGCGTCTTATTCTTGCCCAACTCCTCATATACCTGTCGATAGGTGTCAAAGAGATAACGTGCTTCGGGATTGAGGTTAGCCATGTCTATTGATGCCTCATGACTATAAGCTAACACCTTTCCCATCTTATCATCGCCTGCAATAACTACAAAGCCTTTGCCTGCATCATCGTTGAAAACGTAGTAAGGTTGCTGTGTTGCCGTTGCTGCAGCACGTGTTTTTATGTTTTGAACAGTCGTCTTACTGACATTTACATACGTTCTTGCTATGCTTAAAGCAGTGTTGAAATCAACATTGTCAGCATAGTTTGCTGTTACAGAAAGTAGGAGGGAAAGAATAAGAAAACTTCTTCTCAATAGGTTGTTATATGCTGAAAACACAGTCTTTTTGCTATTAATTTGAAATATTGAATATGTCATATCAGGTTTATACCAATGAATTATAGACTACAAAGGTACACTATTTTTGTCATATAAGCCCTATTTTTTCGATGTTTTCTATATAAATGTAGGAATGGATTGGACCTTAATATATTGATATAGGGTTGATATTAATGTGTAATCAGGTGTTAAGACTTATACACCTGTATGGTATGTCTATCCCAAATTGATACTATGTCAATCCGTAATCTACAAATAACTTATTTCTATTAGCCTAATGAGGCTAATAGGTCCGATAGGGCTAATTGCGCTAATAGTTTATTGTTTTGTCATAATTTTTCACATCGTGATTTTAAATACATGCTCTTTAAGCCTCTAAAAGACGCCCTTTTGGCTTGCAAAAGGTGCCCTTTAAGCCCCTTACTAACGCCCTTTTGAAGTCCAATTAAGCACCTTTTACTTTGCTGCTTTATAACTATTTGATTCTCTGTTGGTTATAAAGTCGCTTTCTATGTGGCTTTTTACTTGATTTTAAAGGAAGTTTAATCGAGTTAATGTAATGATTTTTCAGAGTCTTTTCTGTGTTTTTGACGGATTTAGATGAAAAGGTTTTCTGTGTCGGAGGACGATAATATAGAAGGAAGTTGAGAGTCTTAGCTATGTTCTTGTTAAATGAGTAACCTCGGTTCTTTCGCTAAATGAGTGGATGTTTTTCCTATAGCTTCAACGAAAGAACCCTTATTAGAGAGGTATTATTAGGTGGTTGCCAAAGTTTTTTCGTAACTTTGCAGACAGTAATTTATAGATACGCATGCTGAATTTATCTCAATATTTCCCGATAACCGACCCGACATTGATTTTCTTTGTTGTTCTGCTGATGATATTGCTTTCGCCTATTATCATGGGACGACTACGTATTCCACATATCATCGGTATGGTATTGGCGGGTGTCCTTGTCGGAAAATATGGACTGAATATCCTTGGTCGTGATGCCTCGTTTGAACTCTTTGGACGTGTAGGACTGTTTTATATCATGTTCCTTGCAGGTCTGGAGATGGATATGGAAGGACTGAAGAAAAATCGTAATAGGGTGATGGTCTTTGGTATGTTGACCTTTCTTATCCCCTTTGCAATGACCTATTTTATGGGTGTCAGTCTTTTGGGCTATATCCCTCTGGCATCGCTTCTACTTGCGGCAATCATGGCTTCTAACACGTTGATAGCCTATCCGATAGTGGGACGATACGGATTAACACGACATACGAGTTCGACGTTGAGTGTGGGTTCATCTATGATGGCTCTCTTCATGGCGTTGATAGTCATGGCTTCCATTGTAAACTCGTTTCATGGGAATGGTGGAATAGTCTTTTGGCTACTATTCATTCTGAAGTTTGTAGTCTATTGCGTCGGTCTCATTATGGTGATACCACGTGTGACACGTTGGTTCCTTCGTCGGTATTCAGATGCCGTAATGCAGTTTATCTTCATCCTCGCTATCGTCTTTCTCTCGGCAGCTTTGTCGGATGCTGTTGGGTTGGAAGGAATCTTTGGAGCGTTCATGTCTGGTTTGATATTGAATCGATTTGTACCAAAGGTATCTCCATTGATGAACCGTATAGAGTTTACAGGTAATGCACTCTTCATTCCTTACTTCCTTATCGGAGTTGGTATGCTGATTAATGTACGCTTGCTTTTTGCAGGAAGTAAGATACTTTGGGTTGTATTCTGTATTGTATTCTTCGGTACTTTGGGTAAGGCTGTAGCAGCTTATTTGGCAGCTCGTATCTTCCGTATGTCTTGGTTGGCTGGTCACATGATGTTTGGTTTGACCAGTGCCCATGCTGCTGGTGCTATTGCGATGGTGATGGTAGGACGTAGGTTGCAGGTAGCACCGGGTGAATACCTCTTTGGTGACGAGGTTTTGAATGGAATAGTAATTATGATACTCTTTACCTGTGTCATCTCAACCGTCATTACAGAACGTGCTGCACAACGTCTCCGTTTGCAGGAAAAGGAAGATCAGAATATGATGAAGAACCTCGATGATGAGAAGATTCTTATTCCAGTGAAGTATCCAGAGTATTCTGATAACCTCGTAACCATGGCTACATTGATGCGTAATCCACGTTTGAAACGAGAGTTGGTGGCATTGAATGTGGTATATGATGATGTGAATATGCGCCATAATCAGGCGGAGGGACAGCGTTTGTTGGACCATCTTTGCCATTTGGCGAGTGCGTCAGATGTACCGATGGTGACGCAGGTACGTGTTGCAGCAAATATTGCCAATGGTATTAAACATGCTTTTAAAGAGTTTCAAGCGTCAGAGATTCTGATGGGATTACACTTCCATAAGGAGATTAATCGTAGCTTCTGGGGAGAATTTACGCGAAGTCTATACAATGGTTTGAGCCGTCAGATTATCGTGACACGTATCTTACAACCACTGAATACAATTCGCAGAATACAGGTGGCAATCCCTTCTCGGGCTGAGTTTGAACCCGGTTTTTATCGTTGGTTGGAACGATTGGCACGTATGGCAGGCAACTTGGAGTGTCGTATAGCATTCCATGGACGTAACGAAACGTTGCAACTTGTCAATGAATTTATTCGTAATCGCTTCCCAAGTGTTAGGGCTGAATATGAGGAGATGGAGCATTGGAAGGAATTACCAACGCTTGGTTCGAAGGTTCGAGAGGACCACCTCTTTGTCATAGTGACAGCACGTAAGGGTACGATATCTTATAAGACGGCAATGGAAAGACTTCCTGAAGAACTGAATAAGTTTATTAAAGGTAAGACAATCATGATTATCTTCCCAGATCAGTATGGTAGTGAGATGGATGATATGACCTTCGCTCAGCCACAGCATACGGAGGAACGCAGTGCTTATGAGGCTGTAAGAGAGTGGATTCATAATAAGGTGTAAGAGGATATTAGGCTAATTAGGCCAATTAGGCCAATTAGGCTAATAAGCCCAATAGCCCCAATAAAAGAAAAGAATATGATAGATA
>ERZ773063.436-NODE-436-length-27755-cov-11.533646_pt1 | contig 27755 bp, 22 predicted proteins | sample MGYA00580625_ERZ773063 | MGnify/ENA primary metagenome ERZ773063 (study PRJEB29015, sample SAMEA2738022) | human oral metagenome | biome: human oral; feature: human-associated habitat; material: dental | place: China | collected 2042 ... | reverse complement strand
CCTCCATCAGCCGCGTCACCTGGTCGATGGTGGGGGGCAATGGCCAGCTCGGCGCCGTGGACGGCTCCCGCGTGGTGGTTCTCTTCCCGGTCGAGGCGATGGTCGCGGCGTTCACGCGCGGGAACCGCGCGGGCGATGTCGAAAGGGCCGTCCGCGAGGCCACAGGACTGACGGTCACAGTGTCCGCCCAGGTCGGCCAGGCCGGCGGGGGCCAGACGGTGACCGGGCCTTCGGCCCAGGCGGCCCACTCCCAGGGCGGAGCGCGCAGATGGGTGTCCCAGCCGCCCCCTTTTGACGGTGCCGCCCCCGGGGCGGCTGAGCGGAGCGACGCGGGCTCTCCCACCGCTGCGGGTGCCCCCACTGCGACGGGCGATCCTTCCGCGATGGAGGAGCCGGCCCCCCGGGCGTCCGATGGGTGGCCCGAGCCCGCGGGGGTCCCCGGCGGAGAGGCCCCCAGTGGGGGCGGGATCGCTGGGGGGCGGCCCGCGCCCACCAGAGCGCGACCCGACGAAGGCGCCCCCAGTGGAGGAGGGCCCGCAGGGGGAGGCGCGGCCGCCGATGGCGCTCCGCAGCGGTCCCGGCGCAAGCGCGCCTTCACGGTCTTCACCTATCCCGGCGACCAGGAGGTGCCCGGAAACACCCCCGGCGCACTGGACGGTGGGAGTCCAGCACCAGGCCCCGGCGCGCTGGACCGTGGGGGTCCGGCATCAGCCCCCGGCGCACTGGACCGTGGGGGTCCGGCACCTGCCCCCGGCGCGCGGGACCAGGGGGCTCCCGCCCCCGCCCTGCAGTGGAGCGGGTCCGCGCGCGACGGGGCCCCGTACGACCCGCCCGTTTCTGCCCGGGCCCCGCAGCCCTCCTCCCACGATCCTTCCCTGCCCGACGAGCCCGCTTTCGTGGACGGCCCGGACGACGACTGGGCGGACACGACCGCTTCTCCCGCAGCCCCCAGTGGCTGGTCCGAGGCGGTGGCGGTCCCCGGCGGAGCCAGCGTATCCTTCGAGGACGCGCCCGCTCCCGGGGCCCCTCCGCCCGCGCGCGATGGGGCCCCTTACGACCCTCCCGTTTCAGGCCGGGCCCCGTCGCCCGCAGCGCGTGCCGCGCAGGAGGAGCGCCCACGGCCCACCGGCCGCCAAGCCGCCGAAGCGGCGCTCCGCGAGCGGGCCCTCCGCGCCCCGGGGCCGCGAGTGGTCGCCGCGGACGACGACTCCGCCAGTATCGACGACGAGGACATCTCCGACTCCTCGGTCGTCGGCCTCGCCGCGGTCCTGGAGGTGCTCGGCGGGCGCGTGATCGAAGAGAAGACCACCGAAGGGACCTACTGAATGTACGAGGGCGCCCTCCAAGACCTGATCGACGAGTTCGGCCAGCTGCCCGGCATCGGCCCGAAGTCCGCCCAGCGCATGGCCATCCACGTCCTGGAGGCGGACGAGGACGACGTGGCGCGCCTGGTCGATGCCATCAACGCGGTCCGCACCCGCGTGCGCCACTGCGAGATATGCGGCAACGTCACGGAAGAGCCGACCTGCTCGATCTGCCGGGACGCGCGCCGGGACCCCACGAAGGTCTGCGTCGTCCAAGAGCCCAAGGACATCCAGGCGGTCGAGGCCGCCCGCGTCTTCCGGGGGCGCTACCACGTGCTCGGAGGGGTCATCGACCCCATCCACGGGATCGGCCCCGAGCAGCTGCGCATCGCGGCGCTCATGAAGCGCCTGGGCGAGGGCGAGATCGCCGAGGTGATCCTGGCCACCAACCCGAACATCGAGGGCGAGGCGACCGCCGCCTACCTGGCGCGGATGCTCTCCACCATGGGGATCGAGACCTCGCGCCTGGCGATGGGCCTGCCCATGGGCGCGGACCTGGAGTACGCCGACGCGGTGACACTGGGCAGGGCGCTGGAGGGCCGTCTGCGCATGTGAGGGCCCGCACGCTGACGGGGGCGGGGGCCGCTGGTCCACGCGCCCGCCCGGGCCGGGGGCGGCACCGGTGAGCTTTCGCACCAATTGGAGGGGAAGCCCGCCGAACTGGGAATTGTGGCGCCGACCAGTTGTTAGACTCGAACGGCCACGCACCCCTTCGACGGAAGACCACTATGCCTGTTCAATCCTCGTCGCAGGCGTTCACAGGGCGCCAGTGGGGCATCCTCGGCGTGCTCACGATGGCCGTCCTGCTGCTGGCGATCGACAACTCCATCCTCTCCCTGGCGGTGCCCTCGCTGAGCGCCGACCTGAACCCCACTGCGAACCAGATCCTGTGGATCGGCGACATCTACGCCTTCACCATCGCGGGGCTGCTGGTCACCGTCGGCAATATCGCGGACCGCTACGGGCGCAAACGGGTGCTCCTGGTCGGGGCGGCAGGTTTCGCCGCCGCGTCCCTGGTCTGCGCGCTCGCCCCCACTGCTGAGATCCTCATCCTGGGCCGTTTCCTCATGGGCATCTTCGGCGCCGCGATCATGCCCTCGACCCTGTCGATCGTGCGCAACACCTTCGACGACCCGGGCCAGCGCACGCGTGCCATCGCGATCTGGTCGATCGGGACGACGGGGGGCGCGGCGCTGGGCCCGCTGCTGGGCGGTTTCCTCATCGAGCACTTCCGGTGGTCCAGCGTCTTCTTCATCAACCTGCCGATCATGGTGCTGGTCCTGGCGGTGGGCGTCCCGATGCTGCGCGAGTCCTACGGGAACCGCGAGGCCAGCGTCGACCTCGCGTCGTCGGTGCTGTCGATCCTCACGATCGTGCCCATCGTCTACGCGATCAAGCAGATCGCCCACGGCCTGTTCGACACGACCCTGGCCATCGGCCTCGTGCTCGGCCTCGTCTCGGGCGTCCTCTTCGTCAGGCGCCAGATGAGCATGGAGCACCCGCTGCTGGACCTGTCGCTCTTCCGCATCCCCGCGTTCACGGGCGCGGTCCTGGGCTCGGCGGCCTCAGTGTTCGCCCTGGTGGGCCTCGTGTACTTCTTCTCCCAGTACCTGCAACTGGTGCGCGGCCTGTCCCCCCTGGCCGCCGGGCTCGTCGAGATGCCCGCGACCGTCACCGGGATCCTGGCCGCTCTGGCGGCCTCCCGCGTGCTCGCGAGGCTGGGGCGGGGCCACGCCATCGGATTCGGGGGCGCGTTCATGACCCTCGGCCTGGGCATGGTCGCCGTCGCCGCGTCCGTGTCGGGCGTCATCATGATCATGGTGGGCGTCGGGGTCCTGGGATTCGGCGCGGGCATGGCCTCGACGCTGACCACGGACGCCATCGTGTCCGCCGCGCCGCGCGAGCGCTCGGGGGCCGCCTCGGCCATCTCGGAGACGGCCTACCAGCTGGGCGCCGCTTTCGGCATCGCCATCCTGGGGTCCATGCAGTCGGCGCTGTACCGCTGGTTCGTGGCGCTCCCCGCCGACTTCGACCAGGTCCACGGGAGCACGGCCGGCGACTCCCTGTCGGGCACGCTGGGGGTCCTCGACCTGGCCGACCCCGCCGACGCCGCCGTCGCCGAGGCCGCGAAGACGGCGTTCACCCACGCCATGCAGATCACCACGGTGTTCGCCCTGGTCCTCATCGCGGCCTCGGCGGCGGTCGTGTGGAGGGTCATCCCCTCGCCCAGGCCCGACAGGGGCTCGCCCCGGGACCACTGAACGGCGGTCCCGGGGGCGCTTACATGAGGCCCAGCGCCCGGCGCGCCCGGTAGCGGCCCTCGCCGCCGTCGCGCGCGCCGACGACCGCCCTGGCCGCCGCCTCGCACTGGTCCATCGTCACGGTGGCCAGCATCGCCCCCACGCCCGGGATCGCCCCGGACGCCATGGACAGGGACGACACCCCCATGCCGACCAGGACGCAGGCGAGCAAGGGGTCCGCCCCGGCCTCGCCGCACACGCCGACGGGCTTGCCCGCGCGGGCGCCCGCCCGGGCGACCTGCGCGATCAGCGACAGGGGCGCGGGCTGCCACGGGTCGGCGTACTCGGCCAGGTCCGCGGAGGTGCGGTCGGCGGCCATCGTGTACTGGGTGAGGTCGTTCGTGCCGATGGACACGAAGTCCACGGCCTCCAGGAACTGGTCGATGAGGATCGCCACGGAGGGGGCCTCCACCATGATGCCGGCGCGCAGGTCGACCCCGTAGGTCTCGCAGCGCTGGCGGACCATCGCTGAGAACCACTGCGCCTCCGGGATGGTGGAGACCATGGGCGCCATGACCCAAACCCGCGTCTCCGGGGCGCTCATGGCCGCGATGGCGATGGCGTCCAGCTGGTTCGCGAGTATCGAGGGGTAGGGGCCGGAGGTGCGGATGCCGCGCACGCCCAGAGCCGGGTTCTCCTCGCCCGGCAGTGTCGCGTAGGCGACCGGTTTGTCCGAGCCGGCGTCCAGGGTCCGCACGACGACTTTGCTGCCGCGCCACGGGGCGATCACCTGGGCGTAGGCGCGCACCTGGTCGGTGACGCCCGGCTCGGCCGTGGACTTGAGGAACGCCAGTTCCGTGCGGGCCAGGCCGATCCCCTGGGCCAGTCCGCCCTCGTGGGCGGCCTCCGAGGCTGCCGCGTCGCCCACGTTCGCCAGGAGCTCGACCGCCCGCCCGTCACTGGTCGCGGCGGGGCCGCGCCACTCCTCGACCAGGGCGCGGCGCTGCAGGTCCGCCTCGACCAGGGAGTGCGCCACCCGCGGGTCCACGCCCGTCGTCAGCAGGCCGTCGGCGGCCTCGACCAGCACGGGCTCCCCCTCGGGGATCTCGCGGAGCCTGCGGGCGGCCACCACGCAGGGGATCCCCAGTTGGCGGGAGATGATCGACGTGTGCGAGGTGGGCCCGCCCAGGCGCGTCACGATCGCCTGGCACAGCGAGGGGTCCAGTCCGGCGGTGTCAGCGGGGCTCAGGTCGTCGGCCAGCAGCACGAAGGGCTCGGACACGGCGGGGATCCCGGGTTCGGGCATGCCCTGCAGGTGGGCGATGACCCGGTCGCGCACGTCCATGAGATCCGTGGTGCGCTCGGCCATGACGCCGCCCGCCGTCTCGAACATCACGACGAAGCGCGCGGTCGCCGCCATGACCGCCTGGACGGCGGGGGTCCCCTTGCGGATGCGCTCGGCGACATCGCGCGTCCAAGCCCGGTCGGTGGCGATGGAGGCGGTCACCACCAGGACGTCCGCGGCCTGCTCGGTGGCGCGCAGGGACTTGTCGAAGAGGGAGTCGGCGACGGCGCTCTGAGCCTCCATGAACCGGCGGACCTCGTCCTCGCGGTGCGGTGCGGGCAGTGCCGGGGCGCTCTGGGGCGGCAGCGGCGGCCTGTGGACCCACACAGCCGGGGCGTAAGCGACTCCGTGCACGACGGGGGTGCCATACAGTGCCAGTGATTCGGTCATCGCGTCTCCTTCGTGTGCCCTGCCCCCGGATCGTGCGCGGGCATGCTCCAACTTTAGGGACTGCGTGTACCCCATGTCACGGGTTCGGCGCGGATCCGCGTCCACGAGGCGGGGGGCCGCCCTGCTGGTCCCGCCCGGCGCTGCTCCAGTCCGTCGGCTGTCGGTCCCGCCCGGCCCGCTGATTGCTGGTGCGCGGCCCGCCGACGGGCAGTGGTGACTTCCCACATAACGGTCGGATCGGGGAAGCGGGCCCGGGAGTCATAGGATTGTGGACGGCGGCTCAGGGCCGCCCACGGGCCGCGCCCGTCGCGCTGCCCCGTGACGCCTGCAGAAATGAGTAACACGTGGCACTGATCGTGCAGAAGTACGGCGGGTCCTCCGTGGCCGACACCGCGGCCATGAAACGGGTGGCCCGCCGCATCGCCGACACGCACAACGCCGGCCACCAGGTGGTGGTGGTCGTCTCCGCCATGGGCGACACGACCGACGACCTGCTCGACGCCGCCGCGGAGCTCAGCTCCGAGCCCCCCGAGCGCGAGATGGACATCCTGCTGTCCGCGGGGGAGCGGATCTCCATGGCCCTCCTGGCGATGGCCGTCGGGGAGCTCGGCGTCGAGGCCCGCGCCTACACGGGCGCCCAGGCGGGCATCCGCACGGACTCGCACTTCGGCGCCGCCCAGATCATCGGCATGGTCCCCGAGCGCGTCGCCCGCGCCGTCAGGGACGGCCAGGTCGCCATCGTCGCCGGATTCCAGGGGGTCTCCAAGGACGAGGACGTCACCACCCTGGGGCGCGGGGGCTCGGACACGACAGCCGTGGCCCTCGCCGCCGCCCTGGGCGCCGATGTGTGCGAGATCTACACCGACGTCGACGGCTTGTTCTCCGCCGACCCGCGCATCGTCCCCAAGGCCCACCGCCTGCGCACCCTCACCCAGGAGGAGACCCTGGAGATGGCGGCGCACGGAGCGAAGATCCTCCACCTGAGGGCCGTCGAGTTCGCGCGCCGCTACGGCGTCCCCCTGCACGTGCGGTCCTCGTTCTCCGAGAAGAACGGCACGTGGATCTCCGACGCCCCCGCCCACCCCGACCTCAAGGGCCTCGTGCCCGACGCCGCACTGGCACACCCCGAGGAGCCCACCATGGAAAAACCCATAATCTCCGGGATCGCGCACGACCGCTCCCAGGACAAGATCACGGTCACGAACGTGCCCAACAACCCCGGTGTGGCCGCCCGCGTCTTCGCGGTGGTCGCCGAGGTCGGCGCGAACATCGACATGATCGTCCAGAACATCCCCGTCTCGGACCCCACGAAGGCGAACATCACCTTCACCCTGCCCGAGGACCACGCCCGAATCGCCCTCGACGCCCTGGGGGAGGCGCGCGCCGAGATCGGCTACGACGAGCTGCGCTACAACCCGGACATCGGCAAACTGTCGCTGATCGGCGTCGGCATGCGCACGAACCCGGGCGTGTCGGCCCGCCTGTTCTCCGCGCTCTCCAACGCGGGCATCAATATCGACTTGATCTCCACCTCCGAGATCCGTCTCTCCGTCGTCACGCGCCTGGAGGACCTGGACCGCGCGGTCCAGGCGGTGCACACCGCCTTCGGCCTTGACGCCTCGGAGACCGAGGCGGTCGTCTACGGAGGCACCGGCCGCTGAACGCCGACCGGGCCCGGGGCGCCCGGCCCCGCGGAGGCCAGGGCGCCACCGGGGCGGGCGGGCCCCGTCGCCATAGATCCCACCCGCGTCCGCCCCGTCGTACGGGCGCGCGCACAACAACAAGGAGAACACCATGAGCGGACTCAACGTCGCCGTCGTCGGAGCAACGGGGCAGGTGGGGCGCGTCATGCGCACCCTGCTGGAGGAACGGGACTTCCCGGTCGGGACGATTCGCTTCTTCTCGTCCGCGCGCAGCGCCGGAACGACCCTGACGTGGAAGGGCGAGGAGGTCGTCGTCGAGGACGTTGCGACGGCCGACTACTCGGGCATCGATATCGCCGTGTTCTCCGCCGGTGCCACGGCCTCGCGCGAGTACGCGCCCAGGTTCGCGGCCGCCGGCGCGGTCGTCGTCGACAACTCCTCGGCGTGGCGCAAGGACCCCGATGTGCCGCTGGTGGTCTCCGAGGTCAACCCCGAGGACACCGCGGACCGCCCCAAGGGCATCATCGCCAATCCCAACTGCACGACCATGGCGGCCATGCCCGTGCTGAGGCCCCTCGCGGACGCGGCGGGCGGACTGGAGCGCCTCTTCGTGTCCTCCTACCAGGCCGTCTCAGGCTCGGGGCGCGCTGGCGTCGCCGAGCTGACCAGGCAGGTCGAAGCCGGCGTCAAGCAGGATCTGGCCGGCCTGGCGCTGGACGGCCGCGCGGTCTTCCTGCCCGCCCCCGGCGTCTACGCCGCGCCCATCGCCTTCGACGTGGTGCCCCTGGCGGGCTCGATCGTGGACGACGGCAGCGGGGAGACCGATGAGGAGCAGAAACTGCGCAACGAGTCCCGCCGCATCCTGCACATCCCCGACCTGGCGGTGTCGGGCACGTGCGTGCGCGTCCCCGTCTACACGGGCCACACCCTGACGATCCACGCCGAGTTCTCCGGTCCGATCACGCCGGGCCGCGCCCTCGAGGTGCTGGCCGGGGCGCCCGGTGTGCGCCTCGTGGACGTGCCGACCCCGCTGGAGGCCGCGGGCCGCGACGAGGTCCTGGTCGGGCGCGTGCGCCAGGATCAGGCCGTCCCCGGCGATCGCGGGCTCGTCCTGGTCGTCTCCGGCGACAACCTGCGCAAGGGCGCGGCCCTCAACGCCGTGCAGGTCGCCGAACTGGTCGCCGCCGAGCTGTTCGCCCGCTGACACTGGTCGGGCGCGGATGCGCTGAGGGCCCCGGGATTCCCGGGGCCCTCGTTGCTCAGCCACGCCGTTGCGCGGGGGCGCTGTCCGACTGCCGTCGTCGGCGTCACGCCTCCTGGTCGGCCGCTGCGGCGATCTTCGCGCGCACGTCGTCCATGTCGAGGGCCCCGATCTGTCCGATGAGGTCGTCCAGCGCCGACTGCGGGAGGGACCCGGAGTGGCGGAACACAGCGACTCCGTCGCGGAATGCCATCAGCGTGGGGATGGACTCGATCTGCGCGGCCATGGCCAGCTGCTTCTCCTGGTCCGTGTCGATCTTGCCGAACACCACATCGGGGTGCGCCTCGGAGGCCGCCTCGAAAACGGGTCCGAACTGGCGGCAGGGGCCGCACCACGGCGCCCAGAAGTCCACGAGCACGATGCCCGGTCCGGCGATGGTCTTCTCGAAGTTGTCCTGGGTGAGGGCGACGGTTGCCATGCTTCTCCTTGTCTTTGTCGCTGCTGTGGTGTTCAACGAGGCGCTGCGCGGGACTATTCCAGGGACCTTGGTCCCTCGCTCGTTACCTCCGCCACCTTCTTCTCGGGCACGCCGACGGCCCGCAGGATGAAAGCCTCCGTCATGCGCAGCGCCGCCCCCCGCTCCTGCGGGTCCCGGGGCAGGCGCTGGCCCGCCATCGCGGAGTGGATGAGGTGGACCAGGCCCAGGGTGTTCTGCGCGGGGATCGCCCCCTCGGCCACGGCGTCGTCCAGGATCGACAGCAGCACCCCGCCCACGACGCCCGCGTGGTCGCGCAGGTGCGAGGAGTTCTCCTGCGACATGTGCTTGCGCAGGGCGACCCCGCTCATCAGGTGGTAGCGGTCCGTCATCTCCATGTGGGCCCGCAGGTAGACGCGCAGGCGCCGGACCGGATCGGGCTCCTCGTCGAGGCGGCGGCGGAGGACTTCCGTGAACCCGGTGGTCACCTGGCGCATGTAGGCCAGCAGCAGCACTTCCTTGTCGGCGAAGTGGTTGTACACAGCCGTGCGGCCCACCCCCGCCTTCTGGGCGATCCGGGACATGGTGATCGCGTCGAAGGGCTCCTCGGCCAGCAGTGCGCCGAGGGCGTTGAAGAGCCGCCTCCGGGTCAGCTCCCGGTGGTCGGCCAAGGTGGTACCGATGATCTTTGGCATGCCGTTATTCTGACAGACCGGGTCCGTCCGTCGCCAAAGGTGCCTCCCCGCACGCCCCCACCACGGCGCGCACCACGTCCAAGCCGTGGCGCCCGCCTCGCGAAGACGCGCCGCTGCCCCTGGGCCCGACCCGGGCGGCGACTTCAGCGGAACCTCTTCCCGAGGACTGGGGATCGGCGTATGATAACGGCATTTCGCACAACCGCGACACCGACTCGACGACGAGGAGGAGGGAGCGCGATGACCACGCCGACGTGGGACGAACTCGACGCCCGGCCCTGCCCGCAGTGGTTCCAACGCGCGAAGTTCGGCATCTTCGTCCACTGGGGCGTCTACTCGGTGCCCGCGTGGAGGGGCCTGTCGAACGAGCGGTTCGGCTCCTATGCGGAGTGGTACTACGCCTCCGTGTACGGGCCCTACCGCAACGCCGACCCCGGCTTCCACAAGGACCACTACGGGGACGCGGACTACAGGGACTTCGCGCCCCGCTTCACCGCGGAGCTCTTCGACCCCGACCGGTGGGCGGACCTGTTCGCGCGCGCGGGCGCCCGCTACGTCGTCCTCACCGCCAAGCACCACGACGGGTACTGCCTGTGGCCGACCGCCAACCCCCACAAGCGGGGGTGGAACGCCGGGGACACCGGCCCGGGCCGCGACCTCGTCGGGGAACTCGCCTCGGCAGTGCGGCGCCGGGGCATGCGGATGGGCCTGTACTACTCGATCATCGAGTGGGAGACCCACACCTCCCACAGGTGCGGCGGCGGCCACTTCATCCCCGAGGCGGACGCCGCGCGCTACGGCATCGACCCCGCCGCCTACCCCGTGGAGGTCCTCGAAGAGCAGTGGAAGGACCTCAACACCCGGTACGCCCCCTCCGTCATCTACACCGACGGCGGGGAGTGGGACTGCGACGAGGAGTACGTGCGGACACGGGAACTGCTCGGGTGGCTGTACTCCCAGGCCCCCAACAGGGACGAGGTGGTCGTCAACGACCGCATGCACGTCGGCATGCCCGGGGTCCACGGGGACTACTTCTCCACCGAGTACCAGGACGTCGAGGGGTTCGGCGAGGCCCACCCGTGGGAGGAATCCCGGGGGATCGGCGGCTCCTACGGCTTCAACCGTGCGGAGAACATAGAGGACTACGCCACCGCGCCCGAACTGGTCGCCCTGCTGGCGCGCACTGTGGCAGGGGGCGGAAACCTGCTCCTCAACGTCGGGCCCACCGCCGACGGGCGCATCGACGTGCTCCAGCAGGAGCGCCTCACCCAGATAGGCGCGTGGATGGACGACTACGGCAGGGCCATCTACGACACCGGGCCCGTCGCCGGATGGCGCGCGCCCGAGGGCGTCCACCTCACCGCCGACCCGGGCGGCGCCCGCGTCAACGTCATCGTCGAGGCCGGGGCGGGCGGCATCGTCCTCGGCACCGCGGGCGCGCGCGTCGCCTCGGCCACCGACATGGCGACGGGGGAGGGCCTCGGCGTCGAGGCCGACGGCGGTGCAGTGCGCATCGCGCCGCCCCGTGCCCGCGCCGACGGCTGCCCGGCCGTCGTCCGCCTCGCCCTGGTGCACTCAACCGGCCAAGGAACCACCGACCCAGGAAGGACGCGTGAAACACCATGAGCACACCCCCCGCGACGACGGAGCAGGAGAAAGCCGGTCCCGGGCCCGAACGGCCCGTCACCTTCGTCCACGCGCTCGTGCCCATCATCCTCCTGGTCGTCCTCATCATGTGGGGCATGGTCATCGGCCCCTTGGCGTTCGGCCTCGAGTCGTGGCCGTTGGAGTTCACCTTCGCGCTGGGCGCCCTGTGCACGTGGTGCCTGCTGTTCCACCTGGGGTTCTCTTTCGAGCAGATCACCGAGAAAATGGGGGCGCGCACGCTCACCGCGCTCACCGCCATATGGATGCTCATGTCCATCGGCCTGCTCATCGGCGCGTGGACGGCGTCGGGCACCATCCCCATGCTCGTGTACTGGGGGATCGAGATCATCAACCCCGCATGGATCTACCTGGTGGCCTTCCTCATCACCTCCGTGTTCTCCGTGGCCACAGGCACTTCGTGGGGGTCGGCGGGGACCATCGGCGTCGTCCTCATCGCGGTGGGGACGGCGACGGGCGCGCACATGGGGCTCCTCGCGGCCGCTATCATCGGCGGCGCCTACTTCGGCGACAAGATGTCGCCACTGTCCGACACGACGAACATGGCGGCCATGGGCGCCCAGATCCCAGTCTACGACCACGTCCGCTCGATGGTGAACACGACCGGCCCCTCCTACCTGGTCGCGGCGGTCCTCTACGGCGCGGCGGGCCTCGTGGTCCCCGCCTCGACGCATGCCGACATCACGCAGTTCACGGCTCCGACGGCGAACGCGCTGGCGGGCGAGTTCCACTTCAACCCGTTGGTGCTCATCCCGATCTTGGTCGTCATCGTCGGCGCGGTGTGGCGCAAGCCGCCCCTGCCGACGCTCTTCTTCTCCATCGCGTCGGCGGGCGCCATCGCCGTCCTCGTCCAGCACCTGTCCTTCACGAATCTCGTGTCCGCGCTCATGAAGGGGTTCACCCCTGAGATGCTGGCGGACTCGGGCGCCGCGCTCAACAAGCAGGCCCAGGACATCGTCTCCCGCGGCGGCCTGTACTCAATGGCCTCAGCGGTGTGCATCACGCTCATGGTGTTCATGTTCATCGGCGCGATGGACGTCATCGACGCGATGGGGACCGTCGTCCACAGGACCTTCGGGTGGGCGAAGTCACGGCGCAGCGTCATTCTGTCGTCGCTGGCGGCATCCGCTTTCATCAACGGGTTCTCATCGAACCAGTACGCGACGGCCTTCATCGTCGGGACGGCGTTCGGGCCCATGTACGACGAGGCGGGGATCCCCCGCAAGGTCCTGTCCCGGTCGATCGAGGACTACGGCACGTTCATCGAGCCCATGCTCCCGTGGACGACGACGGGCGTGTACATGGTGGCGACCCTGGGCGTCGCCTACACGGACTACGTTCCGTACATGTTCTTGCAGATCACGAACTTCATCGTCGCCCCGGTCCTGGCCGTCACGGGAATCGGGTGCTTCTACCGCGAACGGCGGGGGGCCGCGGCGTAGCGGTCCGGACCGGGGGCCGATGCGGTGCCCGCGTGGGCCTCCCCGCACGCCCCCACCACGGCGCGCACCACGTCCAAGTCGTGGCCGATCCAGTCCAGGGCCTCGACCTGGTCCAGTCGCACCCACTCCAGGGAACAGTGGGACCCGCCAGCCGTGGGGGCGGGCGAGCCGGGCGCCACCTCCGCCAACCACACGCCCATCACCCTGCCCTGCAGGATCGGCCACCACGACGGCCCGGGGGAGGCGGCGCTGTCGGCTCCGGCGGAGGGGCCGTCTCCGGCCCCGTCAGCGCCGACTGGGCAGGCGTCCCCGGCGCCGGGCGAGGGCGCCCGCACCTGCTCCCCGACCCTGATCGCGGTGGACAGCTCCTCGCGGATCTCGCGGGCAAGACCCTCCAGGGGCGCCTCGCCGGGCTCGAGCTTCCCGCCGGGGAGCTCGTAGCGGCCGCGAAGCTGCGGCGGGTAGGCGCGCGCGGCGCACAGGAGCCTGGTGGGGGCGCGAAGGGAATCGACGATGGCGGCGGCGACGACTGGGCGCGGACTCATCGCCCCAGGATACGTCCCCCGCGGCTGCGTCCGGCGTGCGGCCGGGGACCGCGCCGGGGGCGCGAGGCCGCTACTGGGGTGGTGTGGCGCAGTCGGGTCAAATCCTGTGGTGTGGCGTGCGGCCGCGGGGCGCCACCGGGTGCGCGGGCGCACTATTCGGGCAGGGGTGGACGCGGGCTCCAGTTCCCGCTATGATCATTGAGTCTTCCTCACAAGGGGGGACACCCGCGGGCGTAGTTCATCGGTAGAATGGAAGCTTCCCAAGCTTCAGAGGCGGGTTCGATTCCCGTCGCCCGCTCCGGGACAGGCCCCGGCACCGCGACAGCGCGTTGCCGGGGTTCTCCGTATCCCGGGTGCCGCCGACGAGCGCCTCCCCGGAGTCGTCGTCAAGCGCATCCGAGTGCCGCCCGAGGGCCGCGGCCGCGCGGAACCGCCCTGTGATCGCGCGTGGAGCGCCCGGGCGCTGCGGGCCCTGTCCGCTGCGCCCCGTTGCGCGCCGGGCCGGGACGGCCGGGGCTGGAAGCGTAGGACCGATAATGCCGAGGGGAGGGCGCGTGGCTGGGGCGCGGTGGACTGTGGCAGTCGTCCTCTTCGAGGGCTTCGAGTTGTTGGACGTGTTCGGACCGGTGGAGTTGCTCAGCTTCCTCCCCTCCGACTACGAGATCACCTACCACGCCGACGAGCCGGGGGCAGTGCGCTCGGGCCAGGGCGCGCGGGTCCTCGCGCCCCTCCCCCTGGAGGGGGCGGCCGATATCGTTGTGGTCCCAGGGGGCCCGGGGACGCGGCGGCTCGTGGGCGACCGCGCCTTCCTCGACGTGTTCGCGCCCTGGGCGGCCAGGGCGCCCGTCGTCGCCTCGGTGTGCACGGGATCCGCGGTCCTCGCCGCGGCGGGGCTCCTCGAGGGGTACCGCGCTACGTCGAACAAGAGGTCCTTCGCCTGGGCGTCCGGGTTCGGCCGCGACGTGGAGTGGGTGCCGCGGGCCAGGTGGGTGCACGACCGCGACCGGTGGACCTCGTCGGGCGTCGCCGCGGGAATGGACATGGCCCACGCGCTCATCGCCCACTTCAGCGGGCCGGACGCGGCAGCGGAAGCTGCCCGTGCGGCGGAACTGGAAGTGAGGACGGATCCGCATTGGGATCCCTTCGCGGATGCCCACCACCCGGGTTGAGGCGCGCTCCGGTGGGTGGGACGGGCGGCGATTCGCGCCCCCGCATGCCGCTCAAGGCGCCCGCGGCGGACCGATGGCCCCGCGCGCCGCTGCCACCCCGGTACCGGCCTCACATGCCCCTGGCCTGGCGGCGCAGCTCCTCGGCCTCGGCCGCGCGGCCCTGCGCCTCCACGACTCCGGCCAAGTGCCCCATGCAACTGGCGCGGACCTCTTCGGTACCCGGGACCGCGGAGAACAGGCCGATCGCGCGGCGGTAGCTCCGCTCGGACTCCGCCAGGCGCCCCATGGCGCGCAGCGCGAGCCCCAGGCCGAAGCAGCAGCTCGCGCTGTCCCGTTCGGCGCCGCCAATGGCCGAGTACAGGCCGAGTGCCTTGTGGAACATCGCCTCCGCACGCGACGGGCGGCCCAGGTTCGTGTAGGTGAGCCCCAGGGAGCTCAGGCAGTTCGCCCGCTCCCGTTCGGCGCCCTCAATGCCCTCGAACATGCCGAGCGCCTGCCGGAAGCAGTCCTCCGCCTCGACGAAACGGTTCATCGCGCGCAGCGCGTCCGCCAGGTCGAAAAGGCACTCGGCCCGGTCGCGGTCGCCCACGCCGAGGCCCCCGTAGAGGTCGAGCACCTGGCGGAAGAAGTCCTCCGCCTCAGACAGCCTGCCGAGCTCCTTGGTGGCCAGCGCCAGGTTGTACAGGCAGTACGCCCTTCTCAGCTCGGCGTCGGGCAGGCCCAGTTGGTCGGGCAGCGTGTAGAGCGGGAGCGCCTGCCGGTACAGGTCCACCGCCTCGTCCGCCCGACCGCCGTCGACCAGCACCAGGGCCAGGTTGTTGAGGCAGCGGGCCTGGTTGCGCGCCGTGCCCTCGATCCCCTGGTAGAGGGGCAGCGCCCGGCGGTAGAAGTCCTCCGCCTTGGAGCGGTCCAGGTTCCGGTGCGCGTCCCCCAGGCCCCGCAGGCAGTCGGCGCGGTCCTGCTCGGTGCCGCCGACCCCCTCGTACAGGGCCAGCGCCTCCCGGTAGAAGGCCGCGGCCTCGGCGCAGCGGCCCTTCGCTCCGACCAGGTGGGCGAGGTTGTAGAGGCAGTCGGCCTTGTCGCGCTGGGCGGTGTCGTCCAGGTTCGCGTACAGCCGCAGCGCCTGGCGGTACATGTCCTCCGCCTCGTCGAGGCGGCCCACGGACGCGACCGTGTTCGCCAAGTCGTTGAGGCACTCCGCCTGGGCGTACTCCGTGCCCTCGAAGCGGGTGTAGATGGCCAGCGCCTCGCGGTGCAGCCCCTCCGCCTCGGCGGGGCGCCCGATCCGTGCGAGCGCGCAGGCCCTGCGGTACAGGCACGTCGCCTGGATGTACTCGGTCCCCTGGTACTGGCGGTAGTACTCGAGCGCCTGCTGGTACAGCTCCTCCGCCTGCGAGTGGTTACCCAGGGACTGGGCGATCGTTCCGATGCGTTTGAGGCAGTCGGCCTGGAGCCCCTCGGCCCCCTCGAAGGACGCGTAGAGGCCGAGCGCGCGGCGGTAGTGGAACTCGGCTTCGCCCAGCCTCCCCAGGTAGTAGATGGCGGTGGCCATCGAGTACAGGCACCGGGCCTGCTCCAGTTCCGTCCCCTCGCGGGCCTCGTAGAGGGCCAGGCTCTGGCGCAGCAGCGCTTCGGCTTCCGCCAGGCGCCCCCGGTCGAGTTCCTCCTGGCCGCTGGCGAACAGGGAATCGGGATCGCTGTGGTCCGCGGCGCTGTCCGGCATGGCCCCTCCTTGGTGACGGCGACTGGTGCCCGGTCCCGATCCACGCGGTGGGCGCGACCCGAAGCGGTTCTTTCATTGTTGTGTGGCTCCGACGGGGGCGTCAAGTGGTCTGCGCGGCGCAGTTCCGCTCACAGCGGGGGCCTGCGGTATATGAGCTCGTGGTCCGCGTGGGAGCCGACCATGAACGCGTACTCGCCGACGCGGGAGAACCCGTGGCGCTCGTAGAGGCGCTGGGCACCGGGGTTCCCGCTCCACACGCCCAGCCACACCGGGCGCGGGCCCTCGCGCTCCAGCCAGCGCAGTGCGGTGGCCAGCAGGGCGCTCCCCCTCCCGTTGCCCTGGTGCCCGGACAGCACGTAGAGCCGCTGGACCTCGCCGTCGCCGGGGCGGACGGCGGCGTGGGGCAGGGCCGCGGGGCGCGCGCTCGCGTACCCCACAGGCGACTGCCCCGCCCCCTCCGGGCAGTCGGCGTCGTCCGGGCAGTCGGCGCCGTCCGGACCGCAGGGACCGTCGGGGCCGCTGGGCGCGGAGCCGGGGAAGAGCAGCCAAGTCGCCCGGTCGGGGTCGGCCAGCTCCGCTCGGAGCACGTCCGGCGCGTACGCCTCGTGCAGGAAGGCGCTCAAGTCGTCTTCCCTGTAGAGGTGGCCGAAGGTCTCGCTGAACGCCCGCGAGGCCAGGGCTGACAGGGCGTTCGCGTCGTCTGGGGTGGCGCGGCGGATCATGGTGCTCCTCGTGTAGGGTCCGGGGCCGGGGCTGGGCCCGGTGGATGGTCCCGGGTCTGCGGGGGGTGCTTCCACTATGCGCTCCGGTGGGCGGGGGCTCAAGGCGCGTCCGCGAGGACTGCGGCCTCCATATGTTTTGCGCCACATGCTCTACCCAAGATGGAGGTGCGGCGGTGGACAGCGGGTACCGCGGAACGCGGCCTTGGCCCTAGACTGTCGGTACTGTTCCGAGGCAATGATCCGTGCGGGAGGCATTGTGGCTGCTAGGAGCCGCGCCATGAGGGTGCTGGACGTCGTGAAGGTGCTCATATGGGCCGTGATCGCGGTCGCGCTGGTGAAGTTCGCGTTCTTCCCCGGCTCGTCGGCGGAGGAGGCCCAGTCGTTGGACCCCTCGGGCGCCTACGGGCAGATCACAACGGTCGTGGCCAAGGGGTCCGTGAAGAACACGGTGACGCTCACGGGCACCATCGAGGCCGATGAGGCCACCCAGGTGCGCGCCACGCTGGACGGGCAGGTCTTCAGGGTCCTCGCCGACGACGGCGCCGCAGTGGACGAGGGCGACCCCCTCCTGGAGGTCCGCAAGGAGGTGCCCGGCGAGGACACGCAGACAACGGATCCGGAGGGGAACACGACGACCCAGCCGGGCAAGCCGTCGTTCAAGTCGGCGGTCGTCCGGGCCCCTGTTTCCGGCACGCTGCGCATGAGCGCGCTGGTGGGCCAGTCCTTCGCGGTCGGGGACACCGTGGGCACGGTGTCCCCCGGCACCTTCTCCGCGGTGGCGTCCCTGGACGCCGAGCAGCTCTACCGCCTCCAGGATCCCCCTTCCACGGCCACCATCGCCGTGAAGAACGGGCCCGCCCCCTTCGAGTGCTCGGGCCTGGCGATCGGCGCGCCCCAGTCGCCCCAGGGCCCCCAGAAGGAGCAGGACCCCTCCTCGTCGGCCACGCCGGGCGGCGTGAGGGCGAAGTGCGCGGTCCCCTCCGACCAGAAGGTGTTCGCCGGCCTGAAGGTGACGATGGACGTGACGGCCGGCGAGGCCACCGACGTCCTCGTGGTCCCCGTGTCGGCCGTCGAGGGCCGCTACCAGCAGGGAACGGTGTACCTGCCCTCCGACGACGGCACCCAGACCAAGGCCCAGGTCGAGCTCGGCCTCACCGATGGGCGCGTCATCGAGGTGAAGTCCGGTCTCAGCGAGGGCGAGGAGATCCTCGAGTTCACGCCGAGCGCCCGCAAGGAGGACGCGGAGCGGGGCGGCTGGGAGCCGGGCCCGGGCGGCGATCACGGCAACGGCTTCACCGGCGGCCAGGGAGCGGGCGACTCCGGGGGCCGGGACTGATATGGCGCTCGTCGAGCTGCGGGACGTGACCCGCACCGTGTCCCTGCCCGACGGGGAGGACCTGCGCATCCTGCGCGGCGTGACGCTGGACGTCGAGGCGGGCGAGCGCGTCGCCATCGTGGGGCGCTCGGGCACGGGCAAGTCGACCCTGCTCAACATCGTGGGGATGCTGGACCGGCCGACTTCGGGGACCTACCGCGTCGACGGGGTGGACGCCGTGGGCCTGCGCGAGGGGCGCCGGGCCCGGATGCGCGGGGCCTCCTTCGGCTTCGTGTTCCAGCAGTTCAACATATTCGCGGCGCGCACGGCGGTGGAGAACGTCGAGGTCCCCCTGCTCTACGAGGCCGGCCCTGGTTTCTGGCGCAGGCGCCGCCTGGCGACCGAGATGCTCGAGCGCGTCGGCCTGGGGGACCGGGCCGACTCCTACCCCTCCCAGATGTCGGGCGGCGAGCAGCAGCGCATCGCGATAGCCCGCGCCCTGGTGCGCAAACCGAAGACGATCCTGGCCGACGAGCCGACCGGGGCGCTCGACCCGCACACGGGGGGAGCGGTCATGGACCTGCTGGAGAGCGTCGCGGAGGAGAACGACTCGGCGCTCATCACCATCACCCACGACATGGCGATCGCCGCACGTTCGCACAGGGTGTTCGAACTCTTCGACGGGGTCCTCCACCGCCTGGGCTCCGCGGCCGACTTCGTGGGGGGCTCCCCGCAGGAGCCGCCACCGCCCCCCGACGACGGCCCCGACGGGGCGGGAACCTCCAGGACGGAGGCCCCCGGGGCCCGGGGCGATGGGGCGGATGGGCGCGACTGGGCGGAGGAGGAGCAATGAGGGCACTGCACCAGTTGTTCGGCGCCCTCGTGGAGGCGTGGAGCGAGGTCAAGGTCCAGCGGGCCCGCGTCGTCCTGTCCCTGGTGGGCGTCGTCGCCGCCGTCGCCGCCATGTCCACGGTCATCGCCCTGGGCGACCTCATCGTCCAGTCGAGCAAGGAGATGACCGAGGCCATGGACGGGCGCGCCACGACCCTCCACGTCACCGCCTCGAAGTCGGGTTCGGACGCCGGGGACTCCCCGGCGGTGCCCGCCCCGGCCTCGTCCTCGTCGGACACCGACCCGGCGGCGGAGGACGGCCAGTCCCCGACAGCGGTCCCGGACCCGGTGGGGGACGCCATGGCGACCGTGGCCGACCGCCTGTCCATCCCCTACTGGGCCCGGGTGGAGAACGGGGGCGTCACCCTCGACGAGATCTGGCAGTCCCGTCAGACCGGTGAGTTCCGGGGGCACCCCGTGGTCGAGCCGGAGCTCGGATGGCAGGACCCGCTGGTCCGGGCCGTGGACCCGACCTACGACATCATCTACCGGATCAAGCCCCTGCGGGGAAGGTGGGTCGAGGACGCGGACGCCGACCAGCGCCTGACACCCGTCGTCGTCAACGCGACGATGTGGGACTGCTTGGGCCGCGCCCCCATCGACGAGCGGCCCATCGTCCTGCACTCCTCCGACTCCGACGCCCAGTTCCGCGTCGTCGGGGTCGTGTCGGCCAAGACCCCCTACGAGCCGCCCGTCATGTACGCCGCCTACTCGGCGTGGGCGAATGTGCGCGCCTCGGCCTCGCCCGGCCGGTCCGACGAGCCGGACCGCTCCTCGGTGGAGATGCTGGTGTGGGTGGGCCCCGACCAGGTCGACGAGGCGCGCCAGATCGTTCCGCGGGCGCTCGCGTCGGTGCTCGGCCCGGGCTGGGAGGGCACCGTCTCCGGAGGGGACCGGGACGGCATGGACAGCGGCGCCCTGGGGCAGATCCGGACGGTGATCATGGTGATCGGGGGGATCGTGGTCTTCCTGGGGGCGCTGGGGCTGCTCAACGTCGCGATCGTGACGGTGCGCCAGCGGGTCCGCGAGATAGGCATCCGCCGCGCCCTGGGGGCGTCGGCCGGCCGCGTGTTCTTCGCCGTGTTCATGGAGTCGGTGGTCGCGACGTTCTTGGCGGGCGTGCTCGGCGTGGCGGTCGCGATCCTGGTGGTGCGGTTCCTCCCGTTGGAGTCGATGGGCATCATCTTGCAGGACAAGCCGGCGTTCCCCCTGGGCGCCGCTTGCGACGGCCTCGCGATCTCGACGGGGATCGGCGCGCTGTGCGGGATCATCCCCGCTTTCGCCGCGGTGCGCGTCAGGCCCATCGACGCGATCCGGTACTAGGCCGCGGCGGAGTGGGCAGCGCGCGTCGGTGTGTGTTGTGCGCCCCGCTCGGGCGCCCCCGACAAGGCCCACTGTCGGCAGGGTCGACTGCGCCCGGCTGCACGACCGCCGTGGCAGGGCAACGATCCCCGTCGAAGCCAGCCAGGGCCAGTCGGCGGGCCGAAGGCCCCGTCGGCGCCCGCTCGCCCTCACCCCACCGCTCATCGCAACCGCAGGACCGCCGAACGGTGTTCCAACCACCAGCCCAAGCGCCACCGGGTTCCCACCGCCCGCCGCGGGCGCACTCGCCGTCCGGCACCAAGCCACCACCCGCGCAGCCCGGCGCTACCCGCGCAGCCCGGCATCGACCACCGGCTCGAACGGCTTGCGCAATACGCCCTGAGCCTTCGTCTACGCCACTTAGGCATTGCCCGCACCACTTAGGCCGCCGACACGCCGGGAGAACCAGGGGCCGTTCGGGCCCAAGTGGCGCAGTAGTGCGCTAAGTGGTGCCCGAGGGGCGGATTCCCCCGGTCCCGGTGCGTGCTAAGTGGAGCAACAGCGGGCGAATCCCGCAGCACGGTGCATGAAGCCGCGCAAAGCACCGACAACGAACCGCACACGCAGCCCCTCCCCCCCAACCACGCACACAAGGAACTGGGCACGCCCGTCCACGTGGCGGCGGACACCCCCCAACTACGCACACAAGGAACTGGGATCAGACCACACGGCCTAGGCCGCGGCGGGGCGCCCGGATCAGGGGAGGGTGATCCGCGAGGACGCCTCGTCGTAGGCGACCAGCCGGTCGGCGATGAGCGAGGCGAGGGCGCGCTGGGCCTGGCCCTCCTCGGCACCGGGCAGGGTGGCGGCCCTGAGCGCTTCGGCGCGGGATATGCCCGCGCGTCCCCGGGGCGCGGTGGAGTGGGCAGCGCGCAGCGCCGCCAGGACGCGCCCCCGGGCTTGCCGGTCCGTTCCCCGCCACTGCTGGGTCCTCGGGCGTTTGGCGGCGCGCGGATAGCCGCGCCCGGCCCACCGGCACCGCTCGCGGATGGGGCACGCGGGGCAGTCGGGCGAGCGCTGCGTGCACACGAGCGCACCGAACTCCATGAGCGCCAGGTTCCACGCGGCGCATTCGTGGCCGTCCTCGGGCAGGACCGCCTCGGCGCGCTCCCGTTCTGCTTTCGTCGGGGCGGAGGACGCGGGCAGTTCGATCCCGTCGAAGAGCCGCGAGGCGACGCGGCGGATGTTGACGTCCAGCACCGCGATCCGCTGGTGGAATTGGAACGAGGCGAGCGCCGCCGCCGTGTACCCGCCCACGCCGGGCAGATCGAGCAGCTGGGCGTGATCGGTGGGAACTGCTCCGCCGTGGGCGTCCCGTATACGGGTGGCGCACTGCTGGAGGCGCAGCGCCCGGGAGGGGTAGCCCAGGGTCGACCATTCCACCAGGACGTCGGCGGTGGGTGCATCGGCGAGGTCCGCGGGGGCGGGCCACAAGCGCATCCACCTCAGCCAGACCGGGGCGACGCGGACCAGTGGGGTCTGCTGGCTCATGACCTCGAACACGAGCGTTCCCCACGGGGTGACGCCGTCGGCGCGCATCGGCACGTCGCGCCCGTTGTGGTCGTACCACGAGGTGAGGGCGTCCAACAGGGCGGCTGCTTCTGCGGGTTCGGGGGTGCGGATCATCCGCCCCAGCGTATCGGCGGGCGCGGTCGCCGTCGCGCGCAGGACAGGGGCTGCCGCCGCGTTGTGGGCGCGCCGAGCGCCGACCGGGTGCGGGGCCGTATTGTGGGCGGGACACTGTATGGAGCCGCGGGTGCCCGTGGCGCCGTCAACACGCTGTGCGAGGAGACTGAACGATGACGACCCCCGATCCGCAAGCGCCCGCCTCCCCTTCGGATCCGCCGGTGGTGGAGCCCTACGCGCCCGACGGGGGGTCCTCCTCGTCGGCCGGTGGGCCCGGCGCGCCCCCGCAGGGAGGGACGATGAATCCCTACGCGGTGCCCTACATGTCCCCGCAGGGAGGGGCGACGGACCCCTACGGGTCCCCGCAGGGGGGGACGGCGGACCCCTGCACGGAGCCGGATGCGCAGTACCGCGCCGCCGGGCAGGGGTACCGTGCTCCGGCGCCGGCGAAGTCCTACGCCTCCGCGCTGCTGCTGCACCTGTTCCTCAGTGGTGTCGGCGCGGGCGACTTCTACATGGGTTTCAAGAAGACCGCCTTCGGCAAACTGGTGCTCAACATCGCGGGGATCGGTATGATCGTCGCGTCCATTGTGATGGCCGGCATGGTCATCGCGGATCCCAGCTTCGGCCCTTACAACGCCAAACTCCCGACTCTGGACCAGGTGGAGGCGCTGGAGGGGGCGTACCGGCTGTTCCACGTGGGCTGCTGGGCACTGGGGCTGCTGGTCGTCTGGGCGTTGATCTCGGTCATCATGGTGGCCGCCCGCGTGGGGATGTACCGCGCGGACGCCAAAGGGGTGCCGTTGTCCTGACCCCCACAGAATATTACTGAGTAATCAGGGTTTTTGAGGGGGGAACCTGGATCGTTCCCTCTTCGCGCGCTGCATATGCTGGAGGCGTCGTCAGTCGTTCCCACCAGGAGGAGGAAGCATGAGTTCGATCGACAGGCGCCAAGGCCCGGGAACGGCCCCGCGCGCACTGGGCCCCGCTTCCGATTCCGCGCACCCGTCCTCTTCGGAGCGCGGCGAGGCGGATGGGGGCGCCGGCCCCCGCGCCCAGGACTACGACTGCTCGAGGTCCTACTCCGCCGGGGGAGGCCCGCAGTACGGCGAGCCGGGCGGGAGCAGCCAATCCCAGTACGGGGTGCCCGATTGGTACACCAATCCCCAGTACGGGGAGCCCGGCGGGAGCGGCCCGCAGTACGGCCAGCCGGACGGGTACGGCGAATCCCAGTACGGTGCGCCCGGTTGGTGCGCCAGTCCCCAGTACGGGGAGCCGGACGGGTACGGGCGCTTCGAGTACGGGCAGGGCGGGTGCCACCAGCCCCCCAGGCAGTTGCTCATCGTCGTGATCCTGGCGTTGTTCGCCGGGCTCTTCGGCCTCCACAACTTCTACCTGGGCCACACCAACCGCGGACTCGTCCAGCTGCTGGTCTCTGTGTGCACGCTGGGCTTCGCGGCCCCCTTCGTGTGGCTCTGGGCGGTCGTAGAGCTGATCCTGATCGTCACCCGCTCGGGCTCCTACGCTTTCGACGCGTTCGGCCGTCCCCTGGTGTGAGGCGCTCGCGGCGCCCCGTGCTGCCGTGGGGCGTCCTCCGCCAGTCCGCCACGATCGCACCCGGTCCACCACAATCGTTCCTGATGTGGGACAATCGTGGCATGCTGCTCAGTGACCGCGACATCAAGGCGAGCCTCGACTCCGGCCGGATCCGCTTGGATCCGCTTGACCGCGGCCTGGTCCAGCCGGCCAGCATCGATGTGCGCCTGGACCGGTTGTTCCGCCTCTTCGACAACCACAGGTACGCGGTGATCGACCCGCGTGAGGACCAGTCGGACCTCACCCGCCTCGTGGAAGTCGATCCTGAGAAGCCCTTCGTGCTGCACCCGGGCGAGTTCGTCCTCGGGGCCACGTACGAGCTGGTGAGCCTGGGCGCCGATATCGCGGCGCGGCTGGAGGGCAAGTCCTCCCTGGGGCGCCTCGGCCTCCTCACGCACTCGACCGCGGGCTTCATCGACCCCGGGTTCTCCGGGCACGTGACCCTCGAGCTTTCGAACACGGCGACGATGCCGATCCTGCTGTACCCGGGCATGAAGATCGGGCAGTTGTGCTTCTTCGACTTGTCGTCCCCGGCGGAGGTCCCCTACGGCAGCGAGGGGCTGGGCTCCCACTACCAGGGGCAGCGCGGACCCACGCCTTCGCGGACCCACCTGCGTTTCACGACCACGCGCATTGGCCGGTAGATGACACCACTGGCCCCGCCGCCCCGCCCGAAACGCAGACCGGATGCGTTCACTCCTCCCAGCACTCGGAAGGAGGAGCCCCCGGCGCCGATGGAACCCCGTTCCACCAGGGAGCCGAAGACCGTGCTGGAACCTGCTGCGCCGGTCAGCGATCCCGTGGCGCTGCGCGAACCAGTCAGGCCGCCCAGGCCGCCGAGGCGCTCCCCCTCCCCGTCGCGGCGTTCTGGGGCCCCGCAGTCGCCGTCGTCGCCTGAGCGGGCGTCCGAGCGGGCTGGCGAACCGGAGTCGCGCGCTGTGCCAGCTGGTCCGCCGCCCGAACGCCAGCGGCGCGTTGTCCCCGTCGCGCCATCGACCAAGCGCGGGCGGCGCGCTGTCCCCATCTCCCCGGCGCCGCGGCAGCCGGAGCGCGATCCGCGTTCTGTTCCCGTTGTTCCGCCGTCTGAGCGCGGGCAGCGCTCTGCTGCGGCTCCTGCTCCGCCCAGGCCGTCGAGGCGGTCGTCCTCCCCGTCGAGGCGTTCCGAGCCGCCTTCGCCGTCTTCGTCTGAGCGGGTGCCCGAGCGGGGGGCGGAGCCGGGGCGCGGGCAGCGCCCTGTCCCGCCCTCCCCGGCGCAGCTCAAGTGGAAGCCGCGTTCTGGCCCCGTTGCGCCGCCGCCTGAGCACGGGCCGGAGCGGGAACCGGGCTCTACCCCCGTTGTCCCTCCGCCCGAGCGCGGGCCGGAGCCGGAGCGCGATCCGCGTTCTGTTCCGGTCGTTCCGCCGTCTGAGCGCGGGCAGCGCTCTGCTGCGGCTCCTGTTCCGCCCAGGCCGTCGAGGCGGTCGCCCTCCCCGTCGAGGCGTTCCGAGCCGCCTTCGCCGTCTTCGTCCGAGCGGGGGGCGGAGTCGGGGCGCGGGCAGCGCGCTGCCCCGCCCTCCCCGGCGCCGCTCAAGTGGAAGCCGCGTTCTGGCTCCGTTGTGCCTCCGTCTGAGCGCGGGCCGGAGCGGGAACCGGGCTCTATCCCCGTTGTCCCGCCGCCTGAGCGAGGGCCGGAGCGGGAACCGGGCTCTGCCCCCGTCGTCCCGCCCTCCGAGCGCCGGCAGCGCGCCGTCCCCGCTTCTCCCGCCCCCGCCCGCCGGGGCGCCCCTGGGCCCGGGACCGCGCCCGCCCCCCAACCGGAACCCGTTCCCCCCGCCGGGGGGGCTCCCGCATCTGGATCGCAGCGCCCCCGGTCCTCGGGCGTCATCCAAGGCGTCGCGCTGCCGGGGATGGTGGCCCGGACAGGGGAGGGGCCTGCCCCCGCGGGGCAGGCGACACCGGAAAGGCGCTCCGTGAAGGAACGGCTCGCGGACGCCCAACCGAGCCTGGCGGACGCCCTGCCCACGGGAACGGGGGACAACCCGCTGACGAAGACCGCGCTCGGGATCTCCACCTTCACCACCACGGAAGGGGCGTTCACGATCGACTCCACCGGCGTGATCACCCGCTCCGGCTCGGCCTCGCCGATAGCCGTCTCCTTCGACGTGCAGGGCCCGGCTGCCGCCATCGACGTCGAACGCGTGCGCGACAAGCACGTGCTGGTCCTGTCCGACGAGGTCGATCCCGCCGAATTGGAGGCCCTGGCTGTGTCCATGTGGGACGACGCGGGCTGGGTGGGCCCCGGCGAGCTGCGCTTGTCCTCCTCGGCCACCCTGCGCGGCGCGTGGAGCGTCGATGCCGCAGCGCGGCGCGCCCTGGGGACGCCCGAGGCCCTCACCCAGGCGTGGGTGCTGGACTGCCCGCGGACCCGTTCCGAGGAGGTCTCTGAGTCGATGGGCGAATGGGCCAGGGCTTTCCCCGACGGCCTGCCGACTGGCCTCGAGTACCGGATCCTCCAGGCGCTCGCGCGGATGGCGCGGCGGCTGGCGGGCGCGCTGCGCCTCGCCCCGTCGGGATTCGTCATGGAACCCGACGCGGAGTCCGCGGTCAACCTCACCGTGTACTCGCCCAGGTGGATCGCCCCGGAGGATCTGCTCAGCGCCCTGCGCGACAGGGGCGGTTTCACGGGACTGGCCGACGCCCGCGACCTCTCGCCCGCCGGACCCTCCCCGCAGATGGAGGACGCCGAGGCGGAGAGGATCGCCCGGCTCCGCCAGGACCTGGGGCCCATGCGCGAGGACATCGCGGCGCGGATCGAGCGGGAGCGCCAGGAGCTCGCGGCCACCGGGGAGTCCCAGAAGGTCGTCGAGGGCTATGCGCTCGTGGGCCCCATCGGGGGGCGCTCCGAAGTGATGATCGAGGTGCACGCGGTTCCCTCGCCGCCCCGCGTCCTGCGCTGGGAGCCGTGGACCGCCTCGACGATCATCGAGTACCAGGTGCGATGGCTGCCCGGGGGGTCGCTGGACGCGCCCGACGCCACCCTGTCGCGCTCGGCGCGCCGCGAACGCCTCCGCTCGGCGTCGGACATCGAGAACGCCGCGGGCCTCATCGCTACGATGGCGGGAGGCAACGTCATCGACGAGGACGGGTTCCTGGTGGGCCTGGAGGAGATCCAAGAGGCCGACGACCAGGAGCCGCAGGACTGAGGCGGGGCCGGTCCTCCTCCCAGACCGGGGGTGCGCAGGGCGCGTCCAGCGCCCGCACCCGCTCCGGTCAGTCCCCCTCTGGGGCCCGCCCGTCCTGGCCCCGGCGTACCGCCTCCAGCAGCATGACGGCCACGTCGCGCACCTGGGGCAGTCCACTGCGCGCGGCCCCCTGCCCGTCGGATGCGCCCGGGGCGAGCCCCGCGCTGGACCCGGAGGCCGACCCCAGCATCTGCGAGCAGAACGGGCAGGCCGTCGCCACCACGTCGGCGCCCGTCTGCGCGGCCTCCGCGATCCGGGCGTCGGCGATGCGCGTGCCCCGCGTCTCCTCGAACCACGCGTGCGCGCCCCCGGCGCCGCAGCACATCGCGCGGTCCCTGTTGCGCGGCATCTCGACCAGTTCCACCCCCGGCAGGGCGGCTACGAGCTCCCGGGGCGGCGAGTAGACGCGGTTGTGGCGCCCCAGGAAGCACGCGTCGTGGTAGGTGACGCGCAGGGGGGCGCCGCTGCACGGGGCGGCGGTCCCTGTTCCCGCGGCCCCCGCCTCGTCGGCGCCGTCGAAGGGGGCGCCATCCGGTCCGCTGGCGGGCACGGGCGTGAGCAGCCCCTCGCGCACGAGGCGGTTGAGCAGCTGCGTGTGGTGGATGACCTCGAAGCGGCCGCCGAGCTCCGGGTACTCCCCGGCTATCGTGTTGAAGCAGTGGGCGCAGGAGACGACGATCCTCTTCGGCGAGGCCTCGGTGAGGGTCTCGATGGCCTGGGCGGCCAGCATCTGGAAGAGGACCTCGTTCCCGGCGCGGCGCGCGGGGTCGCCCGTGCACGACTCCCCCGATCCCAGGACCGCGAAGGACACTCCCGCGGTGTGGAGCAGTTCCGCGATGGCGGCGGTCGTCGCCTTCGCCTTGTCGTCGTAGGCGCCCGCGCAGCCCACCCAGAACAGGTAGTCGACGCCAGAGGCGTCCTCCACGTCCTCGCCCACGACGGGGACCTCGAAGTCGAGGCCCTTCGCCCAGTCCATGCGCTTGCGTGCGGGCTGGTTGTACGGGTTCGCCTTGGACTCCATGCCCCGGAAGGCGCGCGCCAGCTCGCGGGGGAAGGCGGACTCCATGAGGACCTGGTGGCGGCGCAGGTCCAGGATGTGGTCGATGTGCTCGATGTCAACGGGGC
>ERZ773063.434-NODE-434-length-27818-cov-3.213810_pt1 | contig 27818 bp, 32 predicted proteins | sample MGYA00580625_ERZ773063 | MGnify/ENA primary metagenome ERZ773063 (study PRJEB29015, sample SAMEA2738022) | human oral metagenome | biome: human oral; feature: human-associated habitat; material: dental | place: China | collected 2042 ... | reverse complement strand
AGACCTCCACATATCAGACGCGGCACGAGCCGCGCAATTCGGATACAACGAGCCCACGACCGCACTATCCAAAAAGCGGGGCGAACACGAGCCGCCAGAGTCCCAACGCCCAGAGACGATAGAACGGTGACGCTGGTCGCTATACCAGTTAAAACCTCTTGCCCATGTCCACATAACGCCCGACCCATCTTCGACTCCAAAATAAGATACAATGCGTGTGCCACTGGTGTTCACATGCCCGCCCGTTGTCACGGGATCAGTGGCGCCTTTAATCGGAACACCGGTCGGCGTTCCTAACCCGGCAGCCGTGAGCGTGTCATCTTCCGGTAAGTGCTGCGACTGTTTCGCCAAGGTCTCGATAAAATCAAAATCACTCCACGTCGGCGCGCTAGTGCCGTCAGCGATTGTGCCGCCGTACTTTGTCACAAGTTTGCGGTCGGTCGCTGTACCAGAACTCGAGAGAAAATAGATCCCGATCCAGCCGTGCCCCGGTATCCATGTCATTCCTTCTGGAGCGCCACTCGGGCGGTGTTTCAAGTCCCACACAGCAAACGGAATGATCTCGCCTTTCTTCCATCCGCGCATCCAGTGATCAGGTGTCGGCGTCTCAACATCCGCGCATTCGCAGTGGAATCCTCCGACTTTGCGGCTGTTTTCAGATGTGTACCGCAGCGGCACAGTGGAATTCGCCGATACCATCAACACGGGAGCAACGCCCTCTGTCGGCTGACATGCGTAAATGTAAAAATCAAGCCCACCGCGATTTTCAGCAACAGTGAAATCATGCTCGCAAATCCAAACTACATTGCCGTCGTTATAGCTTTGCCCTAATGTTTTAGGGAATTCCGGCTGCAAGGACGAGCTTTTCCCACTTGTTATGCAGCGGTAGTAAAACCCCGTCTTTATATCGCTCGGATACACAACATCATCGCGCACGTAGTCGTGCTCCGGCTGCCATTTCGTCGCGCGACTGTCAAACGCAGCATCGAGCGATATATCAAGCATTTTCTGCTCTTCAAGGAGAAAGCCTCGCTTGCCAATGTTCAGCCATAAACGATTAGGGGATGCAATAATTGTTTTATGATGAAAATGGAACGGAACGTCTCGCTCGTAGTATGCCGGAGCATTTACTCCGGCCGTTATGTTCTGTTCAAGGCTTTTTGCAAGTCCTTCATCAAGCTGAGCTGTGCCAACCGCACCGGGCGCAATAATCGCACTGGTTACAGCGCCGGGAGCCATTTTCTTCGTTGTCACCGCGCCGTCTTCAATTCCATTGGTAGAAATCGGTTTCCCAAGGCCGTCAGAATGGTCATGTTCATTGATCGCTTCGATCGCAGGCCCCGGCTTCGTCTCTTGTGTTAATTTCGCCATGTTCAATACCCCCTAATAACCGCTTTTTGCAGTAAACCAGAAATCATGTTGCCCTCCGCATCCAGAATGCACATATCTATATATGCGTTCGTCTGCTCAACGATATTGCTGATTGCTTGCTGTCCGTTCTCATCCTGCGTGTATAGTGCGACTGATCGGACTTCCGCGAATTTACGCTTATACCGGATGCGCGTACGCACCGGTTTCAGTGTAACCTTCTCGATAATCTCCTCGATGTCCGGAACATCTATCGTTACGCTTACACTGCGCACTCCAACAGTGCCGATACCATCAACACTGCGCGGCAAGATCGCGATCTTAACGTAACGCCCCGTAAATTGTGCTTCTGATATGCTTTTCCACGCTCCATAATTCACATTGTCAAGACTCGTCCTATATTGCACATCTACATATCCGGCACCGCGTGTCTCGTAATCTACGGCAACGCCGCTAAACAGCTGTTTTGCATATTCCGGCTGCATCGGCGTGAGACGCGCCCCGAAAATATCCGAGAATCGTACAAAGTCTGCCAGCGTCTCAACGCTCAGGATATGAACGCTTCCATCTGCCCGCACGTAATAGCAGGAGGAATCTATGATATTCTCGCCAAGATCAATCACCGGAAGTAATATCTCTGCATCTCCGTAAACAAATACAGTACCACCGAAGATGTCCGAGAACCTTGCATATTCGCCCAGTGTCTGAATCTCTTCAATCCAGTAACGTCCATCATTCGCGCGCCATAGATGCCGCTTTTTGCAATCTGACAGATCCGTCTGACGCTCATACAAGATGTTCTTGCGAGGAAGATCGACAACACTCACGATCGCACGGCCAGCTTTTTTCGAATAGTTTCCACGCCCGTCAATCGCCTTAAGCCAAAAAGTAAGCGTCCCCTCGCTCGGCGCTCGAAACGTATAAATATTATTGGTAAAGCGATCAATGAGTGTTCCTGTTTCCCAGCTGGAACCGTACCGAAGTTCATATTTATAGTAGATATTGCTCGTACTATTGATGTTCATCGTAAGCGTTGCGATCAGGCTTTCGCCGTTCTGGACAACTGTAAATTCCGGCTGTTCAATCGCATCTGCCCCGCGAATAGTGAAAACGTACGGCTCAACGTCGGCAAGGCTCTGCTCCGCATTCCCGAGGATATTGAACGATGTAAACTTCAGGTAAAATCGCTTGCCGATATCTTCTGCACGGTACTTGTACCGAACAACCGCATCATCAACACGAACAAATTTGCTGTCTATCGGGTGCGCTTTGATCTCCGTGCCGTACACGCCCCGTCGGAGATTGGTTAGCTTGTATTGATAGGGGCCGATCAGCTCTGCATTTTGATATGCGATCAATTCACCGTCAACGTAGCAGAGCGTATTATGGTTGTCCGCATCTTCCGCCGTCGCAGTCAGGAGCTCTGCACTGCTCATCGATACATCGATCACGAGGGAATTATTTGTATCATGACTGTATCCGTGTCGGAGAGGTTCCAGTAGAAAACCGTGGCGAGCGGGCTGCTCAATCGTGCCGATGCGTTTATAGGTATTTCCATCATAGCTTGCCCAGATATTCGCGCCGCTCCACGTGTTCTTTTTCCCGGATGCCGCCATGCAGATCGTCATTGCCTCCGCAACCTGTGGAGGTGGCTCAAACAATACGGGCGGATTAATGTCCGGAGGCGCCGAATTGTAATCCATCTTCGGCCGCTGCGCTGCCTGCGTCGTGTAGAGGGTTGGGCTGTTGATCCCTTCCGGACAATCCTCCGCCGTGATTTTAAGGTTGAGCGACTCATCCTCCTCAATCGTGAGAATACGCACAGGATGACGGTCAAGCCCCAAAATCTCATCCGTAAGCGTCACCACATCCATCGGGTCGAGGAGGCAGTGTCGCCACGAAAGAGTAAATTCGTACTGTGCCGCGATGTAGAGCTTACGCTGGAGGATTGCCTGTGCCGCAAATGTCGCCACATCCGGCTCTGTGATAAAGTGCATCTCGATACTGTCCGCCGTGCGGATCCCGCGCTGACTGATGTCGGCGTCATCTGTTGCCTTGATCGGCTCTACATTGTAATCATTCTTGCGGTTGAGTATCTCGACAGGCTGCACATTATAACGATCGCTTGTCAGATTCGGGCGGATCGTGATCGGCGTCTCACCCTCGGTATAGACAAGATCATCAAGCGTAATATCATAGAGCGGTGCTTTTGGCGGTGTATAAGATACGCCGTTTGCCGTCTGCGGCGTCAGCCCGTATGGGACAACTTTAAGTTTGCCCTGTGACCAGACAGGAGCAGCGTTGGCGGCCTCCAGAAGCGCCGTAACAAGTTCATGCGCCTCTTTTTGGCTGTCATAAGCAGGGGAGAAGTAGATCCCGTTAACCCTGCAATAGTCCTCAAATTGCGACGTATCCGCGAGATACTGCACAGGAAAGCCGACACCGATCTGTATATCCGAGAGGATCCCGCGAATGATAGAGATCGGTGCAGCGTCTTGCTTGCCGGGTTCGATATTTCGCCCGGCGACCTCATAATTGAAGGACGGAACGGTTGCAGACCCCGAAAGTTCAAGGTTCGGGCTTGCCACGTAGCAAGTCTGCGGATAACTAATTGCGCGTTCTGGATGTGCGCCGGCCATCCATGGCCACGGGGCTTGCTTATCCATGCCTGTATAGACAGACATTCGGAGTGCAGTAGGGCTTCCATGCACCTCTTTATTCTTCCAAATGCGCTTAACGCCTTCGACCGGCCCTTCGCAGAGTGCAAAGATTGCCGCAACCTCATAGGTGTACGTTGTATGAGATGATGTAACGCCACCGCCACCCTTGCCCCCGCTGCGCGTTGTTGTTGTGTGCGGAATCGCGGTAAAATCGATATAGTCGATCATATTGCCTGCAACGCGCGCCGTGCCAAATACCACGGGAATTGCAATACCATAGGTGCTCTGTGAGATCGCAAGGCTGCCGATTCGCGTGTCCGCTGTGCTGACTGTCCCGCCGCCGCCTAATATCGCGCCCATGATTTACCCCCAGTAACTATAAATTCCGCTCTGCCGTTTCTGCATATCTGCATCATTGCCGTCCGCAAGAACAACCCCAAGTCCAAGATAGGCGTGGATCATGCGCGGCCAATCAACAACCAGTGCCCCATGACTGATGCACCGCCCATACCGATATACAACGATGTCGCCGGGGAGCGGCGTTTCGCGCTCGACCTTGCGGCAATACCGCATCACCCATCCGAGATAGCGCTCTGCGCTGCGATGCAGATGCCAGTCGATTGGATAGTATTCAACCTCAGTATCTGCGATGAGCCCCGCATTGATAAAAGCCTGCAAGATCAGCATCCCGCAGTCTGTACCGCCGCCCTTCACGCGACCTGTATGATGATACGGCGTCCCGAGCCATGTCAGCGCTTCATCAACCAGTCTTTTACGCTCGTCACGCTCTCTAGTATCCATATTCACCCCCCTTAATACGCTGTCTCGGGCACAGGGATAAACGGATAGCCGCGAAACCGAGCGAGATTATCAAAGCGTAGTTTGCAGCAGTTCATGCTTTTGTCGCAGGCGGGCAATACATTGAAAGTATCTCCTGCGGCAGGCGGATAGTAGAACGGCATAACCACCGTAATTATACCGCCGGCATTGGTGCGGATTGTCCGTGTTACACCGGCATTGCGTCCACTCGTAAAAGTAATATTGCCTTGCATTAGATATCCATCGCCGAGTGTAAGCGTCGACTGTATTACACTGCGCGTTCCACCACTTGCGGTGCCTCTCTGCCGAAATTTATCCAGATCAACGCCGCAGCTCACATCTCCAAGTGTATAAATGCAGGGCGGATAATAGAGGTGTGTTGGAAATTTGACGTTGAGCAATTCTGTCATGGATGCGACCGTTGCCTCAATCGTGATGCCGCCCGCGCTTTCAATGTTTAACCTGCCAAGCCACCAAAGGAGCGCATAATCCGGATCAATGGGACTCGCGAATGCCGTGAACGGCTCCGGAGAAAAGAGGCGGTGCAGTTCGACCTCCGCATCTGCAAATCGTCCTGCCACAATCGCCTGCATGATTGTTGTTTCGTCGTCAATTCGGTGCGTCGGCTCCACCGTGATCGTTAGGTGCATTTCATCAACACTGATATCATTGGTCTGCGTCGTCCCATCACGCTCAATCGCAAGCGGTATATAACGATCATTACCAACCGTGAGCGTGATGTCTGCCGAGGTGTACCGCAGTACCGTTCCATCAGTCAGCGTGATTTTATAGAGATCCGCAATGTAGAATGTCTGCGATTCGATCAACAGGCGTTTTAGGCGTTCACTTGCTTCTTTCACATAAACACCTTCTTCGTCGTAGCAAATTCGACTGTTTGTGCTGACCAGAGCTTAAAGGCGAAGTTTTGAAACTCGATTGAAGACTCCTTGAAGCGGCAGCGGTAGTAAAAATCTCCCGTCCATGAGAGCCGCTGCCCAACAGCAGGAGGAGCAGCGAACGCGACAATTCCGCCGTGTATCGTATATCCTTCATCTGCAAGGTTGTCTCCTACATAGATGCTCTCTCGGGTGGTATCATATATAGGCTCAACGAATCCGCCGATTGTGCGGCAAAGCTGAAACACGAATGTCCGCCCGTCGCCCGCGCCAAACACCTGCCGATCAACTCTATGATCTCCGGGGTCACGATAGAGGAAATCGGACGCATTGCCTCGACAGGCGAGGAAAAATCCGATCAGTTTTTCCAGCTCCCCCTCGGCGCCGGCACGCAGGCACTCGTACGAGAGTGAGAAGTGCCAACGCGGATATGCAGCGAGAGAGGCCGTGATGTCAACACCGGACGGACTGATCTTCGAGAGTGTGAAGAACTCCGGTGTCTTTGTGATGTCCCACGACAATCCGCGCAGTTCCGGGAACATTGCATCTGCCATTTTGTCACCCCTTCAGCTTTCCTCGATTAAACCTCCGGTACTCGCTGTTGAGTACCTTTACCATGTACTTTGCGTTCTCCCGCATTTCCCGCTGCACATCTGCATCTGTGCGTCCCGTGTGTACGGCGCTGTATGTCAGATTGATCTGCGGAGCCTGTTTTGCGGCACCTCCGGAAAGAAGGCTGCGTACGCCATCTGCCTGACCGCCGGAGGCAGGGACGATCATTTCGTCTTTGTGTACCATCGCAAGGGTGTCCGCTGGGAGGCGCCACGATCCAATATCAAATGACGGGATCCCGGTGAGGCGCGGCGTCTTGTAGTAACTGTCGGGATTGCGCCCAAGATTGATGCCCGGCCCAGTGCTCTCCGTCTTCGACGATTTCCCTCCGCCGAACAATCCGGTAAGCGCCGAAAGAACAAGCATAATCGGGAGCATTTGCAGCATCGCCGTAATGCTTGCTTGTATCGACGCAACGGATGCCTGACCCGCTGCCGCTGAGGACGCCACAATCGTCTCATCCTTTGAGGTTTCCATCGCTATTTGCGTTGTCGCCTTCTCGGTTGTTGCCGCGACCTGCTGCGCGCCGCTCATCTGCTCGACGGCCGTGCGCTGCATTGCACCCGCCTGCGCCGCAGCCGTCCGCGCCGTCTGCGTTGCCTGTTCGGCTGCAATCGCCGTCATATCCGGTTTTGATTTCTGCTGGAGGACTTTCGCGAATGCTTTTTGTACAATATTCCCGGAGATCTGATTCGTGATCTGCTTGAGAATACTCGACAGGGTAGAGGAGATCAAGGAGCGGATGCCTTCAAGCACGCTTTTCGATCCCTTCGCTACATCCTGCATAATCGCGGACATTTCATCGGCAAGAGTGTCGCGTACACCTTTGATGATGCCGATCTCTTTTTCTTTCTGCTTTTGTTGGATGCTGATGAGCTTTTCTGCATGCTGTGCATAGAGCTCTTCCAGCGACTTGAGTGCTGCAATCGTCCCCTCTTCGTTTTTGGAGTTCAGCAGCATCTCATTGAGATAGATTTCTTTATCGAGCTCCGTCCGCGCATTCGCATATCCTTCATATGCGTCTGTCATCTTCCCGATGTCGATTGCGCTGTCTGTCAGCTCTTTTTTTGTCGCCTCGCGCTGGATATTGTAGCGCCGATCCTCAAACTCTCTCTGCTTTGCGAGGAGCGCATCCTGCGTAATACCGCCCGCATTGTAGAGCCCCTCAAGACGCTTTTCTTCAAGTGTGATAGAATCAAGAGTTCGCATACGCTGATATTCGAGGAGCTTATTCTGGATCGTCAGCTCATAATCAGCAAGCTGCTTTTCTGCGTTGAGCACTTCCGTGAGACAGGACTTATACCAGCTCGTCGCTTCAATCTTCGCTTTGTATGCGTCAATCTGATGCTCTTTCTCATCGTCTGTAAGGCGGGCAGCCTCCATAAGGGCCTTTGCCCGGAATTCAACCTCTGCATTAAGGTTCGCCCGCTTCATTGCGGCGAGTTCGGATTGATAAGTCTGTTCGCTTACCTTCCCGCGAATATGCGCATTTTCAAGGTCAACTTCTCGCTCTTTAAGCTTCTCAACAAAGACTTCTTTCTCGAGAGCGTAAAGCCCGATCTTGTAATCCATCGCTTCTTGCTCGGATTTCGCGACGTTTTCGAGATATTGTTTGTAGAGTGCCTCCTTTTCGGCCGCCGTGTACTCTGCAAGCTGTAGCTGCTGTTCATACAGCTTTTTTGCGGCTTCATAGGCGCTGGAACTTTCGCCGCCACCGCCGTCCTTTCCGCCGCCGCCACCGCCGCCGTCAAAGCCGGCTTCATCGCCGGCGTCGATCGGCAGGTCTTCGCCGCCAAACCCCATTGCGCTTTTGAGACCTGACCAGAGGGACGAGCCTGCCGCTTTTGCAAAATTGAGTGCCCCCGACGGATCGGATGCCGCACCATAAATCGCTTGCCCAAGGCCTTGAATGCCATCCCAGAATCCAATGCCGATATCTTTGATGCCTTGCATCATCCCTTTTGCAGCTTCGGCAGCACCGGAAAAATCGCCAACAAGCGCATTGCCAATCGTCAGTGCAAGGCTTGTAAAAATCTGCCCGATGCCGGAGCAAATCTGTCCGACGCCATCCGCAAAGTTATTAAGTCCGTAGATCAGCCCATCACAAGTGCCCGCCGTCGCCTCTTTGATATCTGTGAATCCACTCGCCCATACGGCGGCAAGAGCCACAACAACCGCAATACCCGCCGTCGCCGTTGCGTAAAAACTGAGCAGGGCGACACGTCCGACCGCCAGCACCGACCGCATTGTAATAAGCGACCCGCAATAAGAGAGGATAGCGCGGACACCGCCGAGTGAAAAAGCGAGAGACGCCGCAACGACTGTGCTCCGCATTGCCACAAGAGCGGCGCGCGCGCCAGCCATCGCCCCCGTCATCTTCCCGTGAACCGCAGTAAAGAGCTGACCGGAGAGAACATACTTGCCGAGCCCGAGCGTGCCTGCGGTAAGCCCTACAACAAGGCTCCTGATTCCGTTGGTGCAGAGTGCAACAACATTCGGCATAGAGGTCATCATAACGCCGACACGCGCAAACGGCCCGCCGAATGCGGCGATTGCCGCAGCGGCAGCGCCCCACCCGAGCGTTAATGCCGCGACAGCAGCCGTTAGGCTTGTCGCGGTAATAATAGCGTTGCGTGTTTCCGGGTCGATCCTGTTAAAGGCCTGTAAAAGGTTTGTAATCGCCTTTGAAAAACTTGTTAAAACAGGGAGTACACTGTTGCCGATCTGAATCTGCAAAGACTTGAGTGTCGCGTCCCACTGCCTTTGTGCGGCAATATACGACTTGAGCGCAGAAACATTTCCAAAGACAAGGCCTAGGTCTTTCGCCTTTTGCCCCATCTTTTCAAGTCCTTCGCGGCCTTGATTCAGCATCGGGATCATGGCGCGCCCCTCACGTCCGAACACGCTCATTGCAAGAGCAGTCTTCTGGACGCCATCCGGCATAGACTTAAAACGATCCGCAACCACGCCGATGATGTCATTCGTCGGCAGGAGCTGACCATTCGCATCATGCACGTCAATCCCGAAACGATTGAAGATGTTTCCGGCATTATCCGTATCTCGCTCGAGGTTTGCCAGTGAACGGGACAGGAAGCCGATATTTTTCGTGAGGTCAGCCGTACTCAGGCCGACCTGACTTGCTGCAAATGCAAGTTCTGAAGAAGCGGCAATGCTCATGCCGCTGGTGCGAGAAAGTCCTGCAAGTGCCTTTTGGTATTCGATTGCCGCATGCGTCGATGTTCCAAAGACGCCCACGATCGCAATTCCTGCCGCGCCGATTGTATTCTTCATGGAGGCAACAGAGGATCGGATGCTGCCCATTGTACTTGCAATGGATGACCGCACACCGTTCATGCCGCTGCGCGCACTCTGTTGCATGTTCTGCATCGCTGTCCGCATCTGCTGTGCCATGCCGGAGGCACTTGATTTCATCTGTGCGGTGCCGTTATTAAGCGCCTGCTGCGCCGTATTGATGCCGGATACAAAACCATCCGGCGACGCCGTAATCTTTACGTCAATCTGATCATCTGCTGCCATACTCTCACCTCCTATGCGAGGTCAAAATCTCGGCGGAGCATCTCCGCTGCGCCGGATTGTGCCTGTATATCGTAATAACTTTCGTCGTAGTAGGTTCCTGTCTGCTCATTGCCCGCCGCGGGCTGCGGCTCATCCGACGCGAGTTTCATGCCGAGGTATTCGCAAATCGCCGCCAGACAAACATGCGCGGGCGGCGATTTTCTCCATACCTGTTTGAGTGCTTTGTAGCGCTTGAGCGTCATGCTGTGCCGGATATGGTCGATTGTCCACCCCGTCGCGCAGGCGATTTCTGCATAGATCGCTTGAAAATCTATGCGCTCGCTGCGGGCACCGCTTCCCCCGAGCCGGGCGCTCCCTGCTCAAAACCGCTTTCCGTAAGGATGTACTGAAAGAGCTTCACTCCCGTGCGGAGATCAATCATATTCTTGAACTCCGCTTCTGTAACCTCCGGATAGTTGCGGCTGAAGGCAAGGTATAGGAACCGGGAGATTTTACAGATCATCTTCATACTGTCTTCCTCGGAGAGCTTCTGGATCTCCTCGATTTCTCCCATGTTCTCCTCAAGCTGCGCAAGACTCAACCCCGGGAAAATATATTTCTCCCCACGAATCGTAACCTCAACGCCCTCATAGTATGCCTGTTTACTCATTTGCTAAATCCTCCTTACTCGAGCATGCTCAGCTCGCCAACACGGTTCGCATCGTCAGCCATCGCCGCGAAGTCAAACTCAGGAATGGAGAAATCCTCGAGTTTCGTCGAGATCAGCGAGAGCTTCGAGGATGTGCAGGCGTTGAGGATCAGTGTGATCTGCTTGCCGCTGAAGCGACCGTTGAAGATTGCCTTGAAGGTTGGTGCCTCGCCCATAAGCTGATTGTTGATTGTGATACGGCTGCCGTTCTTTTTGTCTTGATAAAGATACGAGACATACACGATCTTTTCTTTCAGCGCCGTGTTAAACGTGTATTTCCCGGTCTTCTCGTCCAGTGCATACTCATCTTCGCCCGGTGTATCCTTCACGCGTGTCAGCGTCTTGCCCGCATAGTTCATAACGCCGAGATTTTCGAGGAACGCCGTATTTGCGGCAAATGTCGGTGCCACCGTGAACGCGGTCTTATCAACGACGAACTCCTTGTTGAAGATCGCAAGGGTCTGACCGGGCTGAACCTCCTCATTGAAATACAGATCATTGTACGTATCTGCATTGATCTTCGCGAACTTCGCCTTACAGGTAACCTTCTGCTGTCCGCGCGCAGCGGCCTCTGCGAATTGATACTGCCCGAACAGTTCTTTGTTCGAGCCGGAAAATTCAACGCTGACTTCCTGCATTGTCCCCAGAATGCGCGGCGTTGCAATCTCCTTTTTGGGGATCGCAATCATCATGCCTGCGCCAAAATTGTATTGTGCCATTGTATATACCTCCTTAATCTGCCGCCAGTATCACAAGCGGGATAATCGCAACCGACTGAGCGCCAAGAACGCCCGCGTCGGTTTCGATTTTCCCCTCAATCCGGCAGTCCATGACAAGCCCGTTAAGCGTCTGCTCTGTTTCACCGAGTTCACGGCGCGGCCGGAGCGCATCCGCGATCTTATCAACAACATGATTCATCTCGGTCGCCGTAACCGCATCCTCGTCGCCGCCCGTGTTCGCATAGACGTATACATCCATTCTGAGCGTCCAGACGGCGCGCAGGCGGTCGAGCTGTTCGCCGTTCTGCGCAAGGAATACGGCGGGCTGCTGTATTTCCGGAACATCGCTCCAGTGCTTCAACCTCCGGCTCCATGTGATCACATCATTGCCAACGCGATCGTGCAGCCAGTCAAATACACCGCCGTAAACGACCTCGCGGTTCATTGGATCGCCTCCTTTACGGCATTGCCGAGCTCTGCCATAATCTCAGTCCTCTGATCATCAAGCGCCGAACGAAGAAATGAGTGTTCCGGATAATCAACATGCCGCGCATGTGCGCTGATCACAATCCTCTTTGGTGTTTTGAGCATCTTGCCAAACGCCATCTTGATTGTCCGCATATGTTCGCGGACATTCTGCGTGCCCGAAAATCCGTATTCGTGAAACGCTGCATACTCGACGTTTGTGCCGACACGTCCAACAATACCGCTGCCGTCGCGGGAAACTTCTTGATGAATACTGCCGCGCAAATTATTGGTGCGCACCTTCAAGACTTGTCCCGAAAGCTTGTTACGCACAACATGCGCCTGCAAGCGGATTGTGATGCGTCCCATACTATCAACGAGTTTTCCGTCAATCGTGCCGGATGCGCGCTGAAACTTTGCACGGAGTTCGTCATCACCGACAATAACAGCCTCAATACTCACGGCGTCACCCTCTTATATTGCTGCACAACCGCGCGGCCGAAGTCGCTCAGGTCTTTTTGCGAGTATGCGACGGTCTGTCCGCCAACATCTTTCGAGACCTCGCCGATGCGGCTTTTTTCTTTGTACCGCAGCGCGGCGAGTTCGCAGCATGCGAACCGCACGTCATCCGGGACATCCAGATACCCCTTCGTGTGCTCATAGTCATGCTCCAATCCTTCACGGCGATTCATCTGAGCGAGCAGGAAGCTTGATGCAGCGCGGATCAGCATCATCAGCAGCGCATCATCCTTATTGCTTCCTGTCGTTATGCCAATGTAGTCTTTGAGCTCATCCAGCGTAATGAGCTCATGCTTTGCCATCGCCGTTATCCTTATTCTTGCCGCCGGACTTCCCGGCTTCGCCGCCGCTTTTCTTTCCTTCGCCATCGGCGGTTTTGTCATCCTGTGCGTTGTCTGCACCGGTGGAGTTGCCGGATCCATCGTTGTCCGCATTGCCTGCGTCGGATTTATTATCTCCGGGATCCTCGGTCAAGGAGGCAACCTCTTCTGCTGTTGGGGGTTCAAGTCCGAACAAATTCGCTTCCGGCAGTGTAATCGGCGCATCGATGAACCCGTTCTCCGCCGAATAGACCGCACCGCCGACAACGATTTCTGTCACATCATTTGCTTTCAGCAGCATGTTTTACACCTCCTCACGCATCCGCAATGTTCGTAATAACGCCAAACGCAAACGGCGCGTAAAGGGCAAACGCCTCCGTCGCATAGACGCCGTACTCATATTTACGGGTTTTGCGCGGCCACTCCGTCTGGAAGTAGTCCTGCTGACAGCGCACCTCGGCAATATTGGCGACATTGCTCACAGGGTAGGGCATAGTCGTCGAGCGGAACAGGATCGACCCGGCGGGCATATTCGGATGCAGAACGATACGGACAAGCGTGCCGCCGCTCATCGTGTACTTGTTGAGGTACGAGCCGACGGCCGTGCCTGCCGAAAGCGTTGCCGCCTGCGTGGTGCTTGCGTCAAAGTTAAAGCGGATCAGATTGCTTCCGCCGTTTTCGAGCACCTTCTGCGTGATGTTCTGGAGCTCCTGCGCGCTGACGTAAATCTCGTCCGGCGAGGCCTTGTACTTATCCCAGAACCAACGAAACGCCTCGTCGATCTCGACAATCCCTGCCGCTTTGTCTGCCGTGAGCCCCGCAGCGGTCGGCATGGTCTTGAAGTATCCGCCGTTCTGAATGGTCTGCGTCAGGTAGCCGTCAATGATGAGGTCATTCGCCGACCAATCCTCCGCAGGAAGGTCTTTCGCCTGCTGTGTTCCTTCGGCGTTTGCCGTGATCGTAACACTGCTCGTCGTTGTGATCGCGCCGAGCTTCTCCGCGTTCTCCGCGCCCCAGAACCACGCATAAGCAAAAGCACCCTTCGTCGGGGCAACAACGGCCGTGATGCTGTTTGTCGTACCCGCGCCGGTTGTTACATTCGCCGCATCGGACTTCTGTGCAGCACCGCCGCCGTAAACATCCTTCGAACCGTCTGCATTTTCACGCGTCACCTTCGCTTTGACGCCCGTCATCACATTCGCTGCATGATAGCCCTCGAACGTGAGTGCAGCGCAGACGACAGAGATCTTTGTCGACGCCGCAAGGCTTCCGCCCGTAGTCTTTGCCGCAAGCGTCGGTGTCTTCGTCTTGCCGAGTTTCATAGAGCAGTTGCCGCCGAGCAGCACCTTCTCCTCGCCGATGATAACGGCCTCGAGCAAGTTCTTCGTGCAGATCGCACGGAGATTGTCAAAGCCTTCACCCTGCAAAACCGCTTCGTCCGTCACGAAGTTTTCGAGGCCGAGCGTCTTATAGAGCGCAAACGCATCCTTCGTCTCAATCGAGATCACGCCGCTGCGCTGCCCCTCAGAAACACCCATCGAAACGCTGTCAATATTGACGCCCGTGATTGCTTTCCAATGCGTAGCATCGCCGCCGCCGCCCTTCACGCGAGGCGTGGAGTTGCGCAGCGGAGAGAGCACCGGATACATGAGGCGCGCGGCAGGCTGCAAGTCATAGTTCTTGAGTCCGTTCCCGGTCGTGAGACCGTCCGCCTTTTTGAGCGGCGTCGCGAGTGCGCCGTGCAGAGCGGCGTCCATGCGTGCCAATGTCTCTTTTGTCGTCTGATACATGCTCATGTTATTTTCCTCCATCATAATCATTAGTATGCCCACGAACGCTGCGCGCTGTGCTGCTGCTTAATGCGGTCAAGCGCATCATCATCCCCTGCGGGAGCGTCCGTCTTCTCGGTCTTAAGCTTGAGCCCGTCCGTTTTAAGCACGATGCGGGAGGGGGCGGCGGTTTTTGCAAGCTTCTCCACCTGTGCCTTGAGTGCAGCCGTTTCCTTGTCTTTTGCCGCAAGCACGGCCACCATCTTCTGTACGGAGGCGCAGACAGGCTTCAACACCTCAGCAACGGCCGCCTGTACGGCTTTTGCAACATCATCAGTCTCCGCCGGATCCTTCGGATCGTCGCCGTCCTCGGATTTCTCCGGCGTAGCGGATTCCTCGGGTGCGTCCGTTTTCTCCGGCTCCGCATCGGTATCCGTACACTCTGCGATTGCCTCCGCGAGATTCGCAACGCAATCCTTGAGCTTCTCCGGTACATTCTCATCATTGGCGAGCCCTGCGTTGACGTCGCTGATCAACGCACCGAACTCCGCAAGGTCAATCTTCTTCACTGTATCTTCCATGTCATTCCATCCTTTCAACACCATATTCCGGATGCTGCCATCCGATTTAATCACCTCGACGATACTCGCCGACGGCACGCACGGCCGATCAGCAAGGGAGAGCTCCTGCGGGCGTAAGGTGTAGCGCATCGCCGCACCGTCTTCCCAGCGTTTGATGTAATGTCCGCCAAAACTCAGCCCCGTGTAGACCCCCTCGAGCACCTTGTTCCACTCGGCGTCATCCACAACCTTGATGCAGACATTAACCGTTTTGCCCTCGTCATCAAAGTCGATCGGGCGGACGATCTTGCCTGCGGAGATGTCGCCGTGCATCGCGCGGACGTTGCCGTAATTCGTGCCCCCGCTTTCCTTCGCCTGTTCTGCTGACCATGTTTCGATATACGGTTTTGACGTTGTATAGTCAAAAATCTCGCCTGCGCGGTCAATCTCCTCGGCGGCGGCAATGCCATAGACAAGCCGTCGGTCTTCCTCGATTTTTCGAATCGGGATATAGAGCAATGTTCCACCTCCTAAAATCCTCTGTATGCGTTTTTTGTGGTCGATGTATATAAACCCCTTCGTTTCAGATTTTCCAATTTTTTAAAAGGTGTTTGAAGGGAATTAAAAGGCAATCTAGTTCTCTCCATCCGTCATATCCTCATCGAGGACGGGGAGGAGTGTGCAAAAGCAGTTCGGATGATAGGGCGGGGCGTCATGTCCCGAAGGGAAATTTTCGTCAATGCCGACAGTCCCCGCTTCGGCATTCTCTACGCACATCGGACAGCCGCCGTCGATGCAGAGCGACTGTTTCCCTTTTACAATACCGGACGCCTTCCAGCCGATGAGATTGCCGTTTTGGTGAGCAAATTGGAGCTCTGTTCGGCTGATCATATCTGCGCGGCGCTGCCAAAAATGCTCATCATCCCGAATGGTCGCCGTCAGTTTCTGCGGACTCCAGCCCTCATCGATTGCCTTACTGAGGGTGCCGCGCAGCACTTCCCGCGTAGACTCCGTGATCGCCCATTTGGGATTAGGGTTGTCGACGTATTTCTCGCCGTTCCACTTTTTCCCGACGAGCTCGGCAGCGCGTGTCCGCGCCCACTCCTGCGCATCTGCATCAACCATATCCGTGATCCCGTCCGTCGATACCTTGATCCTGCGCAGGCCTTCATATGCGCCGGCCTTTGCAATCTCTTCAAGGCATTCGGCAGCGTCATCAAACAGGGTTGCCCAGCCGTCAAAATCCAATTCGTCAAGTGCCATCTGCATGAGCTTTTTCTTTTGCTTTGCATCAATCTTCTCTACACTCTCCATTGCCTTCGCGTAGGAGCGTTCGAGTTGGCGGAGGAGATTAGGCTTAACCCGATCAAACATCTTTTGAATGGCTGCGGCGAATTTCTTTTGCACGGCGCTTGTATCAGGAGCATCTCTTTTGCGTGCAGGCGGCGCATCTGTTTTATGTGCGCTGCTGCCGTCGGCAAAGATCGCCGGGAACTGCGCTTGCGGAGGTGACAGAGCCGCAAATTCCTCTGTCTGCTCCTCGGTGAGCGGATCGTAGCCAAGGCGGCTGCGGACTTCGCTCGGTGTGAGGATATGCAGATTGACATACATCTGATCAATCTGTGCTTGCTTGAGCGGCTCAACCTCCTCTTTGGTCGCCCAGACAAACTCCACACCGTCTACGTCAAAGTAGTCATGCAGCAGGATGTCCATGATCTCCTTGAGATAATTCATGAACGCGCGCTGCCCTTCGCTTTGACTTGCCGCCTGCGTGGTCTCCGCCGTTGCGCGGTTTGTTTCCTTGACGAGTGCTGTCGGCGGCAGGTCGAGTGCATACGAGATGATGCGCGCAAGCCACTCGTCGAACTCATCCTTCATAGGAGAATCTTTTGGGAAGATCGGATTCATGCCCGCCGGGACGAATCGTGCCTTGCGCTTTATATCGGGGTTCTGCTCGAATATGAGATCCCAGTATTTCTGGAACTCGCTGATCTGGTCAACTGTCCAATCGGGCGGACAGGAGAGGAATGCCTCGGGAATTGTCCCCTGTGTGTAGTAGTCCAGCTGATACATCTGCCGATTGAGCGCAAGGTTGACGGTCATGATGACCTGTTCCACCTTGCTCAGCCCGTAGAGTTTATGTGAACGAACATTGCGGGGGAAGTAGAGCAGCTCCTCCGTCGTTAGATCGACCGCCGGAATCCCGTCAATGATCTGCTGGTAGGCGGGGAGGGGCGGCATAGGCGTGCGCCCCTCGTCCGTGATATTCACCTTGATCGTCGCTCCGTCGACAAGTTCGAGTGCGTAGATATGCCCGGCAATATTGCGTCGGACATAGATCGCAGGGGCGTCGATAACAAGCACATCCTCAACGATTGCCCGCATCCAGCGGGAAAAGCTGTGTACGCCGTCGGGACGGCGGAGCTGTTTATAGAGCCGCTCTGCCTGTGCCCGTGCAACAGGATCGCTCTTATCGATCGCCGCAATGTTCCACTCCATTGCCTCAATCTGGTCTTTGCGTTTTTCAATCGCAAGACGGAGGAGGTCATAACGATCGGCGAATCTGCGCAGCTGTTCGAAGGTGACTTCCGCATCGGCGCGCGGCGTTGTGCGGAGGTTGCTCTGCACATCAAAATCGAACTGCGAAGGCGACGAGCCTTTCGGGAGCGCCGGCTTCTGCGGCTCACCTGCGCTTAAATACGCTTTGATAAAGCCTTGAATGCCGCTTAAAAACTGTGTTCCAAAGCTCATGCCCCGCCTCCTTTCAAAGTGCCTTTGAGAGCTCCGAGCAGTCCTTTCTCCTCCACTTGTTCGCGGTAGTAGTCGAGGATACCGAAACGTGCGCTCGTGATCATCGTGAGTGCACCGCTTACCGCATCGACCATATCATCATGACGGCCGTTCGGAAAAACCTCGGCCTCGTCTAAAAAGTCCTTGTTCCAGTCGCCAATAACAAGCTTCACATTGCCGGCCTCCGCTGCCGCCGAGAGGGGCATAGCGCGCTCGACTTTGTTGCTCGTCTTTTTGTCGCCGTAGTAGGTATAGCCCTTGAGGACGCTGCGGCGATAATGGTCAACGGTATTAACGCCCGAGGATCCCGGTTCTTGTTCCATGCAGATTTTCACGCTGCGCCCATCTGTGGCAGCAGTCTGTGCAACCAGACGCTCCACGCCGAGCGGCGAGCTCTGCACATGACGGATATCTACAATGTAATAGATACCATCCTTCTCGGCGATCCGTGCGCCGGCCGTCCAGTCAGGATCCTTTCCGGCACGCTTTTCCGTCGCCGCTAGATCCCAGTAACGGACACTGCGTGCATCACGCGGATAATCCCGCATAACCTCAAACCATTCCCGTTTAAACATCCGCACAGCATCCGGCGGCTGTGGATTTTGCTGGTAGAGCGCGTACCAGTCACGGCTTCCAACGGTCTTTTTCTTTTTGGCAAGCCAGTCTGCGCCATACCGTTCCGGCCAGAGCGGTTCGCCCGGCGCACGTCCGAGCGGATCATTTTCCTCCGCCTCGCAGGGCAGATTGATGATCTCCCAGTGTTCGCCGCTTTCCTTTGCCTCTTTAAGAATGCGCCCGGCAAGGTCATCTTCATGCCAGCGCGTCATAATGAGGATGATGCGCCCGCCCGGAGCAAGACGGGTGAGCAGCGTTGCGCTGTACTCGTCCCAGATGCCCTCGCGGACGGTATCGGATTCCGCCTCTTTGCGGTTCTTCACAACGTCGTCAATGAGTAGGAGGTCTGCGCCTTCACCGGTGATGCCGCCGCCAAGGCCGACGGAAATCATGCCGCCCGCATGTCCCTCAATATCCCAGTTCGTTTTAGAGCTGTTCGAGCGATCAAGGCGGATGCCGAAGAGCACTTCTCCGAAGTCAGCGACCTTCTTGCGGTTGCGGTTTCCGAACTTCTGTGCAAAGTTCGCGCTGTAACTCACCTCGATAACGCGCCGATCGGGATTGCGTCCAAGAAACCACGAAGGAAACGTCTCCGTCGTCGATTGGGACTTCCCATGTCGCGGCGGCATGAAGATCATCAGGCGATCAATCTCTCCGCGCTCGACAGCCTCGAGTTTCTTGCAGACAAGATGCAGATGTCTGCATGGCTGCCATCGGCCATGATGCGCATATTGACAATACGCCTCATAGCTCTTGCGGTATTTCTCAAACTCCGGGCTGTACGTCTTATTCCCGACGAGTTCTTTTAAGACCGACATGCCCGCGCCTCCTTTTACTGGTTTTCCTTCGTCTCCGCAGCCACCGCGTCAACCATCGCAACAAGGCGTTCGAGGATTTCCGGTGTCTTCTGGAGTTCCTCTTGCAAACTCTCCTTGATGCGGGTGACAGCAACCTCGACCATGCGACCTGCATCCATTTTCAGCTTTTCACGCTGCACGGCAGAGCGTTCAAGGAGTGCCAGCGCCTTTAGGATTTCGCTGCTCTTTGCGTCCCGCAAATCCTCCGCTGCGACAAGCCGCTCCATGATGAGCTGCAGGGCAAGCTGTGTCGCTGCCTCTGTCATCTCAAGCGCAGGGCCATCCTTGCCCTCCGTCATGATCGTGCGCGCCTGTTCTTTGACAACGCGCAGCCGCTCAAGCTTCGAGAGAAAGTCCTTGCCATAGCGACCGACGCTGCTCTTTGAGATGTCATGTCCGCGCGCGCGGAGATACGCCGCGATGCTCTCATAGGTCTCGCCAGCGACAAGCCGCTCGTTGATTGCCTGTATGAGAGATTTTGGCAGCTCCGTTGTGATCCGCGCGTGCTTCCTGCGGCTACCCATCGAGATCAACTCCTACATCCTGCGGGATATTGCCCTCAATCAGATCAATCCCCTTTGGCAGGAGTTTTGCAAGCTTACGCGATACGCCGAGGCATTCTGCCTCTTCGAGCGTAATATAGCCCTTCTCGCGCAGATAGATCAGGTGCGTCTCTACCGCTGCGGGCGAGGTCGAATACTGCGCATCGAGCAGGATTTCAGCGATCAGTTTATCTCCCGTCTGCTGCGGATAGTTAAGCTTTAGGATCTTCATGATGCGCCCTCGAATCTCGCGCGACGCGTGTCCTTCCAATGTGGTCATCTTTTATTTCTCACCTCCCGTGAGCTTTGCAATATTCTTGCTGATTGAGCTGACTTCGCCCGACATGCGGTCAATCTTCGTATCCAGTGCCGAGATGCTGCGCAGGAAATCATCGCGCAAAACATATTGGAGCGGCAGGCCGCTCCGGAGCGTTTCAATCTCTTTGTGCACCTCGGCGAGATGATCGCGGTTCTCTTTGACTTCCTTATTCAGTGCTGCGCGAATCTCGCGCGACTGGTGCAGAATGATCCCGAACATGGTCGAGCCGATGCCGATCATAACGGATGTCCAGTTAAACTCCATCAGAATCGCCTCCTAAACCCAACGCCCCAGAACTTCGACGGGGCGAGCGGATTCATCAGCACATCGATGCCATAGTTCCGATTCTCGTATCCGAGCAGAGCGGCAGTGCCCTCACTTGTTGCAAGAGCGCCGACAGAAAAATGCTTCGCCTGCGCCCGTGCTTTGCTCTCCGCCGCCGTATTAATCAGCGGCGTAAGATCAAGGGTCGCATGTGTAGATACCTCGCTTTGCAGCTTCCCGCGTTCGAATTTCGTTGTCTCGTCCGTGATGCCCGGCAGTTCGTATTCCTTGCCGTTGTATTTTACGGCGACTGTCGGCGGAGCAACGTCAATCTGCGCATCTGTTCGCTCACGGACACGGCTGCCGTCAGCAGCTGTAACATATTCCTTTTCAACATAGGAGACAGCTGCGGACGTTTTCGCCTCTGACGTGACTTCGATCGGCTTTTCGTCTGCGCGCCCTTGAAGGCTTTCATAGATCGGGATCTGCTCCTGTGCAAGAGCAAGCTCGCGCTTCAGCGCATCGATCTGCGCCTCTTTCCACGCGATAACAAAGAGTGCTGCGATGAGCAGCATTGTCAGGACGGTGAGACTGGTTGCCGCCGGAGACTCCCGTAGGCGGTCGTATGCGCCCCTTGCACGGGCGGCAGCACTCTCTTTCCAACTCATCTTACATAGCCTCCAGCACCGCAAGCGCGTCGGCGCACTCGTTTTCAAAACGATCGTAAAGACCGCGACGGCACGCAGGCGTCGTCCACTCCGGCGTTTTGCATACTGCGATATACACAGCGCGGATGAGGTCGTAATCAAAGCGTGGATCATCCACATACGAGAGATTCGGATAGCCGCTGTAATCGTCACGAGCCTCATTATACATGCGGTGACACGCCGTCTCGAACATCTCCGCAATATTGCCCGTGCCGTACTGGACAGCGCGGCTCCAGATCACATCCTGCATGACGTGCGTATGCCTATCCGCATCGAAGCCCGCGCGGCGGAGCGCATCCACCGCCGGCAGATAGTACGCATAGCAGATGTAGTCATGCTGCATCTGCATAAAGCCGTCCTCATCCACACGTGCGATCTCGCGCCACACCTGATCAAAGTCCGTTGATGCGATCGGGAACTGCCCGAGGGTGCGCCCATAGCTCGCATAGGTCTCGTTTGCCGAGAGGCGCACTGCCCAATCAAGGAAGCTGCGCACACTTCCCATGCGGCTCGAAAGCTGATACCGCCCGTAACTCTTGCCGCCCGGATCATTCTGTCCGGACGAGATCGTTGCAGGGCTCCCGCTCGATTCATATTTTGCACTCAGATCTCCAAGCATTTGTTTTTTCTCCCCGTTTTCTTTTCACACTGCGGCGCAGGGTGTTAGAACCGCACCGCATTATTAATGTACTTGTCGACCACCTTGCCGCCTGTGGAGAGCGTTGTTGTCGTCGCCGCAAAAACTGCATAATGCGGCCAGTCCTGACCGGTAAAGAGCAGCCAGAGCGTCACGAACACAAAGAGGACGAACAGGCCGAATGTGATCGTCGCAAGGAGCGACGGCCGTCCATCGGGCCCATAAATAAGGTCACGGATAAAGTGCAGCACAAAGAGCGCTGCGTTTTTTACGTACTCAATCATATTCTCCACCTCCCGTAAAAAGAAAAATCGTACCGAGTTTTCTACTCGATACGATTCTATAAAAAATTTTCCGCGCGTTATATCTGCACAGTTCAAAGATTCTCCGCAGGAGGGAAAAGACTGATCTGGTTCTTTTTCCAGTTGCTTTCCGCAGCGATCTCATAGATGCTTCGCTCGGAGAGCTCGAACCTGCGCGCAAGCTCTTTGTGGTTCCGTCCATTAAAGAGCTTGCCGACGGCACGCCGCTTCGCCTGGGCGATCAGATTCTCATACTTCGGGATGTAGAGCGACGTGCCGCCGTAGAGCCTGCATAACTGCAAGAGATTTACAAGCCCGAGTGACGCTGCGAGTTCCTGCCACTGCGGCGGCAGGTCTTCCGGCGCAATCTCATCCATCAACGCGCGGATGTCTTCGCCGTTCATGGCGCCGCCCTGCGTGCCATCGCTTTGAGGCATTCGATCATCTTGTTTGCCTCGCCGCGTGTCTGCGGCCACGCCTTTTTGATCACGCGCTTGCAGAGCTTTTGCTGACCGGCGGTATCAATGCCGAGGGCAGTGTAGAGGCTCTCAATTTTGCTCGTCTGCCACGGCCCGATCAGCGCGCCTGCGTCATGCTGCCGCTTCGGTCGCCCCGCAAAAGCAGGCGCCTTGAATCCGATGTGGGCAAGGTACTTCATGAGGCGGGAGAACCCAGCCTGTGTCACATCTTTTGCAGATTCCGCGCCTCCATAGAGCGAGAGCACTGCCCGATAGTTCCCGTCGTCAAGCCCGAGTTCCCGCTTTGCCACATGGAGCAATGCGATCTGCTTCGGACTAATCTTCTGTGCCTTCCACATTTGATTCGCCCTCCTTGCGTGCATTGAGCGTGAGGCTCAGTGTCTCTTCGATTGAGACCGCCTTGCGAACCTCATCCAGATCAATGAGGTCGAAATCGAAGAATCGTTCAACGAGTTGACGGTTCTTCTCATCGTGGATCGCATCCAGTTCCTCCTCTCGCGCGCCGTTTACGCCGACGGATGCGAGCAGCGCCTTATCCTTTGCATAGTCGCCCTTGAGCTTCTTGAGGAGAAGCTTGCGCGTTTTGTCATCATCGACCCCCATCTCGAGGAGGATCCCGTTAATGTCGTGCGCCCCATAGTCGTCCTTGACGAGCGCGATCAGAGCGTCGCGGAATTTTGCCTCGAGCTCGTATTTGACGTTCTGCTTGCGTACGATCTTATCCTCCACGAGCATTGAGCCGTCGAGAGCTGCTGCAAGGCGGGAATAGTTGTCGATCTCCAGCTTTGTCTTATAGGTCGTCTCGACGCTGCCATAGAGCGATTCGTAGCGGACATAGCGGAGATTTTTGTTCTCCATCTCGCGCAGTGCCATCGACTGAAGCTTCGCTTTGATTTCATCCAACGACTTCTTCCGGTCGCGGATCTCGTTATCAAGGGTAATCGCCCGGCTGATCAGTGCAGCCGCCTCATTCGGCTGCGTGTCAATAACCTCAAACATGTCGCTCCGCCTCCTTCTTCATCTGATTGATGCAAGTGCTGCACACGAACCGCCCTCCATGCATAATGAGATCATGGTCGCTCTTGCAGAACAGGCAAAACCCGCGCGAGCGATGCAGGACGATATCCCCTTTGTTGGTGTAGCCGATATCCATAACCTCACCGGCTTCCAATCCAAGCTCACGCCGCAGATGCACGGGAATCGTAACGCCGCCTGCGCGGCTGATCTTCTTCTGGTTCAGCATTCCGATGCTCCTTCCTTATCTGATACATCTTTCCATCCATGCGCGGCGGCGTATGCGTCAAGCTCCGCCTGTGCCTCCTCGGCACTGTCCCGCAGGCCAAACTGACGGCAGGCATGAAAGCTCTTCTTCCCGGCTTTGCGATAAAACGCCTTGAACGTATTCGCCCGCAGTGTCTCACGCACCGCATAGCGCCATCCGCGCCCGTCTTCATATATTTTTCGCATGTTTATGTCTCCTTATCACTTCTTCACACGCTGTTTTCAACCGCGTGTATTTCTTTGCCAATACCCAATCTTCTTCATCCTGTAGCTCGTCCCCTAATACGGAGACGGCACTCTTTATGGGAAGTCCGAGCTTCATCCGCTCGCGCTCCGAAACGATGAGCATAAAGGCCTTGCGGCAGACGCTGACCGGGAAACTATACACCCTGCCAAAACTTCGCTGCCGAAAATAGAAACGAACGGCACACGTCAACGCTTCCCCCTGCTCACATACAACCATCAGCACGCCTCCGGCGAGATAATCACCTGCCGCGCCCGAATGATGTCGTCCATCCCGATTGCACGCTTCGCATCGTTGGCGAGCATCCACGCAAACAGGAACAACTTCGTCATGACACGCAGCGCTCCCGTCCCGCGTGCGATGCGGTGCAGTTCCGTGAGGCAGTCCTTATCCATCTCTACGCCGTTCTGGAGGACGATCTTCTTTACATCCTCCAGCGGCACCTTCGCATCGAGCGCGATCCGCACCGCACGCGAGAAGAACTGCCCCGTGAGCGTCTTGTTCTGCTCCGTGATGATATCCATGATCGCAGGATTGCCGACAAGGATCAGCGGCACCTCCGTGATGTCGTGGATGCGCCGCAGCGTCTCAAGCGCCGAGAGCCGGAGAAAATGAGCCTCGTCAATGATGATTGCCCGATTCGAGCCCTTCAGGATCTGCACGATTGACTTTTCAAGCGCCTTGTTGCGTCCGGTCTGTTTCTTGCCGATCGCCTCGAGGATCTCTTCCATCACGTCGCGCCCGTTGTGGATATTCGGGCTCGCCGTGAAAAAGATACTGTTCGGATGTCCATCGACCCATTTGTTCACCGTCACCGTCTTGCCGATGCCGGGCGCGCCGTAGATGCAGATGATGTCGTTGCGGTCGTTTGCGTACTGAAGGCCGAACATCATCTGCTGCATCACAGCCGTCTCGACAATATCCGGCTCCTTGACTGCCGTCACCGCACCCTCGCGGCTCTCCTCGGTGTCAAGCACGGCGGCGATCTTCTGTGCAACAAGATCCACGCGCCCCGCATAACGTCCCTTGAGGAACGACGAGAGCGCACCGCCCGAAATGCCTGCCATCTTCGCAAACTGCTCGCGGCTGACCTCCTTATGCACAGCGAGATAATCCTCTACGCGGCGGATCACACTCGCCGTCTCTGCATCCATGTTGACTGCTTCTGCTGTCATTAGGTTTTCCTCCTCTTTTCGATCTTCGCCCTTGCCATAATTGCAAATGGGCTCACATCATCCGTTCCCGTCGCCTGCATCGCCTGTACGGATTCCTTGCCGGTCTTTGGCAGCGCCACAAGTTCCACCACCTTCGAGGGCTTCACATCAGCAGCATTGCCTCCGCAGATACGGTACAACTCGGTAATATCTGCGGGCGTGAGCGGCTGCGCGTTCTTCGCGGTCTGATACGACGGATGCGCGACAACCGCTTTGCGCTCGCGCGCCTTGCGCGCCTGTTCGGCGTCAAGCTCTTCCGCTGTCGCCGCGATTGCCGGGAGCGGCGTGATGCGCTCCGCCTCGCCGAGGTAGCGGTCGTTTGTATCGTAGAGCCAGACATGATCGGGATCCTCGTCGCGGTAGCGGATATAGACCCGCTTGCCTTTTATGAGTGCCATGTCCGGATGATAGTATTCCGCCTTGCGGAACGTGATGCCGTTGCGTCCGATGCGGAAGGGATTCGTCGACCGCATAAAGTAGAGCCGCATGACTTCCGCATCGGCCGTCCGCACGGGCAGGCGCGTCCGCATATAGGTCTCGTCCGGGCATTCGCCCGCACGGCCTTTCCCTTGTGAGACCGTCTTGTTGAACACTGTGCGGATCCAGTCGCCGAAGACATTGCGGAACTCGTCGAGCCCCATGCCGTACTTCTTTGGATTCTTCAGCCGCTCCTCCAACACGTCGGGGCGCTCGTCTTGATTGCGCCCGCAGTAGGTCGGGAAGAACTTCGAGAACCGTTCGACAACCTCCTTAAACGCGCGTTCAATGACCTTTGCACGCGCATTTTCAACGATCGCCCAATGTGTTTTTACATCGAGCCGATCCATCAGAGAGCGTGCCATCTTGCCCTCGGCAATGAGCGCCTCCTTGTCCTCCTCGGTGATCGGATTGCCGCGGTGCCCGCGCCCTGCGAACTTCGCCGAGCAATAGTCCCGCCCGTTGTCGATATAGATATGACGGGGGAGACCGATCGCAGGATCGAGTGCTGCATTCGCAAATGCGGCAATGATCTCATCCGTGCACGGCGAGAGATTGATTGTCCAGCCAACGAACTTCCGGCTGCGCATGTCCAGCCATGCCGTCATCCACGGGCGCACCCACTTCGGCTTTTCCGCTGTCCCGGCATTGATGAACAGATCGAGGATGTGATGATCCCCGACGAACACCTCGCCCGCACGGATGCTTTCCGGATCCCGGCGCGTGAATGTCTGGATATCATCCATATACTTCTTGTCGCCGAACCTGCGCAGCGTGCGCACCGCCTCCGGAATATCCTCCTTCACCATCCGCGCGATTGTCGCACGTGAGGGGATCGTCCAGCCTTCGAGCCGTGCCTTGCGGTCAAGCAGGATATAGCAATCACCGACGCTCGGCTGCGACTCTTGCAGGTATTGTGCCTGAAAGAACTCCCATGCCGGCGCATCGATGCTGCGCTCCCCCTTGCGTTTGCCGTATTGCGGCAGCAGCCCCGAAAGGCCGTCTGCACGATGTTTCGCTTGCCAGTTGTAGAGCGTTGACTGCGAGATGCGTGCCTCCGGATGCGCTGCGTTCCACTGTGCGAGGAATGCGCGCGTCAGCTCCGTGCGCTTGCCCGGTGTCGCGATATACGCCTCATACTCCTTCAGTGTCCGGTAGCGCTCGTTTGCCGCAGCACGCGCGGCGGCGTCTGCGCGGTCATAGGCGGAGGCGGCGGGGCGTTCCGGCTCGTCGATGATATTGTGCTGCCGGAGATACGCCGACTGCACCACCTCCGGCAATGCCGCAAGACGGATCATAATCATCTTACCGCCTCGGCCATAGCGCCCATCTACGAATTCTAGGTCGCCGTAGCGTCCCGCCATCGCGTTCTTGCGCACCGCACGCTCGCCGATCGCGAGCAGCTCCGCCGCCTCCTTGACCGTCAGCAGGTAAGTACGCTGCTGCATGGCGTCACCCGCTTCCAGTCCGGCGGCAGCGTGAGCTCCTGCACTGTGCCGCGCCCGACCTGATATGTCACCTTATCCGGCTGAAGTGTCATGCGGACGGCGGTCTCGCCGACCTGACACCTGACCTTGCGCACGCCGCCGACGCGCGATTCAATGTATGTCATCATCTTGATGTCCCTGTACCTTTCTAAGCTCGCGCGTGAGCGCCATATGCTTCTTGCGCGCCGCTTTCTCCACCGCCTGCAGCCGTCCGATCTCCAGATAGTACACATCATCGGACTTGATCATCCGGCACCCGGCAGCAGCCGTCAGCACCTCGAGCGGTGTATAGTCCTTCACGATCCGGCAGAACGTCGGCAGATACTCGGCAGGCATTCGATAGCCCTCCTTACTCTCCGCTGTATAGGCGTTCAGCATGGACTCCGTGATTTCTGTCCCGAGCATCTCGCTCATCTGCCCTGCGATCGCATAGCGTTTCATTCCGCTGCCCTTGATCGCCTCTGCGATCGACTCCTTCATTCGGAGCGTCAACGGTTTTGTCTCCGCAGCGTAATCCGGGCGTCTAAACTTGCTGGGGTTGATTTCCTCGATGAGGTCAAAAAGGCTCATCTGATTTTCATTGGCCTCGGCAGTCTTATGTTTACGTTTTGCCATTGCCACACCTCACAAAAAACGGTATACTATAAATTAAGTTACTTTTCCTTATCCCT
>ERZ773063.428-NODE-428-length-27976-cov-10.590165_pt1 | contig 27976 bp, 33 predicted proteins | sample MGYA00580625_ERZ773063 | MGnify/ENA primary metagenome ERZ773063 (study PRJEB29015, sample SAMEA2738022) | human oral metagenome | biome: human oral; feature: human-associated habitat; material: dental | place: China | collected 2042 ... | reverse complement strand
TCAAATGCTCTATCCAGTTGAGCTATCGGCGCATTCGGTGTTATCACCTTGCTTTTTAATAGTATTCCATTCCCATAGAAAAAACAACCCTTTTTCACAAAAAAGTATTGTAAAGTCAATGAAAAATAGTGCTTGTGAAATACATGCAAGCACTATCGAATGATTGTTCCAAACATACGCACTGCGGTAGGAATAATTTCATCATCAAATACATAGGAATCATGATGTAAAGAAGGACAAGTTCCCATTCCAACAAAGACGAACATACATGGTGCAAATCTCTTATAATATCCAAAATCTTCACTGGCACGAATTGGTTCCATTAGCGCTTCTACCTCTAATCCACTAGACTTTAGCGTATCAACCGTTTCTTCTACTAGTGCAGGATCTGCGTAATTTTCGTCAAAGCGATCAAATACTTCAATACTTACTTCAAACTTTTCTTTTAATCCTTCAAAGTAAGAGCGAACATACCCTTCTAATACCGCTAGTTCATTTTCTTTAGCAGCACGCAAAGTCAAACAGATTTCGCCATTTGCTGGTGAGATGCCAAAATTCAAACTACCCACATTCATATGGATAATCGTGATCATCGCAAGTGAATTGAAGTGATAGTTCTCAAATGTAAAGGGTTTAAAACCAGTCTGCTTTGCTAGAGGTTCTATAGATTTAGCAAATGCAGATAAGACATAGACTGGATTGCATCCTTTCTCAGGTTCTGAGGCATGACTTTGTACTCCCGTTAAAGAAATACGATAGCCTACCGAAGCACACATAACTGTCTCTGGTCGATAGTAAATCACATTCTTTCTTAAGTTAGGCATGTTGTGCAAACCAAAAATTTCATCCACATGATACTTTTTAAATAATGGTTTGCAGATAGCTGCACCACTACCATTTTCTTCAGCTGGCTGAAAAAGATAGATGACATTATACTCACTTTCTCTATCCTCTTCCTCTAACATTACGCCCAACAAAATTGCAGTATGTCCATCATGACCACAGCCATGAAATGGTGTATTTGAAGAATTCATAATCGCATCATGGTCCGCGCGCAATACAATTGTCTTCTTTGTAGCTTGATATGGCTTCATGCAATACAACCAATCCCCTTCATCAAGTACAAGATACTTGGACATATTTTGTGCGATGAATTCTTTGATTAATTTTCTTGTATGCACTTCGTGATTAGACAATTCGGGATGTTCATGTAACACATGACGAAACGCAATAATCTTATCAAGATTTTCCTGTTTCATACAGATACTCCTTTGCGTACTTCTATAATTGATTCTATGCCTAAATTTTTTTGATTACAAATCTTACGCTGTCGTAATTGTTTCCTGAAGTTTATCGACTACCTTTTGCATGTCGGTTGGCAATTCACATTCTATCGAAATCTGTTTCTTTGTTTTTGGATGGATAAACTCCATCTTCCAACAATGCAGCGCAGGTCGTTTCATCGCATGCATACTACCACCATAGAGATGATCACCAATCAAAGGATGTTTAAAGTAAGCCATTCCTGCACGGATCTGATGCAGTCTTCCAGTTTCAATATAAACTTTTATAAGCGAAAAGAAATTACCTTCCGTAATCACTTCATAATTAGTAATACATTTTTGACCATCTGCAGTAACACTTCTCCCACGTATGCCCTTCTCTTTTCCAAGAGTGTAGATTAACTTACCCCGCTTTTCTTCAAACTTCCCTTTTACGATTGCCAAGTATTCTTTATGTAATAATTGTTCCTCACGAGCTGAAGCTAAAAGTGCAGCCATCTGTTTTGTTTTCGCATATACTACAATTCCCGAAACACCTTTATCTAAACGTCCCACTGTTCTAACTGTAAAAGTATCGTCTTGATAATAACGTTTCAAAATAGAACCCATATCATCATCAAAGTGTTCTGCACTTGCATGACTTGGAATTCCTGCCGGTTTATTTACCACAACAATATCAGTATCTTCATAAAGGATTATAGGTTTTGATTCTAAGATAGGTTCCTCTGTACGTACCGTTACTATATCGTTTGTATGAACCTCTTGTGTCAGTCTACACTTTTCATCATTGAGATATATTGAACCAGATACATGGAATCTACTGATTTCACGTCTTGAAAAGCCCATATGTTTGGATAATATATTCTTTACAAGAAGACCATCTTCACTCGATTTTATTTTCTTTTGTTTTGCGATTTTCATGTTCAAATTATAACGCAAATCAATCTCTAATCAAAAGAGAGGATGCTATTGTATAATCATTATTAAGAGGTACATTATGCTAAAAATAAACCAGATACGTTGTGAAGTTGGAGAGACTTTTTCCATTCATCACATTGCTAAGAAATTACGCTGTTCTATTAATGATATTCAATCCTTTGAAATCGACCGTGAATCTATTGATGCTAGAGGTGATGATCTTCACTATTCCTATAGTGTGTATGCGTCTATTAAAAACGAAGATAAATATCTCAAGAACCGCGATGTAAAAAAAGAATCGAAAGAAGTATATGTTCTTCCAACTGCTACAAAGTCTTCTAAGCAAAGACCTATCATTGTAGGATTTGGCCCAAGTGGAATGTATGCTGGTCTTATCTTAGCAGAAGTTGGACTTAATCCAATCATTATTGAACGTGGTCAAGCAGTTGAACAACGTGCCAAAGATATCAATGCATTTTTCACTAAAGGAAAACTCTTAGAATCATCAAACGTACAGTTTGGTGAAGGCGGTGCCGGAACCTTCTCAGATGGAAAACTAACGACACGCATGAAGAATGTGCGGGTTTCTAAAGTATATGAAGAATTTGTGGAAGCTGGTGCCAACCCTGCCATTCAATACCAACAGCGTCCTCACCTAGGTACCGATGTACTACAGACAATTGTAAAAAAGATACGCGAAAAGATTATTCGTTTTGGTGGTGAAATACACTTTGATACCAAACTAGAAAGTCTATATTTAAACGATAATCAAATTGTTGGTATTCATACAAATAAGCAAGACTTTTCAACTGATAGCGTAATATTATGTACTGGTCATAGCGCTAGTGATACGTACGAAACACTCCTTGCACAAGGTGTTGAAATTACACAAAAAGATTTTGCGATTGGTGTACGTGTTGAGCATCCACAGGGGCTCATCGATCAAAGCACTTACGGTAAACACTATGGTCACCCTACGCTCAAAGCATCATCCTACCAACTAACCACTAAGACATCTGTCAATCGCGGTGTATACTCATTCTGTATGTGTCCAGGTGGTATTGTCATCCCTGCATCTACCGAACAAAACTGTCTTGCAGTAAATGGAATGTCCTATAGCATGCGTGCAGGTAAGAATGCCAATAGTGCTATCCTTGTACAAATACCACGTAGTGACTTTGATCAAGGACATCCTCTTGATGGTTTTCAGTTTCAGAAGAAATTAGAACAACTAGGTTATTATGAAGGCTTTGCGGCACCAGCACAGAATATCAAAGACTATTTGAAACATACTCCTTCCGATAAACTTGTCATTCCAACTTCTTATCCATGTAGCACAATCATGAAAGACATGCATGCATTCTTCTCAGACGAAGTAAATATTGCGATGGAAGAAGGCATGAAACAATTCGATAAAAGAATTCATGGTTGGATTGATCAAGGTATTATGATAGGACTGGAAACACGTTCCTCTTCTCCAATCAAAATACTTCGTAACGATGATGGTAGCAGTTCAACAATTCAAGGGTTATATCCATGTGGTGAAGGTGCCGGATATGCTGGCGGTATCGTCTCTAGTGCAGTAGATGGTATCAAACAAGCAGAAAACTATATTGCACATTTAAATCAATAGCCGTAAAAAATGCAGATATGAGTCTGCATTTTCTTTATCGATCATGATTTTTTCTTCTTGGCTTGTAATTCTTTGTTTGATGACGTGGCTTTCTATCAGTAGGCTTACGTGACTTATTTGGCTTTGTAGATTTATGCATCGATTTATTCGATGCACCATCATCACATTTCTTTTTGTTATCACGCTTGTTTTTATCACGCTTCTTACTCTTATCACTACCACTTCGAGAATCTAACTTCTTCTTAAATGATGGACGTCGATTTGATTTATCAGCACTTGCTTTTTTACGTTTTAATTCGATAGAGTATTCTGTCCTGATTAACGGAATCTCTTTCTTTAACATCTTTTCAATTGATGCAAGCAAGCCTAGTTCTTCATGACAACATAGAGAAATAGAAATACCCTCTTTACCAGCTCTTCCAGCTCTACCAATACGGTGGATATAAGATTCATCTTCCTCTGGTAAATCATAGTTGAATACATGTGAAATATCTGAAATATCGATACCACGTGCCGCAACATCTGTCGCAACCAACACGTCTACTTGATTTGTTCTAAATCGCTGCAAGGCATTCTGACGTTGGCCTTGTGTTTTATCACCATGGATTGTAAGAACTTTGATACCATCTTCTATTAACTTCTTAGTTAAACGATCGGCACCAATCTTTGTTCTTGTAAATACAATGGCCTTTGTAACTTCAGGACTTACAAGCATATCCTTTAGTACACGCTTCTTATCTGCTTTTTCACAGTATACAAGATACTGTGTAATTGTTTCAGCTGGGCTTGCTGGTGGAGCCACCCGAATATCCACTGGATCATGTAATAGTTCATTTGCCAATTCTTTGATTTCTTTTGGCATTGTTGCAGAGAACATAACAGTTTGACGAGCTTCTGGAATACGGCTGGCGATTGTACGTACATCCCCAATAAATCCCATATCCAACATACGATCTGCTTCATCAAGTACAAATACTTCAATATCACTCAAGACAATCTCACCCTGAACCATAAAGTCGTTTAAACGACCTGGAGTCGCAATCAAAATATCACAACCACTACGGAGTGCTTTTCTTTGTGGGCCAGATGGTGCACCACCATATACACAACAAGCACGTAACTTCAAATATCTTCCAAACTTTTTAAAGTTTTCGAAGATTTGTACAGCTAACTCACGTGTAGGTGTTAATACTAAAGCACGAATCTGATGTTTCTTCTTATATTCAAGCTTATTTAAAATTGGTAATGCGAAAGCGGCTGTCTTACCTGTACCAGTTTGAGCACAGGCAACGATGTCCTTGCCTTCCAACATAACAGGGATTGCTTTTTCTTGGATTGGTGATGGTGTTTCATACTTTGCCTTATTGACGGCACTCAGTATCGGCTCCTTAAGTTCTAAATCTGTAAAATTCATAAATTTCCTCTGCTTTTTAATCTCATCAAAGAAAAACTGATCGAGCTTTTGTATTCCCGACCAGTATAATCAGTTTTCTATAAAAGACTCATAGATATTACTGTATATTCCTCATTAACGCAACCATAACACAGTTTTACAATAGTATTCCATAGTAAAAATCAAAACAAATACCATAAAATTCATTCTGGCAATAATTTCTCAATGACCCTAATATCACTTTCTTTTAAAAGAAGAATTAGATTTCTCCCATTAGAAAAATATCAATTTCATCTTCACCAGATTCAGTACCCTTAGCAGGATAGTAGTCTATGACTTTTCCGATAATGATCAAATCGTTGCAAGCAATCACTTCTACACGTTTCTTAAATAACTCACGTAGTTTCATAAAATATATGTCCTTTTATAAAGTTTCCCAAAGATAAAGGAAAATGATGCAAGTTATCTATAATACACGTTAAAGCAATAAGCTTCTTCAACACTTTCATTTTAAGAGCGAGCAACGGGAATCAATGACGTATATATAATGGTTACAGTCAAGTATTATTTTTATCTATTTTTCGCTATTTATGACTGTATGTGTTTATGATTTTTTACGTACTTATAATAGAAAGGTGCCAAACTGGGTGCCACAAAGTCAAAAAATTTCAACTTCATCAAACAGTCTAAAATCATCATATCCCTCTGATTCATTTTCCATAAGCACATATATGTTTTCGTACGAATCTCGCTTCGCTTTTAAGGAATATCTACAAAATGGCGTATATTCGTCATATCGTATCACATCATAGTTTTCCTTTACGTCAGAAGCACGAAGCAACTCTATTGCTTTCTTTGATGCATATACTAGTACTTTCATTTAGATAATCTCCTTTATGCAATAATACCACAAAAAAAGAGCCCACCCTCCATCAAGAGAGTAGGCTTTCAATTACTTCAAATCTTCTTCGGCAATATCATTAGGTTCAACTTCTGGTAGACCTGCTAATGATGTGCCGATTGATAAAATTGCAGCTAGCGCAGATGTAGAACAAACTAACTTCCAATCTACTGCACCAAGTGTCGCTGTTGTTCCGATTGTCGCTACGAATGTCTGCGCTGCTGTTTTTAATGCTCTTCTTGCTGCTGCCTTTCCCCATTTTACCCAATATTGTTTGTCTTTCATTTATTATCCCTTCTTTCTTCAATTTGTCTAATTCTATCGCTTAGAAATGTTACTGATGTTTCTGTCTGTGCTAAACGATTTTCCAGAGACATGACACGATTGCTCACGTCTCTGGTAGTTGCTTTTAAATCTGTTATCCCCTCTTTCACAAAGGTTATGTTTGCATTCATTTTGCCAAGCTCTGCTGCCTGATCTTTACTACCTTTATGGATTGATACGTTTACGCTCCATACAGTAGCAACTAGTCCTAAAAGCGAAATAAGGAGACTAATGTATACAGGATTGATTCCTTCTTGCATGAAGCCACCTCCTGTATTTCTATAGCCCGTAATAAATTCGGTCTACTGCACGTTGCACCGCATCTGGATCATACCCTGCTGCACGTAGAGCATTGATTCTATCCTGCCCATTGCCATAGTCACCGCGATAGACTGCTTCAGCTATAGTACTTAGGTCATCCTGCGATGCGTTTGGAGTCGTTTCGCCTTGAAGAATCTCATTGACACGCTGTTGTACTGCTACGTTGTCATATCCTGCTGTAGCTAATGCATTGATACGGTCTACACCGTTACCGAACTCGCCAGCGATAACACGATATGCAATAGCATCAATAGAGTAGTCAGCTGTTGCTGTAACACCACCATACATTTCGTTGATGCGTGCTTGAACCGCACCATACATATCGCCTAATGCGGCACGTCTTGCATCACCATTGCCAAACTCACCTGCAATTGCTCTAAGTGCTAAGTCTTCGACATCACCACCAACTGGTTGAGTTGATTGTGGAAAACTAACTACACCACCTGCCATAGCGGCACGAATGTCATTTTCGATAACACGATTTACCTGCATACTATGAATCGTAGGACCAGGGCAATTTGTTGCTACAAACATACAATGCTCGGTCAACGTTGCGGATGGTGTTCCGTCGTAATATGGATAAATTCCGTAGCGATTGCAGATGTCTGCACATAGACGAATTAATGATGCATATGCTTCTTGACTGATTGGCCAATCTCCGCCAGTCTCACTATTCGCAACTTCGATAGTGATTGCGCGATCATCGTTTTCCCAGTTAGCGGATGTCCACGGATGATTTTCTTCATCGACATAACATGCGATTCGGCCATCTGATCCAATTCCATAGTTAGATGACGCTTGTCTATTTGGATTTAAAAAGACGTTCCCACACGTCTCGATTGAAAGATTACCAGCCATGTGATGGATAGTGATCTTTGATATTGAATTGTATCGTGAGCCTGAATGATTAGGACTCATGATTGTTGCATTGGTTAAAGCTGAATATCCCATAAATTATTCCTCTACTTTCTCTGCTTTGTTGTTGCTTAATTCTTCTAACTGCTCTGTTGTTAAAGCCAAGTCTTCATCCATTTTCTTTTCCTCTTTTCTATCTAAAAAGGCGGCCGCATTGGTCGCCTTAATAGCCTTAATAATTTTTATTTATTTTCCATCAAACTCTTTCCAAGCTGAAGAAATACTTGGTTCGTGGTTTTTGTTATCGGCCCACTTCGATATCCATAGCTTGCCGTTGTGGCGAACGATATCACCGATATTATAGATTTTATTTTTATCGTAATCTTTGTAGGTATCTTCCACTGTGACTTCTTTGTAATAACGCAGTGCTTTTTCTGGAGGCTCGTTCTTGTTCGATATAACGTCCTCTTTCACTTCGTACGGCTTGTTGTTATGTTTGAACCGCTCGCCCTTTTTGTACGGAAACTTGTACTCGTTCCACGGATCCAGAAATTCGCACCATTGGATTACAAATTTTGGAGATAAAACATTCAGACCAGCAACTGCGCATAAACGCAATGCCTCACTCTTTGCTTTCTCTTTGGCTAGGTCTATTTCACTTTGAGGAACCTCTTTAAAGAAAAGCGTTATACGATAATCTACAGCTTCTTTGTCAACATTAAAACTAAGAAGTTTTAAGTTCCCTAAAGCAGTGATTTTATTATCTCCCTCGACCTTAGCATTTGACACATTCTCTTGCGACATATCCTCTACGATTAGCTTAACATCTTCTAGTTTACATTTTTTCCCAATTTGAGTTTGGGTTAGATAATCAACGGTATAGAAGTGCCCATTATTTAACGTTATTTTTGCCATTTTTTACGCCTCCTTCTTGATAAATAATCCATGTATTGTAACTTTTCCGCTAGGAGACGACCAGTTTGTCCACGAATTGAATACATGCACCACACAGCTATCTGAATATATAGATTTAATAGATGTAACAACGGCAGTTTCGGAATACACTCTGTAAATATCTATTAACTCATACCCTGCGGGTACAGTAAAAGGTACTGTAATATATGCGGCGATCATTGAGCCTAATGCTGGGTATGTTGCAGAAAACTCTCTTCGTACAAGAAAAGTATTTTGCCCTTTTATTCCAATTCCCCCACTTGCAATCAATTTGCCGGCTGCGTATGTGGTTCCTACCGTAGTCATGTCGCCCTCGTTATAAATTCCACATGGATTATTTCCGTTTCGTCGAACCCACAGCATGTGAAAACTGGCTGTGAGTTTCCCAAGAATCATGGCCCAAAGATTACCAGAAAGTGTGTAAGTACGCTCTGTAGACTGACCATAATAATCTGTAATAGTAAGTGTAAGTTTATAGTTTTTATCGTAGTTATATCCACTTACACGTTGCTTAACAATTACATTATTTCCATTAGAAGTATACGAACAATTTACGCTATGATTTTGCTCATCTTTAATTACTATTTTTAACTGATTATTCTCCCCGTTAAAAAAGGTTCCTTTGGCATTTACATAACCTTCATTAACTGTCGGATTATCGCGCTCTGCGCTAAACTCCGTTATGGAAGGGTAGAAGTATGGAACGTAGGTTCCATGCCATTTTTGCGTTGTTTTGAACCCTCTGCTATCTTCGATGATAAATTCTATATCCCCATTTACTAAGCCTTCTAAATCAATGCTATACAAGCCATCTGAGAGGGATAAGGGATACTGCTGTTTGTTGTGTAACGCATACGCATTCTTAACAGTTGCAAAACCTCTTACTTCTGCTTGCATGGTTAGGTGTTTTTTGGACAAGTACCTAAACACTTTTTCTTCAGGAACCTTCGAATTTCCAATTTCCTTTACAGTTACAGAGTTAATAACAGGACCGTATCTTTCTTCAGGCAAATCAATGAAAAAGCCAATATTCATAGAGCCAATCATCGTGGCGTTCGGATCACCGCTAGAATACGTTCCAACCCCAAGATAGCCATAAATATATCTACCATTTGTAGAATATTTCAGCATTTCTTCTGTCGGTCTAAACGTGTATTCAATGTCGATATCGTTTGTATTAAGCCATTTATATCCGCTATCACCAATTACCCATACGAGCGAGTGACGATATGCAGGAACTTTTTTATCAAGAACTAACGTAATTGTATCCGTTCCATCAAGCTTTACACGATTCTTTCCGTTTTTCCAAGAAGGAACACTCGCTCGGGGAATATTAGGAAGTTCAATAGAACCATCTAAGTATGCATCAGCTGCAGAAAAGTAAAAACTTAAATTCGCATTAATACTTGTCGAGTAGTTACCACTGTTGTCGCGATAAGCCCAGAAGCCACCACTTATCAATGTGCCGCTTCCGTCTAATCTTCCGCCGCCTGAAACATCAGAACATCCGGTTGCAGAAAAATTCCAAGTTCCTGAATAGATATAACCACCATTCATGGTGTAAGTCACTTGGATTTCTACATAGTCCCTGTTCAGTTCAATACTGTGGTACTGTGGATTAATTCGTGCTTGTAATTCATAGGTTACATTTGCAGCACCAGGAGTGCGATTTGCTGAGGCAACAACCTTCCAATTTTCATTTAACAATACCATCAATTAACATCCCCTATCCAATTAATAATAGATGCATCAATCTTTGCTGTCTTAATTGAACCACCAACAAAACTTGTGATTTCTGCTTCGATATTCTTAGCTTCAATACGATGCGCGCCAGCACAGAGATACTCCAGCACCTTAAGGTATGCGAGCATGCTGTCGACTTTATCGAAACGCGCTAATAATTTACCATCTGAAGCGACAATACTAACACCGCTTGCGTCAATAGTAGTAACTGTATCCTCCTTATCGGATCCGATGTGAAGACCTTTATTATCAAGTTGTTCTTCTATTTCATTGATTGTCTTGTCATATTCCGATTTTTGGACCGTTCTATTAAATCCATCGGCAGTTTGTTTCTCTAAAGTGCTTAGCCCTGTTTGCACCGTTTTAAGTTCGTTCTTAGTTTCACTAGTTTGCACCACGAGATGAGTAATACTATCATTCAACTGGGCTATGTTTGACTTGTTACTAATTGATATGTCAACTAAACCATTCAACACTTCATCTAATACACCATCTGAATATCCTGTGCTGTCATCTGTGAATATGGTTTTGTATCGTACCCATATCCATGCATCTTTTGGTTTCTCAGGTTGAGTTGCACTCCATGTACCACCTGTTATTTCTGTCTTGGAAGTTGACAAATAGTATTCAGGATACACCTGTTTAATTCCTCTACCTGCTTTGCCTGCTATTGACGGAGAATATACGTCTGATGTTGTCTTATCGCTGTAGGTATATGTGATCTTAGTCCATAGCGTATAGCCTTCATTAACAAGTGGTATATTCTCTAACCACTGTCCGGTTGGAGGTACTATAGAGCTCGTACTCGCTTGATACGTCAGCTTGGGATTACCAACAATTCCCCTACCTGCATCGCCTTTAATGCCCGTGAGTTCAAATGGATCATGTTTAATCTCAGAACCATTGGCCAATACATCTGCAAGCATGTACCACATGTGCTGGCCAGCTATTGATGGTGGCTTTGTGGTAGACCATGCTGAATCTGTTTTGGATGGTTTATCTTCTGACGTCGTTTGTAGATAATATTGCTTTGTACCAGAAACTGTTCCGGCAGAAATATTTTCGACTTGTGTCTTAATTTTGTTTGTTTCAACTTGTAGATTACCTACATCGCCTTTTGCATCTTCAAGATTCTTTGCGACAATTTCAAGCTTGTTTGCATCTTGATCCACTTTAACCTGCAGGCGTTTGATTCTTACTTTATCAGAAACCTTAGTAACAACAGAATCAACATTCTTTAATGCAACTTCTCCGTCAAGTTCGACTACTGACTGTGTACCTACATACTTTCGCTTAATACTTAGGACGATACACTTGTTCCCATCATACGTGGCAGTATCGCCTAATTTAATCGTATCTTTACCAAAAGTCTTTAAACCTGACATACCATAGAACGATTGGCCATTATACTTCGCTAAAATTGCATCTGTATATGTTTGGCTATCGCAATAGGAATTGTTTGCATCTATGTAGATGGTCTTACCTGTATCGTTTCCTGAAGCAATCAAATTAACACCGTCATCATATGCAACACGTGAGATGGTTATTAGATCTGTTTTTTCAAAATCTGATGTAAATTCTATGTCATGATCAGCTGTAAAAAGATTTCTAAAAACAAGCGTGTTCGACTCGTTAATGAGTGCATTTGTACCGCTTAACTCAGCAATCCATCCAATGTAATCGCGCATAATAATTGTGGTGTCTATCCACTGAGCTTTTTTGTTCAGTACAGTATTTGATAACCCTGTTTTATCAATTCTCACACCAGCCAAATTAGACATCTCATCTAATTGTTGAGAGATAGTTGGATATTTATCCTTTTCATACGCTAATGAGCTCTTGTACGGCTTGTTAAACTTAATCATCACGTCATACAAATTCAGTGATAACTTTTTTGTGTATTTCTCTGGAGCTTCTTGGACGATGAATTCTTGTGTCGGAATTTCCGTACTATCAGCTTCTTTTAGATCAATCAAAAAGGTGTTCTCAGCACAATCACTAAGAACACCATCTGAATTGTTTAAATCGAGGTCCAACATCATGCTTGGAGTGTTACCCAAAAGCCTATCCTCTTGCATGCTGTTAGACGAATTGAACGATACAACTAGGTCTGTTATTTCAACAGGTGTTGTAGTTCCTTTTTTTATATAGACTTTCATATTCTAGCACTCCGTTAAATCAAAGGTGTAGCCTTGACTATAAATGCCATCACCGATAGCAATATACTTAAATTTACATTTACTGCAATACATTTTGTACGTTTTACGCCGCAGCGTTTTAATATCAAATGTTTCGACCATAAACTCTGGTGGTTCTAGCATATTCATTACTTCTGAAACCACTTCTAGGTCATCGATGGCATAAGCCAGCGCAATCTTCAACACACGAGAACGAATACGCATACGATGCATGATTCCGTTTTTAACGTCACGCAACGAACTGTCACTGTCGAGATCACCATATTCAGGCTCAAACTTAGTTGGCGCAGGGAGATCCTTGCCGTTAATTTTAATTTTTATCAATTCATAATCAATCATGCTTTAACCTCCCTTTGCTAACTGTAGTTGTTTATTTCTTTGATCTATTAGTTTTAGTAATTTATCTCGGTCAATCACGATTCCTAGATTTTGTAGTGTCTCTAAGATTTCATACATTAGTTGGATTATTACTTCTTGACCATTACCGCCTTGTGACGCCATCAGCGCATCATCTATCGCACGTTTGGTCTGTTCATAGATCTTACTCTCAGGCGAAACGATTTCACCTTCGTGGCGGTTATCACCAATCAATGCAAGCTGTGGTGCATTTGCACCCACATAGCCACCATTTGCCAGCATAGGTATGTTAGGTATATTCACGTGAAATCCCTTACCGCCGATAACAGGTACCCAATCAGGGACAGTAAATCCTATACCGTTGATTCTGTTGATTGCACCATTAACGATTGAAATAATGGCATTGAGTGGCCCTTTAACAAGACCGCCTATAGTACTGAATATGCCACCGAATATATCTACAATACCCTGCCAAGCTTGTTTCCAATTTCCTGTGAATATTCCCTGGATAAAATTAATCAAGCCACCAAATATCTGTTTGATACCATCGAAAATTTGTTGTGTTCCACTGAAGAACGCCATTACGATTCCGTTGATAAACTTAAACGATGAGCTGAAATTTGTCCCGAAAACTCTATCCAAGAAACCTAAGAATGTACGAAGGATTTCCTGGACTCCTTGCATAGCTTTATCAACATCTAATGTGAAGATACCAATCAAGAAATCAGAAAAGCCTTTGAACATCGAAGTTGCACTCTTCAACAACTCATCAACGAATTTGCCAAGAACCGCAAATGCATCCAACATAGCTCCTTTAATGAAATCTGCTAGTGGAGATAAGATATTGTTCCAAACCCATGCAACACCTGCTCCAATTGCTTCAATGGCAGGTTTCCAACCATTCCACACATCTACAACTGTTTTTAGCGCAATGCTTAGGACTGTGACCAAGAAATTGGCTATTGGTGCAAGTACGTTATTCCACAGTGATAATAGACCGCTAAAGAGCACATCAACAGCTTTAACAAATACCTGCGCTAAGAAGGTAGCAATTGGCACAATGACCGTGTTGAATACATCTAATAGAAATGCGCCTAAAGGAACTAAAACGTTGTTCCATAGATTGCTTAAGATACCCAACAAGTTATCTAGTGCTGTCTGTACTAAAGCTCTAAAATCGCTACTTGTCTGATACAAATAGATGAGCGCTGCAGATACTGCAGCTACAATCGCAGCGAAGAATAAAGCAGTTCCAGTTGCTGTACCAAAGACCGCTTGCAATGATGTTAGTACCCCTTCACCGTTAGCTATACCTGTGAAGAAAGTAGAAAACCCTGTTGCTAAGGCCTTTAACGGTGCTAAAAGTCCAGTGAAGACACCTTTAATAGCACTCCAGTTTTTTATGATCCCAAAAGTCGCAAATCCTGCAAACATTCCACCTAGAAGTGAAGTGATGATTACTTTGTGATCTTTTAAAAATCCAGTAACTTTATCAAACACGCCTTTAACGCGATTGTAGATCTCGTCTACTCCGCTCATATCGATTGAGCCATCAGGAATACCTAAAGAGCCAAAGTCAGCACCACCGCCTCCAGCTCCCCCGCCGCCTCCGGAGCCTGAGTCCTCTGAGTCATGTAATACATTTAAATCATCGAAGCCAGCAAGAGATCCTTTTAATTTATCCGCCGCTTTACCAGCCTTACCAAGTCCAGATGTTAATCCACCTGCAGCTGCGCCAGCCTTACCTATATTGGATGCTATTGCTCCTGTAGCACCTGCTGCACCTTTACCACCTGTAATTAACCTTGTAAAAGCCACAAAGTAATTAGCAAGTGTCTGTAGACCTCCTAGAATGACGTTTATGACACCGATAATTGGAGTTAATACATTTATCAAACCTTGGCCAATTGTCGCCTTAAGCTCTTCAAAACGAAGTGATAAGACGCGTGTACTATTTGCCCAACCATCTGATGTTCTTTCGAAGTCTCCTGCAGCATTAGATAACGCATTCTGTACGAACGCCAATCGTAATGCTACCTTTTCTTGCTCTGACATCTTGGCTGTTGTTTTACCGAAGCCATTCGCCAAAGCGTATTCATCAAGAGCTGATTGAGTCATAACGACACCCAAGCTCTTAAGTGATTCTGTTTCACCTGTAAATACAGATTTCAACTTAGTAAATGCCTCATCATTCGATAGGTTATAGAATGATGCCACATCACCTGTTAACGTTGTTATAGCTGAAGCCATATCGTACGATGCAGCTTCACCATAACCAAATGCCTGTGCCATAGAACCAAGTTGTCCCATGTACTCCTTGGCTACTTTCTGCGACATGCCAATACTTGTTATTGCGTTACGTGCGAATTCATCTACACGTTTTGACATTGTAGGGAATGTAACATCAACAACGTTCTGAACTTCAGCAAGGTCAGAGCCCAATTGAATACATTGCGATCCAAATCTCGCTAAAGCAGTAATGGCCAAAACTTTTCCGATAGTAGCACCAATAGCATTAAACCTTCCGGTTAAGATACTATCTGCTTTATTCGCAACTTTCGCTACATCTTTTTCAAGGTTGTCATTAAGCTTGACACCTAATTCAACGGACCCTACTTCTGTTGCCATCTAATCACCTCTCATTTCTACGAAGCCAATGCCTTCATGGCTTCTTCAAGGGCTCTCATAGACTGCATATAGGACTTGCTATCGATAGGTTTCTTACTCTGTCTTGCTTGCCATTCAGCTCGTATCCTTTTATCGCTTGCAGACATGTTTTTAATGCGTTCTTTATCCGTAGTGGATCTAACATCAACCACATGCCCTAATGGCGTATCTCCATTCAAACCTGTAAGTAGAGTGCAGAACTCTCCCCACTGCATTTCAGGTTCATACCTTAAACGGATTCCATATTGCTGAGTAACTGAAGCGTCGATTAAGTCCCAATCTTCAAACAAGTCATAGTAAGACTCATCACTATGCTGTGGTGTTACGAAAAGTCTGCTCCATTTCTTCAAATGACTTATCTGTAACAAGAGCCATCATGCCAATGAATAATGATTGATAAGCTGTAATAGATAACTCCATTGCTTCAATTTCTTTAAAAGCCTCTTCTCCAAGACCTAACTTAATAGCCTTATCGATTCTATCTACTGAAGCTGCACCCTCATTAAGAAATGCGTTCATCTGTAGAACTGTATTTTTGCGGTCGTCAACTTTATATGTTTTTCCTTCCGCAACTTGTAAGAACTTAGGCTCGTTAACAAGCTTCGAGCTAATATCGATAATTTTTCCCATATACATTTAAAAGGGCAGCCGCCTTGACCGCCCATTCCTTTCTATTTTTTTGTTTTTTAAACTGCTGGAGTATAAGTTGGCTTTCCATCAGAGTTAACTGTGAACTCTAACGCTCCAACATTTGTTGAGTCTCCGCCTTCAGCAGAAGTGACATCCACTATTGCATTAAAGGCTAACTTCGCACCACTTACCATTGTCCATTCAAATGGAATAGTAGCTTCCTTGCCTGTCTTGAAAGCAAGAGAAGCAATGTAGTCGTTGCCTTCGTCGCCGATGTTTCTCTTACCCTTGAATTCAATCTTCAAAGACTTAGAAGTCATCAGACCACGCTGCCAACCTTTTGTATCCATAGGATTCCAGTTTTCAATACCATTAGAAAATGATACTGAAAAAGACTCCAAATCAGCTACATTAACTTTCTTTGGAGTAGCTTTTGTGCCAATATCAAACTTGAATTCATTGTTAAATACTGGGAATACACCTGTATATTTTTCGGACATATTATTTATTTCCTTTCATAATAAATTTCGATTTCTATGACTGATTCATAGATTCCTTTATCATCCGTTCCGACGTCTTGCGGTTCCGGAACTAGCATGTTAATAAACTGCACTTTCCAATCACCTATAGTTGGATGTTTTGCATTCATGATTGTTTCAAAAAGCGTATTTGATGCTTCGTCTGTTTCCCTGGCATTGTTGTTCCAATGAATCAATAATGAAGCACGTTTAACGTTGTAAGAAGACTTATTGCTTAATGCAGTTATTGGACTACCAGAAGCAGACAACTGGTAAACACCTATCGCCTTATCAGGCTTCTGATCTAACTTACCGATATAGTAATGTTCAAATAAATTTAATGTTTTCAACCAGTTTCTAATTTCATAAAGTCTCATTGTACTAGACATCTGCACACTCCTTTACAAACGATTCAAATCGTCTTTTTACCCAACCTGCATATTTGCCTTTAGAGGTCCACGGCTCAAACCACTTACCACCTGCGTGCTCATTGTTTTCTGTACGGAAGTTGTATTCCGGATGGAAGTAAAGCCTACGAGCGTACGGCATGGCTGAAACAACATATGCCTTATTTGGTTCTCTTGTATCATCGGGCTTTGTCTCCTCCGACAGTATACCTTTGTGAAACGGTATCACTTGCTTATCATGTACATCTGTACAGATAGCATCAGCAGTCTTATACAACGCCTGACGTAATCCATCTCGCAATGTAGCAACGTTTCTGTAATGGATTCTAATCTTACCCAAGATCTACCTCACAATAATTCACGCTTCCATCAGGATTACGTGCCTTCTTCCCAGAAACGATGGTCCTCTTCTCTCCGAAAATAATCACCTCGCCTGTGCCAATTTCAAGCACGCTAGGGGCTATATCTCCGTTAAATAGGCAAATACCCGTCAATTGCACAAACGTCTCTTTATCGGTACGTACGCGCTTTGCAGAGCCCTGATAATTGCACAAGGCATCCAACTCTAACGCTTTGACCGGTGCTCCGTCTTCGTCAATTCCTTCTTGATGGAAAATTAAATGAATTGGAGTCTTACAGAACTGTGGCAAAACTAAAGAGGGCCAGTTACCCATAATAGCCAAACCCTCTATAGCAAAGACCGGTTCTAAGTAGCGTTTGATACAGTTCTTCAGGAATTGCAATTCCACCTTCTACATGTAGATTCCACGCTTGGCCGAACTGCATTGAAACACCATTGATCGCGTAGCTACTCAAGTAGGTCTCTAACATGCTTTCGTTTTGATAAAGAAATTCTGCTTGCCGGCATATCACCTCTTGTATAGAAGACTTACGAAAAGGGGATAGGCTGTCAAAGCCCATCCCTTCAATTCTTCCTCTACAGATAGCGTTAACTTGCCGCGAAGCAATCGTTAAATATCTATCAGCATTATCATCAGTCAAGATAATACCGTTATAGGTGTCCTTGTAATACGCTTTATCGACGTATTGCATTTACATCACCTCATTTCTTGTTGCTTTTCTTTAGTTCTGGATCAATCGGTTCAGACTGTCCTGTTTGTTCTACTTCCGCCTTAAGTTTTTCGTACTCTGCTTTTAGTTTTGCATATTCAGAGTAAGGAACCGTTTTTGTAGTTGCATATTCAACGACCTCACCATCTTCATAGATGTCATACCCATTTCTTAGATAATATGGCTTTTCGTTTTCTTGAATATCAAATACCTGATTCGCTTTAACCGCTTTTAACATATTTATACCTCCCTCTTATTAGGCAGCAGTGTGGATAATGCAGCCTTTCTTAAAGTCAGCATCATTCAATGTCATTGTGCCGTTATAACGTCTGTTCTGATATAGGTAATTGTCAGCAGTGCGTGAATCGTGCCCTGGTTCAAACATGTGGATGTAAGAATACTTAACGCGAGAAATCTGTGCTTCAGGGTCAACTAAAATGTAATCGATTTGCTTGCCTGATGGGTCAGCCACAAAGCCATCTGTAAAATTATACTTTGTGTTTAAACGATCTTTAGGTACTACTTTAATCGTACCTAGATCATCTAATGTATTGACCATGCGATTGATGTTTTGTGTACCACCGTTTACGGACATCATACGTGTGATACCTTCAGCATTCTTCAATAATTTTTCGTATTCAGACGTGCAGAATAAAACGCAGCGACTTAACGGAACACCTGCATCTTTCATTTTGGAACAGTTGTCATCAAAGTCCGCTAAAACATTTGCAACAGTTAACGCATCTGTTTTAATTGTTCCATGAACACGAGTTAGTTCTGCGTGTAACTTAGAGAATGTATATGCATCCAATTCAGGGATAGCCTGTGTCTTTTCGAAACGAGCATGAATATTTGCAGTAGAAACGACCGAATTAGTTTCATCTACGTCCATCGGATCAACTGCGAATTCAATATCACGGTCGTGATCCAATTGCTTCAATTCATACTCATTTGAGAACGTACCTGCATTGAATGAACCTGCACGTGTATGGTTCTTATAGCCACCAACTTTCAATACAGGAACCTTGATTGTCTTTGCATTTACGAATTTGACATCTTGGTTTGTATCAAATAATGGCTGTGAAAATTGTTCTTGATCATATAATGATCTAATTTGTGAGTCAAATAACTCTGCGTAATTTGTTACTGGCATCTTTTAATAATCCTCCTATTTTTTCTTGATACCGAAAGCCTGATCTAACAGATCCTGTATGCCTGCCTTATCACCGGATTTGGCTCCAATCTGTTGGAATCCGCTGTTAGATTGCTGTGTGGACTTAAACTCCGGAAAGGCTTTTAAAACTTCTTCAATGGCCGACTTAACCTTCTCATCATCGATCGAGCCATCTTGTTTTATCATGTCTTTCTTGTCGATTACCTTGATTAAGAAAGGTAATTTTTCAGCGCTAACACCTTCAGCAAGTTCTGAAATCTTCTTATCGATTTCAATATTTTGAATCTGTAGCTTTAAACGCTGATTTTCTGCAAGCATATCCGCTTGTTCTTTTTCTTTAGACTGCTTGTCAGCTTCTTTCTTATCCTTGAACTCTTTGATTGCCTTATCCATTTCATCAGCCGATACACCTTGCTCCTTTAGGTACCCTTTCAAAGCAGCATATTGAGCTTGCGATCCACGCTTGTCTAAAACATCAGCAATCTTGTCGTAGTCGATAGAAACGCTTGAATTTACTCCTTGCGCGCTAGGTGAAGCACCGTTGTTGTCATTTCCATCTCCAGTGTTTGGTTGTGCTCCATCATCAGCAAAAAACTGAATGTGAAGCGGATACTTTAATACCTCTTTCATAGTTCCTCCTGTTTTTTGGGTGTCTCCCTTAAATCAAACACGCACAGTTTTTAGGCTTATCGTGATTGGCCATAAGAAAAGCCACTACTCTTCTGCAGTGACTTCTTCTGTTTCTTCAATAATTCCTTCGTCTTCACTTAGAATCTCTGCTACTCCGAACATTGTAAGAAGCTCAGCACGTTCCTGAGAGCATTCAAATTGATCATCAACATTCATCAACTTATCTTGTTCTCTATCGAAATAATTCTGTGTGACTTTTACTTGCACCATTTCCCTTTCTCCTTTCATGCATGAAAAAAGCACCCTATTCTAGGATGCTTGATAAACAAACGATTTAGCCGACTATCAGAAAAAATAATCTTTGCTAGTGTATAAGCCCTCTTCGTGTCTTCTCTTTGTTTCTTCAATTAATTTAGGATAAAGTTCCAAAACCCTATCCTTAATTTCCTTAGGACAATTTTTTGTAAAATGAATATGATATCCAGGCTCTTCTCTTATCGGGAAAACAAACATATATTCTCTAGCAAAGTCTAATTCATGCCCATATGTTTCACTCATTTTAGCCACTCCTTTACAAACCAATCATACACCTTTTTGGAGGTTTCGCTATATTTTCCGCCAAAATATTGAGTTAATGCCTCTGATATCAATTCTCCAACATCTGTTGCCCGTAGACTAATATCATTTTTTACTTCTTCCATTATTTCATCAAATGATAGGTTATTACTAAAACAGTTTTCAAACATCGATATAAATAATCGTCGTTTTTCTTGATTAACGGCTGCTACTGTATGCTTTTCTAGCACCATTCCATCTAATAAACCTAGATTTTTCATGACCAGTTGGTTTATCAAATCATGAGCTCTTTCATGAAGGCTATTTGCAAGTGCTGGATTTCCTATATCTACATTTGTTTCTCCAGGAGGCGTAGCTGCATTAACTATTCTCCTTCTAATTACATATCTATTGAATCCAAATTTATCAAACATAGAAGTATAGCTTTCGCTACCAGCGATTAATTCAGCAGGGACGTATCCCTTAAAAATAATTGAATACTTTCTAACAACTTCATTATCAGCAAGTTTTATTTCATAATCTGTAGTAGAAGAAGAATACTGCTCTGCTTGTTTTACATACTTCTCATCAAGCCCTATTAACTGTTGTTCTTTATCCGCATGTTCTCTAATTTTATCTTCACTTAAAGAACCGACCTGTAGTCTTCTTTCACGCTGGATCTGATGCTGTAGGTAGTGATGCTCTTGTGTGCCTGGTGGATTCTCATATGTCGGCTGTCTTGGATCACCATCATCGTCGTTATCCATACCAGGATAATAAGTGCTTAGGTGATGTTTACAGTTTGGATGGAATAAGCCACCAGATATAGCTGTACTTAGCAAAGGTAAGTTAAGTTCATCCGCTTCTTCTGGTGTTCCTCCACTATACACGTCGTCAACATACACACGCCCCTGCCACGGCTGACAGGTTTTAGAACACATACCATACTTTGACACCTTAACCGTATGTACACCTAATTCCTGACGTTTAGCACCGTCTGCATACATGCCTATACGCTTATTTGTTGTACGTAATGACATCTCTGAGTATGTTGCCACGTTGACGTGTCTGCCACCTTTGTACACGACACAATTAATTCCTCTAGTAAGAAAATCATTACTGGCCATATCAATCGCTTTATCAAGTGTTCCTGCGCCACTTGCTAAATACGTTTGTGCATTGTAGATGACTTTGCGGTACTCATCATTAGCTTTACGTAGCATTGCGTGCTCAGCCTTTACTAGATCACCGGTCGTCGCTTTAACTAAAGCCTGCACCTTATGGGAATGCACTCCAAAGAAGTTTGTTTCTTTTTGGCCAAGAATGCTATCAAGAAACTGCTCATTGATTGCTTTGAATTTCGAAGAAAAAAGTCTTGGATTTTTCTTTTTAAATTCCTCCAAAGACTTTAATTGTTCTGCCTGCCATCTAGACCAGGTGAAGCCGTATTTATTTTCTTCTTCATTGTGCCTTTGCCAGTTACGTTTCATAGACGAAATCAGTTCAAGCTCGATACGTCTAAACGCTTCAGCAATATCGTAATCCATTAACTAAATGTGTCCATATCTGCAGGCACATTCGGTTCAGGCAGCTGCACTACACCGCTTTCTTCAGCAATGCGCTGCGCTTCTTTATCTTTCCATGTATCTTCTTTGGAATCGCCATACATCTCATCAAGTGCCGTTCTGATTGACATAACGCCACCTTGTTTAGCCTTAGTGACTGTCTCAACGACTGCCTCAAATGACGGGTTAGCGTACTCACCGAAAGTAACGGAAACTTCAGTATCCAATAACTTTTGATCATATTTCTTATCCATCACGGATTTAGAAGCCAATGTAATTTGAATGAGTGTGATCACCGCTTCGGTCAACTTTTCAATAATCTTATTGCGAGTGTAAAGCGTTGTTTTCTCTTTTTCTCGTTGTGCTTCAGCATTGTCTAATTTTTTTGTATCGATACCCAATGTTGATGGGCTGATGATGCCTTGTAAGCACAAATCAAGTAGCGTGATGTAGCTCTGCAAGTAGTTATCAGACGGAATAGTCGGTTGATCCGTTTCGATTTTATTAGTTGCTCCTTCATTTCTATTGGCCGCAGCCTTAACAAAATTCGATTCAAATGCACTTGGCAAAATATCTTTACCATTCTGATCTTTAGGAATCAGATCATCCGGAATATATGTCTTGACACGTCCTTTCCGAACTGCATCCACCCATTGACTTACAACTTCATCGATCGCATCAAACGCTGAACTTTTTTGATCAAGAATAGATTTTCCCCTGCCGGAAAACTTTTTCGAACGTGTAACCACGAATGGTACTGCCATCATGAAATCTCCCAGTGAACTTTCAGTAGCGTTGCCGAAAATAACATCAGCCAACTCTTTTGTATCTGGGCACATTGATAATGGAACCTCCGCTTCTTGTGTACCTAACACTTTCATCAATTTGTATTTGATGTATCCGTATCCGTAGTATTCATACAATCTTAAGTTTTGTTGCCCATTATAAGATTTGTGGATGGACTTAAAAACGATTTCTTTCAGTCGCTTTCTTTGATATATAAATTCGACTTCATCAGCCGGCCAAAATTCAATAATGGGTAATTGGCTAAGCGAAGGATCAAATGAGATTTTAAACGCACCATCACCACATACAAGAACATCCGATAATGCATCTTCAATGATTTCCTTGAGATTATTTTCTTTTGCAATTTCATTCCATATGCTTTCCTGTGCGTTATCTTTGAATTCAATGCTGTTCATATCCCTGATAACGATACTGACTAAAGTATCAGCAATCAATGCAGGTAGTCCTGTATGGATCTTATGGATTGGATTGACTGGCACCGAAGCCCAGAATGATGCTTTGCCTAATTCAGATTTTAAATTCTTATACAGTTGTTCTAACTCATACGGATCTCCGCGATGCCAGATTCTATTCTTAGCGACGTTCGTATTAAAGTCCAATGACTCCTGAATCACTAACGTTCCATGTTGAGATGGCTGTATTTCTAACCAGTTTTTTAACATATTTTTAAATCCCTCCATTAAGCCCATCTGTCTGTCCTCCAATTCCTATTTCATGCTTGAACGGCAACCAAGCATACTGATTTGCATTTATCGTATGATCATTGCCGTCTTCCGGCTCATACTTGTCTTCTCGCCAACTGTATACTTCCAGCTCATGTATGTGTTTCTTACAGTGGTCTAATACTAGGTAATCACCTTTTGCAATCCACCCCAATTGTAGATTGATGCGGTCGATAATCTTTGTTTTCTTGTATGCTGGAATGACGTTGTAAATCGAACCATTTAAACGCTTGTACTTGTTGAACTCTGTAATCGTAGCCTGATCTGCCGAATCCAAAAACAGATCCCTTGCGAAGCCCCACTTTTCTCGATTGCGTTCTGCAAAGTCCAGCAATCGTCGTACCGTATCACTTGGTGCAATAGGAATCTGCAGGTCTGCATTGTTGTAAACTTCTTCATCAAGCGTTATCAGTTTGCCGTTAAACGTTATTCCTTGGAACAGCATTGCAATCGTATCGGGTGATTTTTGTGAGTAGGCTGTATCGATACCTACCGTGAAAACCTTAAAGGCCTTCCTGAGCTTGTCTTTGCCGCCTATTTGAGCGATTAATCGCTCGTACGTAATAACATTCGTCTTGCGCTCAAAGTTACTAAAAACGAGCCCTGTGGCCCTTCCACGAAGCCCCTTGATTTTATTCTTCCAAAGCTTCGTACCAACAGGCACAGATTCGATGATCTGTTTTTTCTTTTCTGCAGATAATCCATAGTTATCATCAAAATTAAAAAACCAGTGTATCCAGTTTGGATGCTCCGGTTCGCTTAGGTCATTTAGAATCTCTTGTGGCGTTTCCTTTGTCCATTTCTGAATGGGACGGCAACGGTTGATGTACTCTTTATACACCGGCAATGATGGATCATCAGGGTTCAATGTCATCATTGTATAATCTGCACGCATAATAGACTCACGTACAAACTCCATATTCGCTGTGTTTACCTCGTCAATAAGTAGGCATCCATACTGACCACCTAATGCATCCTTCCATTTCTCTTTTGTGGAATATCCAACGATAAAGACAATCTTGTCTCCAGCTGTGGCATGCACGATCAAGTGTGGCATCTTGTACTCTTTTGATCCGTTGCCTTTGTACTCTACAAGATCGCCAAAGTCATCTAAAATCCCTAGGTCTTTATTAATCAGGTTCTTTTCTACCGTACCTGTATCATCACCTGCGATGATGTGAAGCTTCTTAGGGGATTGCCAAACTTTCAAGATAAACTTGTAGACCCCAACGGTTGTCTTGCCTGCAGCAGTTGAGCCTTCAAGTGCTTCCAGTTCTGCATCATACTTTAGAAATGCTTTGAACTTAGGTGATAAGATTAATCGCAAATCGCTCATTCTTCATCAGCAACCTTCAACTGTTCGATTACATCGTCAACCTTAGACTGTTTTGTTTCTAATCCACCAGATAGTTCGACTTTTTTTTGGAACATACCTAAATGTTCGCCTATTAACTTTAAAGCCGTATTAGCACCCTTGCTATCAAAGGTAAACTCAGCATCAGAATCAATATAAGAATGCGAATCAGAATCCCAAACCTTCACAGGCGTAGCTTGCATGCATCTATTTTTAACTTCAATAAGGTCTTTGAGTACATCTGCAGCAGTCACCTTAGCCTCTTGAGCAATCTGCTCTTTCAGCTCACGCACATACGCGGCAACGTTAGCATTTGCTAGCAGTCTACTAGAATTAGCAGATGCCGTTCTATCGCTTTTGCAGTTAGTATATACTAACTTGTAAGCACGTATTGCGTTGAGATCGACCACATACTCTTCACAGAAACGCTTTTGCTTGTCTGTTAATTTCTTCATAGGCTTGCTCCTTTCTACGTCATACACACATTGGAAACTATCAGCCGGAAAGCTAGTACATGGAAAGATTAAACACAAAAGGAGTACTCATATGAATAGTTTTAGGGTGATTTCAAATATTAAGCTGATAGCTTCGAATGTATGTACGAAAAAAACCACAAGCATTTTTGCTCATGGTTTTCGTCCTGCGTCCATTATACTGCATTTTTTCAATAGACATGTCTATTTTACAAATTTTTTAATAATGACGGCCAACAGATTGACACACCAACAACTATAACAGCAATTGCAAGTAAAATTTTATTAAATGTGACTAAATTAAATGTTACTAAGCCATTTTTCTTTTTGCTGCTAGATTGCGCTTCTTCCACAGCCACTTTGTTATCATTGCTGATTACACTAGTTAATAAAGCAATACTATTTATTAATATGAATGCTAACAGGTCAACTATTAACAACAATCTAAATATGCTTACATCTTTCATCGCATTTAATGTTGCTGACGAAAAGGATATTCCACCCATAAAAGCAAGTACGATTGATGCAAATATGCCAAGAATCGTTATATATTCACGTTCGATGACTTTCATATCTCTGTTTACTTCTTCTATGATTTTAGCTTTTACCCTATCATTACTTTTTTCTGCTATATTCCCAGCATTTTCAATTTGGTAATTTGCCAACTGACAATGGTCAAAAATCTTCACAACTATTTTTCTGCAATCACACTCAATATTTTTCGGTAAGTTTAGAGTATATTCAAGCAATGATTCAACATTTGTTAGAAAAGTTCCTCGTACACCTTCATCCATCCCATAAATTCGATTAGTTATTTCAGAATATAGCATTCTATCAAGCTTTGTATCATTATTAATATAATTTTTGAGTATAGTCATTGTCATTGACGGCATATATTCATTGCTCTTATAACAAAGACTACTACATATTTTTTGAATTTCTTCTTTAGATATTAAGTACTCCTGTTTTTGTCTAAGCCCACATTGATCTCCTTCAGTTGTGCCCAATACATCTTTAACATCATCAGGCATTAAAATATTTCCTCATCGAATCTATTGTTATGATACGATTTCTGTACTTAACATATGTATCTTTCCATGGGGCTTGCTCATGAGTAAGTTTCACCAAATCTGTGGCACTATAATTACTATATGCATCAACCACACTATTTATTAATTCTTTATCTTCCTTTGTAATTTCTTTATTTTCTCCAAATAACATAGTTACCTGTGGTTCTGCAACAGAAATATCACTACTTCCATACTTTTTATATACTCTATAGGCCTTAGGAACTACCGGCCCAAAATCCCAAGCTTCTATTTGATCGTCAAAACATGGAGTATGGTGTTCCTTCTTAACCAAAAAATATGCCTGTACCAAATATAAAATTTTCTGCAATTTAAGATTTGAAATTCCATACTGCTTTTCATTACTATAATTAATGATATATTTACTAACCTCTAAAACATCATACATAGCAATCTCCTACCTTCCTCTGTCTATGCACCATAAAGCAAGAAGTTATTGGTATATAATACTAAAAACTTCTTGCTTTCAAAAAACTATGTACAGTGATAATATATCATTTCTTTAACTTAAAATGTATAAAATTAATAATTTTTAGTAAATTATTCTAAATTTTTCATTATTTCCTCAATTTTCATCCGCAATGTATCCTTATTGCTACACATCACTACAGCCAACTCCCTTAGAGTCTTTTTATACTTATAGCGTTGCTCAATAAGTTTCAACTCCTCATCGTTAAGTTTGTTTAGTTTCACCTGCACTCTGCTGATCAAATATAGCAGATCTTGCTTTTGCTTTATAAGTTGGTCCTGCTCTTGAAATAACTTCAGCATATTGATGTCGCTATAGATCCTAGTGCCCTTCTGGTACTTTGCTTCCTCCGGGCTCATAATCCTAGGACTCCCAATTGATGTAAGCTGCGCATCAATCTCGGCAATGCGCTCATTGACCATCTCAAGCTGCCGCTTATATTCGTAGTGATTGCGTAGCTCACGGTCAATCACCTGCAGGTCTTCTCTGTATGGATCATCGTAGTTCATTTTCATCCTCCTTAAATTGAATTTTTATTGCATCATCCATTATCTTCACCACCTAAATCCATCATTGATAAACTCTTCCAGCATAACCCACGCTCTTATAAACGTCGCTATTATACATGCACAGATGAATAATCCTACGCAGCAACAAAATACAATGAATAATATGAGAGCTATTATTCCAATTATTAAATTAATATTTTCCATTATTCGCTCCAATCTATTCTGCCTTTATGATTAAGACTTTCCAAAAAATCATAGAAACTATAATTTTGATAATACGTTTTCAATAATTGATATTGATTTATATTTGTTTCTATTTGAACCTGATAATTGTGTTCTGCGATATGTAACAGTTCTATCAGCTCCTTCTTTGATTTTTGATTCAATGTGCTATCTGCAGGAAAAGGAACACCTAAACATCCCATCTTTTTCAGCTCGCTCATTGGTCTAACCCCCA
>ERZ773063.422-NODE-422-length-28133-cov-2.726369_pt1 | contig 28133 bp, 18 predicted proteins | sample MGYA00580625_ERZ773063 | MGnify/ENA primary metagenome ERZ773063 (study PRJEB29015, sample SAMEA2738022) | human oral metagenome | biome: human oral; feature: human-associated habitat; material: dental | place: China | collected 2042 ... | reverse complement strand
CATCATCGCTCATTTCATCGCTACTAAACTCAGGCTCTGTTTGAGCGAGAATGGCTGTCTCGGTGCCAATAATAAACGTAGCGCCTGGCAAGAACTTTAAGGCAAACTGATAACAGGCTTGGGCGGCTTTCAGATGCCTGAGCCTCCATTGGAAGAACGCCATGCGATAGTAGCCAAACCCAATACTCTCAGGGTCATGGGCAAGTAGCAGGAGCTTCATGAGCTCATCTGCCGCAGCTGTAATATCTAGCGACTCTTCAAGACAGTGGGAAAGGTGTAGCCTTGCACTCATGCTAAGAGGAGCAATCTCAACAGCCCTTCTCGCGTGCTGAAGAGCACTTTGAGTTTGCCCTTGGAGCGTCTGAGCAATAGACACCAGAAGGTGCGCCTCAAAGTAGGACATAGGAGCTAGACGAGTATTTTTCTCGGGATTAGAGAGAATTCTGTTGTAGAGCACTCGATCGACGTAGTTCATAAACACACGCCACTGAGTGGTGCTTGTATCTGTGTAGATGTCATTTCCATCAACGGAGTCAAGCGCCTCAAGAAGAAGCAGTTCTGCGTCTTGATAGTTTTTCTCGCCAATAAGACGCTGGGCCTTGGTAACCGCTAAGGAAAGAACGCCTCCATCAACAAACTCTTCTGAAATAGCCTCAAAGTCATCTTCTGCAAGCGTGCCCTTAATAAAGCGAGAAACCACGCGTTCTCCCGCTGCTCGCACCGTAGAATCGGTAGAGTTTGCGGTATACGACAAGATAGTGCGGACGTTTTCTTCTGTAGAAGAAGAGAGGTTACGTAAAATTTTGGTGATAATTTCTTCTCGCGCCTGGCCTTCATCAATAGAAAGCCCCGACACTTCATCGGTACCGAGTGCGTGAGCTGCGACGCTATCAAGCCGTTTTTGTGAAGACTCAACAAAATCGTATCTACTGGGTGGGCAGAATATCTCATTGTCTAAGGTAAAGAGCGGCTGTACTGCATGAAGGATGCCATCTACTTCGTCAATTTGTGCGTTCCAGAGCTGATAGATAGAAAGCGGATTAGTATCTTCTGTAATGTTTGTATCTTCAAATTGTTTACGAGTAATGTGGAACGAGAAAAGACAGGCATGCAGCTTGTTTGTATTGCATATGCCAGAGAGCCATACCTCGTTAATCCTCTTCGAGCTTCTAAAAGCACTTGCGGTGATGAGCATACCAAGGTGTAAGTTGTAAGCGGTTGCCGCACGGCTGAGGTCATCAAAGGTTGCTTCTTTGATACTTCCATCTGCGCCAAGAAAGCTTCTTGGAAACTGCTCTGGAAGGGCCAGGTGTACCCTAAAGGCGGCAATTCCCTTGTGTACGTTGGTCCTAAACTCAGTGACAAGACGCTGAGATAGACGCAGACTTTCAATGTGTAGAGAGATGGCTTTGCGGACAACCCATTCGCCATCTTCTTGGGTACTTTGAGTGGTGGCGCAGCGGGGGCGAGATTGCTTCATCATGGTAGAAACAATCTTTTGCTCAAAAGCAAGCAAGTCAAGCTCAGATGCCATATTTGCATCAAGAAAGTATCGCTCTGCAAAGAGGGCAGTGTTTAGTGCGCTCTCAATAGTAAGAAGCTGAATCTTCTGCTCATAGGAAAGTGTTTTTTGATTAGCGCGCAGATAAAAGAGGCCATTGGTACGCAGGCGCACCACACGGCAGGGGATAGTAATGTCTTGCGCATCGAGAACACCGGCATCTTTTAGTCGCTGGGCTATATGCAGTTCAAAATCACTTGGCGGGATGGCAACAGATCCACCTTTTCGGTGAGAATCTTTCTCACGTAAAAATGCTGTAGTCACAAAATGTTTGAGCACTTCTAGAGGAGTAGTGGACTCCGTAAGCGTAAGAGAAAGCGCTTCAATATTGAGCTTGGTATGCCAACCAGTCTGATCAATAGAACCAACATGTTGATTATTTTGAGCAGCGTCTAGAGACTCATCAGGCAGAACGTCTGTATTGACGAGAGACGGATAGAGTTTTCCAAGCCTGTTTCTTCCAGGTTGCTTAGCTTCTGGATTATTTTCCTGACGAGTCATCATACACCTCCCAAGTTAGGCATACTGATTCATCTATAGTTAACTATATACCTTTGCTGATGTACGACATTTCAGCTGTCAATAGTTAATTCGGCAGGCGAGAAGAAAATGTCATTGACTGGTTAGTTTTGCGCCATGAACGGTATACTCACATACGTAGATGATTGGATTGACATGGCAATAATGCAAAACGTAATTGATGCAAATAATGCACTGGTAGCTTCTGATGTAGTTTCAGATCTGCGGAATCGCTCGCTTATTATTTTTGACTTTGATGGGACTATGGCAGATACGTTGCCCACCATTGTTTCTACCGCAAAGATGGCAATGACAGACTGTGGCCACACAGACTTTATAGAATCAGACCTAAAAAAGCTTGTAGGACCACCGTTTCCTTATGCGTTTGAGCTTGTCTTTGGACTCAGCCATGAGGACGCTGTTGCGGTTACTAAGCGTTATCGAGAGCTCTATGTAACTACAGGAAAATGGCCTCTCTTTGAGGGCATGAGAGATCTCATTGATGACCTTCATGCTGCTGGTAAAAAGGTTGCGGTAGCAAGCTCAAAGAATCAACCTATGCTAGAGATGGGTCTTAGGGACAACAATCTTATTGGTGTTCTTGATACTTATGCCGGAAGAATAGATGAGGCGGCAACCGATAAAATCACTGCTATCGCTTACGTTATGCGTCAGCTTGGCTTTGATGCTTCTGAAAGCGTTATGGTGGGAGACCGCCGTTTTGATATGGAGGCAGCATTTCCAAATAAGATTCCTTGTATTGGTGTTTTGTATGGAAAAACTACCAACAAACAGGAGCTTATTGATGCGGGAGCGGTTGCAATTGTAGACACGGTGGAAGATCTACATCACGTTCTTCTCGCCTAAAAAACCGTTACATACGCACAAAAAACGCCTTGCCACTAAGATGACAAGGCGTTTTGCGTTTTACGTGTCAGACGTTACTCAAGCTCAAAGGCTCCTGTGTAGAGCTGGTAGTACGTTCCTCGCTTGGCGAGAAGTTCATCGTGTGTACCGCGCTCAATAATGCGGCCGTGGTCAAGAACGACAATAACATCTGCGTTTCTAACCGTAGAAAGACGGTGAGCAATAACAAAGGTGGTACGGTCGTACATCAGAGCGTCCATACCACGCTGGACAATTGCCTCAGTACGTGTGTCGATGCTGGAGGTGGCCTCGTCCAGAATCATGACTGGCGGATCTGCAACTGCTGCGCGAGCAATGGAGATGAGCTGACGCTGTCCCTGGGAGAGTGCGCTGCCGTTGTCCTTGAGCATAGTGTGATAGCCGTTAGGAAGACGTCTGATGAAGTCGTCAGCACCGGCAAGCTTTGCAGCCTTTACGCAGTCCTCGTCAGTAGCATCAAGACGGCCGTAGCGGATGTTATCCAAGACGGTACCCGTAAAGAGGTTGACGTCTTGCAGAACAATACCGAGAGCACGACGAAGAGCGCTCTTTCTAATTTTGTTAATGTTGATGCCGTCGTAGCGAATTTTGCCGTCTTCAATGTCATAGAAGCGGTTGAGCAGGTTAGTAATGGTTGTTTTACCAGCGCCTGTTGCGCCAACAAAGGCAACCTTCTGACCAGGTTTTGCATAAAGAGAAATATCATGCAACACGGTGTGGCCAGGCTCGTAGCCAAAGTCAACATCAAAGAGACGAACGTCCCCCTTAACAGGGGTGTAAGTAACCGTGCCGTCACTGTGTGGATACTTCCAAGCCCAGTAACCGGTGCGGTACTCAGCTTCCTGAACTTTACCGTCAATGGTTTCTGCGTTGACTAAAGTAACGTAACCTTCTTCAGTCTCTGCTGGTTCATCAAGTAGCTCAAAAACTCGATTAGCACCAGCAATACCCATAACAACAGAGTTAATCTGACTAGAAATCTGGTTAATCTGAGCGGAAAACTGACGTGTCATGTTGAGGAAGGGGACAGCTACAGCAATGGTGAAAGGTAGTCCAGACAAAGAAACGTTTTGTATGTTCAGAGCAATAAACACACCAGAAACTACAGCAACTACAACGTACATAATGTTGCCCAGATTGTTGAGGATGGGCATAAGCGTGTTGGCATAAAGGTTTGCATTTCTTGCAACAACCATCAGCTCATCGTTGATTTTGTCAAATGATTCAATAGTTTCTGCCTCATGACTAAAGACCTTAACGACCTTCTCGCCATTCATCATTTCCTGAATGTGTCCCTCAACATCTGCGGTAGTCTTCTGAGTCTTAACAAAGTTCTTTGCAGATTTACCACCAAGGTTTTTAGTAGCAAGACCCATCAAAGAGAAGCCAAACAGAACGACCATGGCCATGAGTGCACTGTAGTAAAACATGATGAATACTACTGCAATGATAACCACAAAGGTAAAGAGGAGGTTTGGAAGACTGGTGCCAATCATCTGGCGCATTGCGTCAATATCATTGGTGTAATAGCTCATGATGTCGCCATTGAGGTGCGTATCAAAGTACCTAATAGGCAAGTCCTGCATGTGCGAGAACATCTTTGAGCGCCATTTTTGCAAAGCTCCCTGGGTGACAATAGCCATACCCTGAGTAGAGATGATGTTTGCAACAAGTCCAATGACGTAGAAGGTGGCGAGAAGAGCCACGTTTTGGAAGACTAAGCCTTCAGCAGAACTCCAGTCACCAGTATCAATAAAGTTAGAGATGATAGAGAGGATTCGCTCCAAGAAGACACTTGGGAGCGACTGCATAATTGCTTGAATAACAGCACCAAGGAGTGCTACAGGGAGAAGGACAGGATAGAACTCCCAGAGCATTTTAATGGTTCGAGTAATAATTTTTCCCACGGGAAGCTTTGGTCTTGTACTGTTTGTTTCTGTTGTCCTACTCATGAGAAGTCACCTCACCTTCCTGAGACTGATTTTCATCAACACTTTGCTTGTTCTGTGAGAAGTACACTTCGCGGTAGATTGGGTTATCTTTCAGGAGTTCTTTGTGCGTACCAATTGCGTTAATGCGACCGTTATCCAGAACAATAATCTTGTCAGATTCTTCGATACTGGAAGTACGCTGAGCAATGATGATCTTGGTGGTATCAGGCAAGAAATCTTTAAGACCAGAGCGAATTAAAGAATCTGTCTTTGTATCAACAGCGCTGGTAGAGTCATCAAGAATAAGTACTTTTGGGCGTCTAAGCAGTGCGCGCGCAATACAGAGTCTCTGCTTCTGACCACCAGAAACGTTGTTGCCACCCTGCTCGATATGAGTCTCATATTTATCAGGGAAGGTTTGAACAAAGCTATCAGCCTGAGCAAGACGAGCTGCCTCAAGAATCTCTTCATCGGTAGCGTCAGGGTTACCCCACAGGAGATTTTCTTTGATGGTACCGCTAAAGAGAACGTTTTTCTGAAGAACCATGGCAACAGCACCACGAAGAGTGTCAATGTCATAGTCTCTGACGTCGTGTCCGCCAACAGAAACGCTACCAGCGGTTACATCGTATAGGCGAGGAATGAGCTGCACCAGCGTGGACTTTGCAGAACCGGTACCACCGATGATACCGATGACCTCACCAGAGTTGATGTGAAGATCTACACCAGACAGGGCTTCTCGACCCTCTGGACCGGAATAGGAGAATCCAACGTTCTCAAAATCAATGGATCCGTCTGTAACCTCGGTCAAAGGATTTTCTGGGTTGTTAATAGTGGAAGTTGCAAGAAGTACCTCACAGATGCGGCGAGCACCTTCTTCTGCAATGATGATCATGGCAAAGACAAAGGAAAGCATCATGAGTGCCATAAGCATCATAAAGCCATAAGTAATAAGTGAAGAAAGTTGTCCAACGCCAAATGCAGTTCCCTGAGAAGAGACAATCAGGTACGAGCCAAAGTACAGAATGAAAACAAACAGCACGTAAATAGTGAAGTTCATAAATGGAGAATTCAGAGCCATGAGCCTCTCGGCTGCTGTAAAATCTTCGCGCAGCTCTTCTGAAGCTTTATCGAATTTCTGACGCTCAAAGTTTTCATTTACAAATGACTTAACAACACGGATACCAGCCAAGTTTTCTTCAGCAGATTCATTGAGTGCGTCGTATCTCTTAAATACCTTTTTAAAAATAGGAATGACTCTAGAAATAATGAAGTAGAGACCAATTCCTAGAAGAGGCATGACGGCAACAAAAATAATGGCAAGCCAGCCACCCATGATAAAGCCAGCAATAAACGCTGCAATAAACATAAATGGAGCACGAACGGCCAGGCGGATGAGCATCATAAATGCCATTTGTACGTTAGAAATATCCGTAGTAAGGCGTGTTACTAACGACGACGAAGAGAATGCATCAATAGTGGTAAACGAGAAATTTTGGATATTACGGAACATATCACGACGAAGATTGCGTGCAAAGCCCGTGGATGCTTTGGCAACAGAAATACCGGATAGTGTTCCAAACAGCAGCGACAGTATTGCCATAGCAGCAAGAACAGCTCCAGACTGAATGACAGCGTTTAGTTCTGCCCCCGTACGAAGCGTATCAACAAGATTGGCTGTTCTAAAAGGAATGAGGATTTCTAAGATGGTCTCAATTAACACAAAGAGAGGAGTGAGGATAGTGTCTCTTTTGAACTCACCGATACTCTTTGAAAGCACTAAAGCAATCTCTTTAATGGAAAGATTACTGACATCTACAATACCTGTCAGGGTAGAGGGAGCCAAGGTAGTATCTGCTTCAGATGTTTCAACCATGTTTTCAAGTTCTTCAGTTGAAGTTACTTCTTCTGACATGACGTTTCTCCTTTCTCATCTCTGTTAATTGTGTCCCAATGTTCAACTAAACGATCTAGATATGCGCAGAATGTAACTTTTTCTTCATCTGAAAGAACCGACAAAGCCTGCGCCTCAAATGACTCGATGGCCTCTTGAGCTTCTTTTGCTTGTTTTCGACCTTCTTTTGTCAAAGAAAGAAGTGTTTGTCTGCGATCTTTGTCTACGCGCGTACGTTCAACAAGACCTTTTGCTTCAAGTTTGCTCACCATTTCTGAAAGAGATGCAGATGTATTCTTTGTCTTGGCGAGAAGATCTTTTTGTGTCATATCTCCATCACGATAGAGCGCAGTCAAAATAAATTGTTGACCGCCACGACATCCGCGCGTGATGTAAAGATAATGACCTAGATGGCTAAGATTGCGAATAATGCGCATCTCCTGAGTAGGTGAGGTTGATGCTTGATGCATGAGTACCTCCCGTAACAGAAATAATTTTTGTTAGGTATTTTACTCAAAAATTCTGAGATAGTAAGGTACTTAACAATTAAGTACCGAAGTTTTATTTTCTTGAAATAAAAGCAGGTAAATTACTTAAAGTTTCAGTGCTGTTTTTAAAGGTAGGCAAAATTTGCAAAAATTCTTCGCACTACTGCACCCGGAGACACTTTAGGAACATTGTGAGGGCAACCTGGAATAAAGAGAAGGCGTGCGGTTGGAATTGCCTCAGCAATACGACGAGTTTCCTCTGGATAAATCTCGTCGTACTCTCCAGCCATAACAACAACAGGAACAGAGATATGTCCAAGAGTTGTGGGATCAATATGTGGGTTATCTACCATAAGCTCAAGATGCTCTGCAATACGAGCTGCCTCAGCAGGCGAGGGAACGGGATAGCCATCTTCTAGAACAGCGCCTTCCCAACCTTGAGCTGCCCAACGTTTATTACCCTCGATACTTTCATATAGCCAGGTCATATCACCTAACGTGTCAGGCTCAAGATTTGCTCCGATAGATACGAGAGAGACAACTACGTCTGGATAGTCACGTGCCAGAAGAAGACCAAGAATAGCTCCGTCAGAAAAGCCCACAATATGAGCAGATGAAACACCAAGCTGCCTCAGGACAGCATGCGCATCTTTTGCCATCTGCTCGTAGGTAAAGGCGGCAGTTCCTCGGGTGCTAAAACCCTGATCTCTTGAATCAATACCAATTGCGATGTAGCCGCGGCTGCATACTTCGTCAATGATGGTGCCAAAGATGCCGTGCTCTTCTCCATTTCCGTGGAGAAAAACAATGGGTGTAGCAAAGGTATCGTTGGGAACAGATGCTAAATAAACTGCAGTTGAAGCAAGGTCTTCACAGGGTTTCTCGCCAGCAGAGGTGTGGGGAGTGTAGACAAACGTTGCAATTTCTGCGCCGTCATCAAGCAACACCTGAAGATGGCTCTTCAGGTGTGCTGTTGGCTTGCTATAAGGTTTTGGGCGGTAGACGGGTGGAAACTCGACCACGTATGCTCCTAGCTGCGTGTTTTAATTCTTCTGGCTGGGATGTGCTTTGAAGAAGTCAAAGCGAGGAGGAAGCTCTTCAAGCTGGTGATCCTCTGCGCTCTGGCCAAGCTTTGCAGCAAGCTCTTTTGGACCCATAAAGGCATTCTCCCAAGAGAAGAGCTCCTCATGTGGGAAGTTGAGAGCATCTGCAATGCGCTCGCAGCCTTCCGGAACAGCCGGGTGCATAAGCAGTGTGATGGTCTTGAGCGCATAGAATGCATCAGCAAGTGCCTGGTCGTAAGCCTCGTCATTGCCCTGAGCAGCCTTGGAAGCCTCGCCCCAACGCTTGTTTTCTGCGCGAGCGTACTCATCAACAGCGGCAAGTGCAGAGTGTGCGTCAAAGCCGTATGCAAGCTGCTCGTACTTCAGCAGAACCTCTTGAGCAGCATCGATAACTTCCTGGTGAGGCTCGCTGATAGGCAGGTGACCACCACATGCATTGGCTGCACCATACAAGCAGCTACGAGCCATGCGGTTAAAGATGTTAGTGAGAAATGCTGACTCCTTGAGCGCTGGATCAACAACGCGAGGATCATCCTTTACCAGAAGATCTGGCTCGCCGTCTTTGCCCTTCCTGGAAACGGAAGTATCAAAAGCCTTTGGCGAGAAGGACACGGCGCGCTGATCAAGGCCAAGCGAGAGCCAGTGAGCGCGGAGCTGCTCTGGAGTGTAGAACTCAAGAAGCTCTTCAGCCATTGGAGGCTTGATAGCACCAGAGCTGGAAGCCTTCTTGTTCATAAAGAGAATGTGGTAATTAGCAACTGGAGTATCGGTGATAAGACCCCAATCAAGTGCATCCCACAGCGGGTTCTGGACAATGCAGTAGAAGAAGATGTTGTCTTGACCAATGAACTGGTAGACAGCAGCATCATCGCTGCACCACCAATCGCGCCACTCGTCAGAAGAGTAACGGCTACCGCCATTGTTGGCGTCTTCAGAAAGAGCAGCACGTGTGAAGGTAATAGGAGCCCAGAGAGACTCAGTCCAGACCCAGATGGTCAGGTCTTTGAGGTCCTCGATATCAGGAGATTTGAGACCCCAAGAGATGTTGCCCGTCATACGGTAGGGCAGAAGCGTCTTACTTGTTCTAAAGCGAATTCCAGCCTCTTTGAGTTTCTCGCGAGCTTCATCTCTGTCTTGCCAATTTTCAAAGACAACTGAGAAGGAAGATGCATTACCTTCTGGCTCAATAACACTATGAGCTGGGAGGGAAGAGGCAACACCGTCAAAGTCTTGGCGGTAGGAATTTTGAATGTAGATAATAGGCTCGGTCAGAGTCTCTTGAACGGTAGAGGTAACAACTGAGCGAATCTGTGGGTTGTTCTTCCACTTTTCTACTAGGTTGTTTAGAAACTCTTTGTATTGTGGCAGGTCAAAGTACCAGCTTGGCGCAGGACGAAGCTCTGGTGTGGTGCCAGTGAGTTGCGAAACAGGAGCAATGAGCTCCTCTGGATTGAACTGATGACCCAGGTCGCATTCTTCTGCATAAGCCTTCTCTGACTTGCAGCCCTTAATGGGGCAACGTCCATTGACCTGGCGACCATTAAGGAATGTGTGAGCCTCGGTATCGTAAAACTGTTTAGTTGAGAGCTTGGAGAGTTTACCGCGCTCGTAGAGGCGGTGCATGATGCTGTCAGCCATCTCTTCGTGGATCTTTGCAGCGGGTTCTAGCGCGGAACCGCCGTAGAAATCAAGTGAGATATTGTAGGCGTTAAGAGCGCTTTTCTGCAGGTTGTGATTATGATTAACGTAATCAAGGATGGTGCCCTCGTAGCCCTCTTCTTCAACCTTTTTGCGATAGCCCTCTGCAATAGGAGAGCCATAGCAATCAGTTCCCGAGATAAACAAAACGTTTTTCTGGCCAATACGATCTCTTAAGAAACGAGCAAAGAAATCTGCTGGGACAAAGACGCCCGCAATATGTCCAAAGTGGAGATTCTTATTACCGTAGGGCATACCACCGGTAATGACAGCGCGCTTAGGAAAATGAGGGCGGTTGTTCATGTCGTAGCTTTCGGCCATGGATACCTCGCAGTTGGAATTAGTAGATTACGCAAATTATCTTCTTATTCTAATCTTTTTTGATTCACTACACGAATAGATTCAGAAGTCGATACTATAGTGAGTAGAAATCATGTAAGGAGAGTTTGTGGGAAGAAAAAAGCCAAAGACAAGCCTTGAGTTTGTTCTAAAGGATCCACCAAAGTCTGTGGTGACGCCCTTCCTTGTGGCTGACCTTGCACTTTTGCTTATGTTTGTGTGTCATATTCCGCTGATGGTTATGGGAGAGCTCCCAGCCAATGATATCCTTCCAGCCGTGTTGGGTCTTCTAGGAAGCATGTTGGCAGGTGGCTTAATCCTTGTGTGGATTACCCGCGTCAATAAGCGAGATTTTAGGTCTTTGGGTCTTCGAGTAAGCTCCTGGCCAGGATTTATGCGCGGAGTTACCTTTGGCTTTTTGATGGTGCTGTTTACCTTTGGCTCTATCATGCTCATTGAAGGCTTTAACTTTAACTTTAACGCTTCCTATAACATTTTTGCTGCTCTCTTCTTACTTGTGGCAACCCTTATTGAGTCTGCTGCAGAAGAAATATTGTTTAGAGGTTACCTACAAACTGGTGTTGCAGCTAAGAGTTCTTTCCCTGTAGCGCTTGTGCTTCAAGCAGTACTCTTTACCGCAACATATGGACTAACGCCTAACATCTCTATTGCCGCAGCAATCTCAGTTTTTTTGATGGGCATTCTCTATGGCTTGGTGTTTTGGCTTACCGATAACCTTCTCATGACCATTGCTATGCACTTTATCTGGAACTTTGTAACCGGCCCTATTCTGGGCATCTCGGTTACCACTACGCTTCTTCCTACCACGCTCTTAACAGCGTATCCTGCAGCATCTGAGTTTATCTCGGGTGGAGCTTACGGTATTGAAGCAAGCGTTGTCACCATCTTTGTATGCCTTGTTGCCTGCGCTATAGTGGGTTGGAAATGTTATAAGGCACAAGGCGAGAAAAACTAATGGCTTCAAACATGCTTCAGTCAATTGAGACTCTTTCAGTAGAGCCGGGAACACCGCTGCTGCTCCATGCATGTTGCGGACCTTGTTCACTTGAGCCTTTAAAGCATCTAAGGGAAGAAGGCTTTGAGCTAACCATCTGCTGGACTAATCCTAATATTCAGCCAGTTGAAGAGCATGATAGACGTCTGCAGACCTTACTTACGTGGGCTCAAGAAGAGGCTCATGTTGAGGTGATTGTGGCAGGAGATCCGCGAGAGCAGTGGGAGCGAGCTGTGGCCCCTCAGGGATTTGAGCGAGACCGTCGCTGTCGTGCTTGTTACGCAATCCGCTTGGCAGAGAGTTGTCGTGTGGCGGCTGAGCGCGGGTTTGATTACGTTTCTACAACACTGGCTGTCTCGCCCTATCAGCTCTTTGATGCGTGCGAGGATGAGCTGGTGTCCATTGCACATGCTCATGGACTGACGCCTGTATGGAGAGATTTCCGTCCGTATTACCCAGAGGCTACAAAAGAATCTCGTGAGCTTGGTATGTATCGACAAAATTATTGCGGTTGCAGATATTCTGCGGCCGAGGCTCAGATAGAGCGTCATGAAGCTCGTGACGCAAGAAAGGCAGCACGTCATGCGAACTGACGATTTTGATTACAACCTTCCAGATGAACGTATTGCACAAGCTCCTGCTGAGCCAAGGGACTCTTGTAGGCTGTTGGTGCTGCATAGAGAAGATGGCCGCATAGAGCACAAGCACTTCACTGATATTGTGGAGTATCTTGAGCCGGGCGATTTGGTTGTAGTTAATCAGACGCGCGTTATGCCAGCTCGCCTTGTAGGTAAAAAGCAAAATACGGGCGGCGTCTCAGAAACGCTGCTTTTAAAACGTCGAGAAGACATTGATGCTTTGGGTAGTGTATGGGAGTGTCTGGTAAATCCTGGTAAGCGCCTAAAGCCTGGCGCAGTAATTGAATACCGTGCAGGTGGCTTGCATGCTCCTGACTCAGCTCCTGTTGTGTTGACGGGCACCATTGTGGACTTTGTTGACGACAACAGGGGAGGTCGCCTGGTGCGTTTTGAGGCACAGGGAGACCGCACTCTTGATGAGGCTATTCATGAGGCGGGCCACGTTCCACTGCCTCCGTATATTACACAGTACGAGGGAGACCCAGAGAAGTACCAGACGGTCTACGCTATGCAGGACGAGCATTCTGCTGCAGCTCCTACCGCGGGTCTTCACTTTACTCCTGAGCTCATTGAAACCATCAAAGCAAAGGGTGTTCAGTGGGCATCTGTGGAGTTAGAGGTTGGTATTGATACCTTTAGGCTGGTAACAGAGGATGACCCTACTAAACACGTCATTCATACTGAGCGCTACCACGTAGCTCCAGAAGTTGTAGAAGCAGTAAAGGCTACCAAAGCCGCTGGTCATAAGGTTATTGCCATTGGTACCACCAGTGTTCGCTCGCTTGAAAGTGCTTGGGATAATCAGATTCCTGCAGCTGAGCCTCCTGTTGTTGCCCGTCGCTTTGAGGAGGCAGAAGACTCCGCTGCAGTGACTCATAAAGGCGATATGGTTGCCCGAGAAAACGCAACCACCAATCTATATTTGATGCCAGGCTCTACGTTCCACGTGGTAGACACCATGGTGACCAACTTCCACGTTCCACGTTCAACTTTGATGATGCTGGTTTCTGCGTTTGCAACGCGCGAGCAGATTATGGACGCTTATCAAAGTGCCATTGACGAGAAGTACCGCTTCTTGTCATTTGGTGATGCCATGATCATCATTTAGTGAGTTTGGTTACGTGATCATGACCCTTACGTTTAACTTGAGAGTTTAGATGTAGAAAAAGTGCCCACAGTATTGTGAGCACTTTTTCATACGATGATTTGTCTGGGCAAAGACTAAATTACCAGTTAAAAATCAGCCAAACAAAAGACGCAAGAATCGCTATCATGCCAAGAACAACAATGATGAAGCCAATGCGCTGACCACGAGTTGTCTCTCGAAGGATTTTCTCGCCAGTAATAAGCTCTTTAAGTGTGAGCTGCTTGGTATTGATGTTAATTACTTGCTCGTCAACAGACTTTCTGAGCTGCTCAGTAATTTCTGGCGTTGCGTGAATCTCTTGAGCATCATCAATGACTGACTGTGCTTCATCATGTTTATCTGCCGCTTCGTTAAAGAGCTCCTTGGCTGTCTTAATTTTCTCTTCAAGACCCTCTATATCTTTGCTTAGAATCCTCTGATGAGCATTAGCTTCAGCTACTACGGCGTCATATTCTTGCTGTTTCTGCTCATAATCTTTGCGAGCTGCATCAATAGAAGACTCTGAGGACTCCAACGATTTGCCCTGGGTCCAGTAATGCGTTTGTGCCATTTCAAGTGAAGACTGGAAAGAGTTCTGTAGTTCCTCAACTTGCTTTTGGGCCTGCTCTGCACGGGCAAGCTCTGACTTTAGGTCTTCCTCAATACGAACAATTGCATCGTGGTTAGCAGCAGGGTCTGTCTTAAGACCAGCAAGCTCTTCTCTCAGAGAAAGCTGTCTTGCCTGGGAGTTTTCCAGTGCTTTATTTGCAGACGCTACAGCAGCATCGCGTTTCTCGGTAACTTCTTTAAGCTGAGCCTCGGCGTTTTTAACACCACGCTGTGCCTCAGAGATTGTTTTTGAAATATCATCTAGCCTGCCTTTTGCTGTGGCAGCAACTTCTTTGTAAGGCTTAATCTTTGCTTCATCGTCAACTTTTTGCTGTTCAAGCTTCTGAATAAGCTGGTTTTTCTTAACCGTGAGAAGGTCCACTTGCGTAGATTGATCACTCATGACCTGAGCGGTCTCTGCAAAAATTTTTTCTTGCTCAGCAATAATCTGGTCAAATGAGCTCTGTACGTAGTCTCTGTGTTCTAGATCTTGTTTGTCTTGAGCAAGGTGTTCTTGCATCTGCTTAAGCTCTTGCTTTGCAGAGTTTGTCTCTTTGGCAGCGTTGTGGACTTCTTTGGTAGCCTGGAAACCTTCTGCAACAGCGGTTGTAGCGCTCTCAAACGCACTGCTAACGCCTTTTGCTACAACCTGAGTAGTGTCTTTGGCAATCTTTTGAATGTCCTGGGACTTGCTGATTTCAGGTGTGTTCTCAGACTCATTCTGTTCATCAGAAGTTGTTGTTTGAGTATCTATTGTGTCCAAATCCTCGGTTTTAGAGTTTTGGATATCGTTTTCAGCCATGGTGAACCTCCTATAAGAGTTCTGACTTATTATTTTTACCCTGTTTTTGGGGAATTCATAGTCTAATTTGGTTCTTTCTGGAAATAAGATTGGATATAATACGTTATGTTTTGTTACGATAGTAACGATTAATCGAGAATAACTCTCGAGTAGATTTTTGGTTTCCGGAAGGGGAGTCCACTTATGGTTTCAAAGCAGACTACTATCATCAATGCAACTGGTCTTCACGCTCGTCCAGCATCCGTCTTTGTTTCTGAGGCAAAGAAATTTGAGAGCAATGTCACCATCAAGAATGTTGACAAGGACTCCGCACCAGTTAACGCTAAGTCCATCATGATGATTCTTGCTGCTGGTCTGGGTACTGGCACCAAGATTGAGATTGCATGTGATGGCGCTGACGAGCAGGCAGCTCTCGATGCTCTTACCGCTCTTGTTGATAGCGGTTTTGGCGAGTAAGTTAACGGCCTACATAAAGCGTATCTTAAGCCCGGCTTTTGCTGGGCTTTTTTCAAAGAGAGGTTAGTATGACATTTGTTGCAACATGGCTTGTAACTACTGTTGCTACTTTGGTGACATGTACCTTAATTCCTGGTATGACTATTGTGGGTGGCTCGTGGGCAGGACCTATTCTGTTTTCGCTGGTGCTTGCAGCAGTTAATACTGGTATTAAGCCTATTATTAAGCTGCTCTCGTTACCCATTAACGTGTTGACCTTAGGCATCTTCTCGCTCTTTATTAATGCTTTTATGCTTGAGCTTGCAAGTTTTATCTCAAGAAATTTGTTGCACGCAGGCGTCACTATTGATTCTTTAGGTACCGCTGTTCTGGGCTCAATAGTTATCTCAATTGTTTCTTCAGTTGTTATAAGCCTTACTGGTCTGAAAAAGGAGAACCTTTCCTAAGCTCCTTTTGGGCTTTATCAAGTTTGGCAAAACCTTCCGAGATTACAGAAGTAATTTGAGAAATCTGAGATGACTCGGTGATGTTTTCAATCAAAGATGTCGCGGATGCATTGACAAGCGAACTAAGGAGGTCAAAGAAGATCTCTTTGGTTTGCTTTTCTGTTTTAGTAAGTGCTGTAACAACAGGTTGTAAGTTTGCAGGCGAGCTGATAATGTCACTGAAATAAATTGCGCCGCCTGCAGAGAGTGCGTCGAAGAGCTCGTTGGTAAAGCGCTCACGATCAGAGAGCGGGAGTTCTTTATACCAGGTACTGAATGCCTCGTTAATTTTTTTGCATTCGGGTTGGAAGTCATCGGTAAACTCAAACGTGTTGCGTATGACTTGCCATGAAACGCCGTCGTGCGCCAGCATGCCAGACTCGGAGCTTTTTACAATGAGCTTTGGTACAGCAGGATCATCAAAAATCATGCCAACTACACTAAACTCAGGCAAAATTCTGATGTATTTATCGCCTAACACCTGGTGAGCAGTGGTATGGAGAAGTTCTGGACACATGTTAGGGCCATCGTTGCTCCAGACGCGGTCAAGTGTGCCAAGTAATTCTTTAGGGCAGACCGTTGCTGCGTATGCTGCAAGGTTGCCACCCTTAGAATGACCGCCAACCATGACGTTTGCGCAGGTATTACTATTTCCCTCTGCAAGATGCTCTCGAATACGTTTTTCAAGGTATAGAGCGGCTGACTTATCGGCGGAAGTAACCTGGAAGCTAAGGTTAAGGTTTTCTCGCCAGCCAACTAGCGTGCCGTCAGTTCCTCTAAAAGAAACAAACATCTGTCCTGTAGGAAGATAGGCGGTAAACGCTGCAAACTGCAGGCTTTTCTCGACATTAATGCGGTCTACATAGCGACCAAGTTCAATATTGGCAAAGCGGGGAGCGTTGACCAGTGCCTCAAGGAAGGTTCCATCAACGCGAGAAAATCCCGTAATAAGAGACGGGTCATCTTTAAGTTTTGACAGCATTTTGGTGCAAGCGTCACCAAGTTGAACGCGTTTCTCGCTACGCTCAGAAGGAACGACCCCACCAAATCCCAGATAGGAAAGAATTGAAAGAATCAGGTTATCAACGTTGTTAAAGGAATCCTTCTCAAACGTCAGATCGCCGCGCCAGTGTAGATAGTCAACGACATTTGCCATGATGCCTCTTTCCTGCTGGTACTTTTCGTATACTAAGCATAGAGGAAGTTTGATTGATTTGGGGAGAAGCCCGTGGAAAAAGCTACAGTTTCTTCAAAAGCAATTGCTACTAAGAAGCGCTTTGTTTTTGCAGATGTTCTTACCATTTTGGCAGGCATTGCTGTTGTTATGCTGCATACCTCGCTTAATGTTTTTTCTCTTGCCCACACAAAAACTTGGGCCTTCTCTTTAGCTCTGCAAGCTGCGTTTATTTACGCGGTACCCATCTTTTTTATGCTGAGTGGTATGAATTTGCTTGGGTATAGAAGCAAATACTCCACAAAGACATTTTTTATGAAGCGTGCTAGAAAGACGCTGATGGCGCTTATTTTTGGCAGCGTAGTGGTGTATCTGATGTACGTGCTTTTTCCTACAAAGTTTTGGGGTGCCGAAGAGGTCGCGGCAAGCGCTGGTGTTGCTGATTTTGTAAAGCGCTTTCTAACCAATAACGTTAACAGCACTCTTTGGTTCATCTATACCATTTTGTATCTGTATCTTTTGACACCTGTTCTTTCTCTGGTAGTTCAAAAGAAAGAGACTCTGCTCTATGTTATGGCGCTCACACTCTTTGTGAGCTTTGGATTGCCGCTTTTTGAGTTCATTGGCGTTCGTGGTGTCTACCTTGATCAGCTGTTTAGATGGGCTGCGTTTAACAGCGATGGCCTTTTCTACTATTTGCTGGGTTATTACGTTAAGACGTATTACGACGAGCTTCCAAAATTTACTAAAAACAATCTTGTGCTTGCTGTAATTTTCTTGCTTTCATCTGCGGCCATGTTTGGCTGGGGACTTATTGCTAACAACTTTGGAACCCCACTGACGCCAGAAATGACGTATCAGAGCTATCCCATTACTATTAGAAACTTCTTCTGCTTAGCACAGGCCGCATCTTTGTTCCTGTTTGTGCTGAACCTTGAGCCAAGGCTGCAGGAGTTTTCCGATGGTGCCAAGAAATGCATCAGCACGGTATCTGCTGGTGTTTTAGGAGTCTATCTGTTCCAGATTCCTGTAATTAACTTCTTAGGACTAAGACTTGGCCGATTCCCGTACAGCTTGCTTGGTAACGCTTTTGTACGAGGCATCTTTGTCTTTGTAGTCACAATTGTTGTAGTTATGGTGTTCCAGTGGCTGATGAGACAGATCAAGCTGAAATTATCTGCTAAATAGGCGTTCTATTTCATCAGAGAAATTGAGTTGATATTAGAAACAATTTTAGTATCAGATAAAATATGCTTTATATAAACTGAAGGAGTACAGAGATGAGCTCTTTTACGTTTTTTAAACATAAAGATTTTTCTAATAACGCATCTGAGAATGTAACAAAAACGCCACACCTGCGTACATTCAATCCCGCTAGAATACTAGGCTTTTGTTTGCTTAGTTTAATCTTTGGATTTCCTTTTCCGGTGATTTTAATTTCTAGTGAATATGTTTATTGTAATGTGCCATTAGTGTCTTTTGTTATGTGCATTTTTGTTGCTTGTGTCTTTGATAAGGCGTATCGCATTCTTAACGATGGGGCAGTTCAAAAAACGATTAAAAGTCTATGTTTGTGTCTAGTTATTTGGTTGTTCTCAGCTCTATTTATTTACTGTTTAGCGTACATAGATTTGGGTTTTGGTGGAAAAATTGTCAATACAGGTATAGGTCTTTTTGTATTTATCTGTCTTAGTCGTATTGTGATTCGTTAATAAATAGACCTGCATAAAAATATGCAGGTCTATTTTGAAGGTTTTGGCTTAGTTTTGACTAGCGACCAGTAATAAGCGTGAGTGTTGCTTCTCCAGAAGCTTTTGCTGTGCTTACTTCAACGTCAATGACGCTTGGTAGATTGCTTGCAATTTCTACAATTTGAGACGCGCTAACTTCTTTAGAAAGTTTTCCGTTTGCGCGTTGCTCAAAGAGGGCGCCTGCAAGTACACCACGCATGTGTTTTGCGTTATGTGACACTACACTGCGCTTTCCCGTACCAGGATCTTCTCGCTGTACGACAACTTGCAGCAGCTCACAAGGATGCTTTGCCGATGGCGTCCACATCTTTCTGTATTCTCCCGAGCGACAATCCACAATTATCTGATCTTTTAGAGCAGTGTTTAACAGGGGATTAAGTTGCTTTTTCCAATAAGTTGCAACGGTGCCAACGGTGGTCAGCTTGATTGAGGCAGAAAGTCTATAGTTGGGGAGAAGATCGTGTGGTCTCACAACACCCCAAAGACCAGAGAAAATCATGATTTCTGAGTTGAGGATATCTGCTGGTGATGTGACCGTTTTCTGCGTGTTTTTTAACGTGACATTTTCAAGTGTCTGGTTGAATTTTGCAGCCTCAAACAGCACGCCGGTATAGAGGTTGAGTGCGGTTGTGGTTGGAGCTTCATAGACGTCTAGGTTGTCGGCAATGTCACCGACGGTGTTAGGACCAATTTTAAGCACTTGAGCTGCGTCTGCATGAGAGCATACCTGTTGTAAGTCCTTGATGAGTTCTTCTCGACAGCTGGTGAGTTCAGAACCAAACAAAAGTGATGAGAGATCAAGAGAGGGCCCCGAGGTGGGGGCGGTTTTTCCTGACGATGGTGGAAGCAAAATAATCATGAAAATCCTTTTGATGAGGGATTTTTAGTTGTTGTTTAGTTTGATTCTAATTTATGTCCGGTGTGCGTGGTAACTTTAGAAGTAAGAAAAATCGGAGAGGTGACGTATGGGCTTGCTTCTGTACAAACAACAAACAGGTGCTTTCTTATCAAACTCTATTCAAGAGCAGCTAAGGGCTTCACTTGAGAGGTGGGGGTCTGCCCAGCTTATAGTGCCTTCTTCCGATACTGTGTTGTTAGTTAAGAGACAGCTTGGTGCCATCCAAGAACTCTCTGTTGGCGTGAATGTTTCAACTTTTGATGAATGGATGCGCGATCAATGGAAGTTGTATGGAAGCTCAGATCGTCTGCTTTCAAATACGCTTCGCAAGGTATTTTTCCAGCAGATTTTGGATGGAATGTCAGCTGATGAGCTAGGTTTTTTAACTACTAGCAAGGGTACCGTGGAGCTTCTGTCTAAGCTTTCTCCAGAGTATCTTACGGAGCTTGATCAAATTACGACCTTCGGTCAACTTTCTGCCGGTCAGATGAGTGCATGTAAGGTGCTAGAGCACTACAAGATGCTGCTTGAAGAAAAGTCTTACGTTGAGGTGTGTCAGTGTCTGGATTACCTGCTGCAGTTCATCCCAACGCAAGGACCTGCACTAATCTTCTCGCGAGTTGAAGACCTTTCGGAGGCGTGTTTTCAGTTTGTACGCAAGCTGTCGCAGAAACGGGACGTGGTGTTTTCTCTCTACGTGCCCGAAGGACCTGCAGGTTATGCGGCAGAGCAGCAGCTGGAGTTGTTGGGCGGCCCGGGATGCAATTGTCGTGTGGATGTGGAGTTGGCGCCAGCCGCAAAAAGCCAGGAGCTCACCGATCTTCTCGCCAGGGTTTTTAGGGCCAAGGAGGGCAATGAGGTTACGCCGAGCGGTGCAGTAGCGTTTTTGTCGCCGCTGGGCCAGCATGCCGAGGCAGAGTCTATCAGCAGGTACATCTCTCAGTGCGCAGAGTCCGGATGCAAGAGCTTTGCGGTGTACACCTCGGATTCGCAAAGGGTCTGGGACGCGCTTTCACAAAAGCTTGCAGCTAAGGGAATTGCTGCTCACTATAGGCGTTCGGTGCGTATTCAAGACTCGCTTGCAGGACGTGCGTTTGCTAGCTTGATTGACGCATATGCCACGCTGAGTGAACGCGCGGAGCTTGAGAAAACCATTGACTATCAGGCATCTGACCATCAGATGGGGGATATGTCGTGGTGGCCTCCACGTACTCTTACGGACTATCTGATTTCACCTATTTCAGGCATAAGCGTTGAGCGCGCATGGATGCTGGATAAAAGCTGGCGCGGTAATAGAACGCTGTATGCCACCAGAGTGCTTGAGACGCTTTCTAAGGCGGCTATGAGCTCACGTTTGTGCGCAGAGACCATCAAGAGCCTTGAGCTTGGCAGAATTGGCTCTGCTGCTCAGCGCATTATTGAACACCTTTCTGCAGAAACATCTGATGAGCAGGCAGAGGTTGTTCAGTCTAAAGAGTTGACACTTCAGTCTCTTCAAAACCAAGAGTCGCTTAAGGTAATGAACAAGATTGTTTCTTCTGCACAGGAGTTGCATGAGGCAGGATTAAAGCTCACTCCTCAGACACTCAAATCGTTTATTGAGCTCTGCAAAGACCAGATGGTCATGATGCCTGTTTCTAATGGTATCCAGTCTGATATTCAGGTGCTAATCGCTCCTGTGAGACAAGCTCATTCTTTTGAGCCACATTCTTTTGATGCTGTCATTTTCCAAGGCATGGATACGTTGAATTTTGGTGTCAAAGCATCAGACGGTGCACTTCAAGAGTTTGTTCGCCATGCGAGTAAAACGCCTAAGGTATCAGAGTTTGCACGGTATCAAAGAGATTTCTATACGGCACTTATAACCGCTTCTACCAGCGTTGCATTTGAGAAGGTTGAACAAAAAGATGTCTTTAACGCAGTAGCTCTCAGTGAGGTTAAAGCATGCTATCCAAAAGACTATGCAAAGAAGACAGGGGTTGCACGCGGAGAAGAAGAGGTGCTGGTAAATCTGTTGCCTCAAGCTACTGACCCAGAACGTGTTGCAGAACTCCCAACAATCGAGTCTGGTGAGATTGACCCTAAACTCAAAAATATTGTGGTACTTCCACGCCATTTGACTCGGGAGACCCTTGAGCAGGAATTACAGGGTCTTATAGAGGTTTCGCGAGAAGGCCTACCGCTTCTTTCCGCTTCTCAGATTGAAACGTATCTTGAGTGTCCCTACAAATGGTTCACGCAACGCCGCATCAAAATTTCTCAGGTAGACACTGACTTTGCTCCAATGCAGATGGGAACCTTTATCCATCGCGTACTGGAGCTAACACGCGCAACACTTTTAGCTGAAGCGCTTGGTTGTGATGTGGCTGAGGTTGGTTCAGCAGTTGAACCCGTACTTCTGCAAGACGTTGCTGGTTCTAGGATTACCTCTGATAACTTAGACCATGCAAAGCAAGTGTTAGATACCTGTTTTGCCCAGGTGTGGGACGAGCAGTTCAACAATATTAACCGTGCTTTTTCAAATGAGCTTGTTCCGCATAGCATTCAAGAAAGAAAACAGGTTGAGAATATTCGAGAAGATCTCAAGGATCTTCTCGAGTTTGAAGCTTCGCACTTTATTGGCTATCAGCCCAAGTTTTTTGAGCTTCGTTTTGGTAGAGAAGAAAATGTTGTTGAGTATGCAGGAGCTCAATTTACTGGCTCGATTGACCGCGTAGATGTAAACGCTCATGGTCAGGCACTTATTATTGACTATAAACACAAGGCCACAAAAGATTTGAAGGCTTATTCAGCAAAGTTAAGCCTGGATAGTGAGCTCTCAAAAGAGATTCTGCCAAGACATGTACAGTCTGCAATATATGCTCAGATTATGAGAAAACAGCTTACCAAGTATAAGCTTGAGCCAGTTGCTGCAATTTATCTGGGCACCAAAGAGCAAAAAGATAAGCCTTCATTTGCTCTTGCAGGCATGGCAACAGAAGCGGCAACAGAACATATTTGGAACATATATCCGGAAGATAAAAAGCTCAGGGACCAGGCAGTTATGGTTGTGTCTCAAAACTCAGCGGAGTTTGCAGACTACTTGGACGTTTGGGAGAATTTAATTGCGCAGAAGGTCCAAGCCATGCTTTCTGGAGATGTTCGAGCCAATCCTTGCGATAAGGATGCATGTAAGTATTGTCCAGTAAAACTGTGTGACAAGAGGAGGTAAGCTACTATGGCTGACACACGTTATACGCCTGGTCAAGAGAAGACCATCAAGACGCTTGATAAGCCTCTTTTTGTTGCAGCAGGTGCTGGTTCAGGAAAAACTTTTACGCTTACACAGAGAATTGTGTGGGCTTTAAAAGAAGGCTCGGGAGCTGACGGAAAGCCGTATCTGAGTAGTCTTGACCAGGCATTGATTATTACGTTTACCAATGCTGCAGCTACAGAAATTAAGGAGCGCGTTAGGGAAGCTCTAGAAAAAGAAGACCTGCATAGCGCTGCGTTGCAGGTTGATGATGCGTGGATTAGTACTATCCACGGCATGTGCAGCAGAATCTTAAAGATCCATGCACTTGATTTGGGTCTTGATCCTGAGTTTGAAATCATTAACGACATGACCAGAAATCAGCTGGTCAATATATCTATTGAAGAAGTACTCAGAGAGCTTTCTCAAGATGAAAGCTATGCTGAGTTTCTCTCAACCTATGCAGGGAACAGAGATGCATTGAAGTCTCGTATTGAAACGTTGATTTCATATGCTCAGTCATCTCCTGTAGGAATGGATTCTATTTCATTTGTAGGGGATAGCTCTGACCTGGAAGTTCTAAAAGCGGAACTTGAAAACCTTGACGCTGCGCTTGATGCACTAAAGGGTGCAATTGCTGCCACAAAACCAGATGAAGCAGAGCAACTACAAAGTGTTCAATTTGAGCTCTCAAGTAAATTGCAGCAACACTTGGTTCTTTCGTTAACTGATTTTGACCAGGCGTTTTGGGAGGCTCTGGGAAAAGCCGTTAAGGCCGTCCGTTCTTCAAAAGAAATAAAAAATGTAAAGGATGAAGCTGCGTACCAGCTTAAAGTTTGTAGCGCTTTATTTGGACTTATTCAGGACATGTCTGAGGGTCAGTGTCTAAAAGATGTTACAGGGCAGGTTTACAAGCTCTTTAACCAGAAGAAACGTGCTATTGGCGGTCTTGATAACGATGACCTTTTGCATTTAACGGCAAAGGTATTCGAAGAGCATCCAGAGATTGCAGCTGTTTACACGGATAAATTCAAGCTTGTAATGGTTGATGAGTTCCAAGATACGGACCAGCAACAGGTGCAGATGATTAAGAGTCTCTCAGGTAAAGATGCTCAATATCTCACCACAGTTGGTGATGCGCAGCAGTCAATTTATCGATTCCGCGGTGCTGATGTTGATGTGTTCTTTAGACGTCAAGCAGAGGTTTCAGAAGATTTGCAACCCCGTCTTGTAGATAATTTCCGCAGTCACAACGAAATTTTGCGATTTGTTGCAAAGGTTTGTAGCGCTGATGGCATGATACCTAACTTTATGGATCTGTCCGCTGGGCGAGAAGAACCTGCAACTCCGTTCATTGCTCATTCGCCTCGCGTATATTTTGAAGTCACAAAATTTGAAAAGTCAGGAAATTCTAAGCCAGGCGATGACGTCACAAGAAGCCAACTTGTTGCGTATCAGCTTGCAGACAGAATCAACACGCTTATGCAGGATGAGAAGATCCAAGCAAAAGATGTTGCAATTTTGATGAAATCAGTTAAAAAGGCACAGCCCTATATTGAGGCACTTCGTACCTTTGGAATTGAAAGCGTGGTTTCTGGAGCTTCAACGTTTGGTGAACAGCCTGAGGTTCAGCTGATTGGCAGTCTTTTACAGGCACTCGCAAATATGTACGATTCATACGAGGGACTGTTTCCTGTACTCTCGAGTGAGATTTTTAGTCTTGATGCATCTGACCTGCTTCTCTTGGGCACTAATTTTGGAGAAAATGGTCAGAGGATTACCAATAGAGATATTGCAGAGTCAGTGGTAAATGACGTATGTAATCTACCTTTTGAGATAAGTCCAAAGCTCAAAAATGCTTTAGAGGTGTTGAGTAATGCTCGTAGCTCTCTTTCAAACAAGAGAGTTTCAGACGTTATTAAAAAGGTAGTTCTTGATGCTGGATGGATTTCTCGCCTTCAAAAGATGGGAAATGAGGGACAGTCAAAGATTGCAAATATCTTTGCAGCTCTTGAACAAATTGATAGCTTGCAAAAGGAACTGAGCATTGGTGTAGCTTCAGTTGCAAAAGCGTTTAGTCAATGGTGTAACACGGCTAAAGAGTCGCCAAAAGTGCTTCACTGCAGCACTCAAAACGCCGTAACTTTTATGACCATTCATGCTTCTAAGGGATTGGAATTTCCTGTTGTTGCTGTTGTAGGAGCTGTATCTGGCCCTAAGGCAGGCGCTGGCAGTGAACCATTTTTGCATGTTAGAAAAGACGATTCGTATCAGATTGCATTCTCAAGCAGTTCTAAAAAACTTCATGAATTGTATGATGGCTGTCATGAGGTTCCTACAAGTAATGATGAGTGCAAAAGTCTTCTTGAGTGGAGAATGTTCCTTGAAACTCAAGAGAATGAGTTTGAAGAGCAGGAGCAGAACCGCCGTCTGTATGTTGCTTTAACGCGAGCTCGTGAAGCAGTCATTCTGACTTCAACCATTGACCTTACTAAAGAGGGAATTAGTCCTCGTTATACACGCAAGATTACAGATGCCTTGTTTGAAGAGCCTCCACTTTCTGCTGGTGAGCATCCTTTCGAATATGGTGGAAATCTTGCTGGTTGTATGCGTGTGGTTCAGGGTTTTGGCAAGAAGGATGAGCCAATTCAGGTTGAAGGTTTAGAGTTGGTTGAACCTTCTGATTGCAAGCCAAGTGAAGAGGAAAACTCTCAGGCTGTTGAAACGTTTGACCTCTATGAGAAGGTAAGATTAAGTGTTACCTCAGAAACTATGTATGACCAGCGAAAAGATTTCTTTAGTTATTCATCAGCTCACCAACAAATGGCAGAGAACTTTAAGGTCGAGAATAACCTTCAACCAGTAATTGAGACTTCCGTTGTTTTGCCTGGTACATTAGCTGATGATGGAGTAGATCCAACAAGCCTCGGCTCAGCCTTCCATGAGCTTGCTCAGATCATGGTTGAGACTCAGTCTAAGGTTGATGAACAAACTATTGATAGATTGTGCTTGAAGAACAGCGTTCCTCAGCGCGCGATATCACGAGTCAAACAAGCACTTGAACTGTGGAGCAATTCTGCAATCAGACAAGAAGCATTAGCTCATGATGTAGTTATTGCGGAGTCTCCCTTTACGCTACAGGTTGATTCTGAATATGGGAACTATGTAGAAGGAGCCATCGATCTTCTCGCTTATAATAAGGGAAGCAAAGATGCGCTGGTAGTTGACTATAAAACAGGCGATAAGGGCCTTAGTGCAACTCAGATTTATGAGCATCATCAGATGCAGGCAAACTTCTATGCCTACGTCTTGATGCAGCACGGATTTACTAAGGTTGAGTGTGCATTTGTTTGTGTTGAGGTTGAAGAAGCTGGTCAGCCACACGTTGCTCGTTACACGTTTGATGTAAACCATCAACCACGGCTTTAAGGAGGCAAGAACGTGCCTTTTGCACATGTTGTTTTAGACATACCAACTCGTGCTCTCTCTGGCACGTTTGACTATGCCATTCCAGAATCTTTGGAAGAGACTGCGGTTGTGGGAACAACGATCTTGGTGCCGTTTTCTCACAGGCAGGTTGTTGGCTACATTGTGGGTGTCTCAGACCGTGTGTCTTTAGGTTTAGATGTTTCTCGCGTCCTTCCAATAACACAAGTTCTAGCAGATTCAGCATTTGATGAGCAGTCTGCACAGGTAGCAGAATGGATGAGCAAAGAATACGCCTGTAGTTATGCAGACGCATTGCATCCTTTTTTAGCGCCTGGCCAAAAGGTTAAAGTCACCAGAAAAGATACAGAATCTCCCTGGCAGCTTGTTTGTGAGAAGTCCGGTCCTGTTGATGAGCGATGGGTTGAGCTGACAGAAAAGGCGGCTGACTTTACGCCTGCGGCAAATGCAAGCAAGCAGCGATCGGTGCTTGAGGCTCTGGCGCAAGGTGCCATGAGGTTATCCGAGCTCTCGGCCACAATCCCAGGAGCTCGCAGTGCAGTAACTGCACTGCAGAAAAAAGACATCGTTGAGGTGCGCACACAGCGACAAATTCGTGGAAGCCAGGAGGGTCTGGGAACCACGCTTTCAAGCGGTGTAGCACCTCGTCCACAGCAACTTACTGAGGGGCAAGAGTCTGCTCTTGCAGCAATCGAGGCTGCACAAACTGCTGATCAGGGCGATGTTGTGCTTATTGATGGTGTAACAGGCTCAGGTAAAACCGAGGTGTATCTCTCTGCTATTGAGAAGACCTTAGCAGCCGGCAAGGGTGCTGTGGTGCTTGTCCCTGAGATTTCTCTTACCGCGCAAACAGTTGGCCGATTCCGTTCGCGTTTTGGCGAGCAGGTAGCCGTTCTTCACTCAAAGCTTTCGCTTGGCGAGCGCTTTGATCAGTGGGATTTAATCAGACAGGGTAGAGCCCGCGTGGTAGTAGGTGCACGATCTGCTCTGTTTGCGCCCATCCAAAACCCCGGACTGTACATCATTGACGAGGAACACGAGGCTTCATACAAGCAAGATTCGCTCCCACGCTATCACGCAAGAGAAGTTGCTGCTCAGATGGCGCGTCTACACGGTGCTGCGCTGGTGCTTGGTTCTGCAACACCTTCGCTTGAGAGCTTATCTCGAACGGCTCAAGGAAGCTGGCGTGGCACTAACTGGACACGTGTCGCCATGACCGAGAGGCCTGGTGTGGCGGTTCTTCCGCAGGTCCAGGTAGTTGATATGGCTTCCCAGTTTAAAAACGGAGGCAGATCGGTCTTTTCGGCAGCTCTTGCTCTTGCGCTACAAGAGACAACAGAGTGTGGCGAGAAAAGCGTTCTACTCCTTAATCGTCGAGGATTCGCAAACTTTTTGATGTGTCGTGAGTGTGGCTGTGTGCCCGAGTGTCCGCATTGCTCGACGTCTCTCACGTACCATGAGCGCACGCATTCTCTGGTTTGTCACAGTTGCGGCAGGCAGTGGTCTCAGCATGCGTATCCCAACCCTTCCAGCACATGTCCAAATTGTGGCAGCCGATATATGGGTGCATATGGTGTGGGAACACAGCGTGTAGAAGATGAGCTCAAGCTTTTGCTGGGCAGCGATGCGCCAATTATTCGTATGGACGCCGATACCACGGCCAAAAAGGGCGAACATCAGCGTCTTCTTGAGCTTTTTGATGCAACTCCTGGAGCGGTGCTCATTGGTACGCAGATGATTGCAAAGGGTCTGGATTTTCCTGATGTCACCTTGGTTGGTGTTATCAACGCCGATACCATGCTTAAGCTGCCAGATTTTAGAGCGGCTGAGAGAACATTCGACTTGCTAGAGCAGGTTGCTGGTCGTGCAGGCAGGGGAGAAAAACCAGGTAAGGTTATCATCCAGTCGTACTGGTCAACGCATCCTGCTATTGCTTCTGTAGTTACACATGACAGACGCCCGTTTCTTGATGCAGAACTTAAAGAGAGAAGAGAGGGGGCTTATCCGCCCTTCTCGCGCTTGTCTAATGTGCTTTTCTGGGGAGCTTCAGAAAAAGAAGTTCGCCGCGTAGCAGATCAGATGGCAGAGGCTCTTCACGCG
>ERZ773063.419-NODE-419-length-28201-cov-26.289739_pt1 | contig 28201 bp, 26 predicted proteins | sample MGYA00580625_ERZ773063 | MGnify/ENA primary metagenome ERZ773063 (study PRJEB29015, sample SAMEA2738022) | human oral metagenome | biome: human oral; feature: human-associated habitat; material: dental | place: China | collected 2042 ... | reverse complement strand
GTGACACCGTAATGGTGTCACCCCAACATTTATTATAGAACCAAAAAGAATGGCACCAACCATACATATGATTGGTGCCAAAGAAGACTCGTAGGGTGAACACCCCAACATTTGACTAAGAATCAATATTTAATAGAAAACTTTTTAAATTTCCACAAATTAATGATTCAACTTAGACAATTGAGTATCATCAAGTCCTAATACAGAATTTAAAATAGATTTAATTTTTTCATTATCGGCTTGTAGTTCATCGATTTGACGTTTGGCATCAGCTAAATCACGGGCCATTGCCATTCTAGAACGGGATACTGTAGATTTAGCTCCCAATTTATAAGAGATACCAGCATTAAAAACAGTATCATCGTCACCATTAACGGTAGAACCAACAGTAATCATTAAGTCTTCATTCGGACGATATGCAACACCAATAGCAACAGCATTAGCATTATGATAATGTCCATATCCGGCCATAACATCTAATTTATGGTCTGGATCAAAATCTAACGGATGTAAACCTGCAAGTGCAGCACTTCCTGCAATACCTTTGTGCGCTTCTTTTTGATTAGCGTCAATAATATTACGTAAACTACTACTATCACTGCTTAAGTTATTAATTTGATTAATAAAATCAGGACTTAAACCTATAGTATACTCTTTACCACCATTCCCATTTGTTCCTTCGGCAATTGTAATATTATCGCCAGGTTTAATAGTAGTATGTTTTTGTGCTTCAAGTGCAACATCATGTAATTGAGATCCATTAATAGCATCTGTAGATGTACTAGATACTCTACCAGCACCGACATTTTGAAGTTGCCGTGTAAAATTTGCATTACCAAAGGATACGATAGAATCTGGACTACTCCCCGCAAACGCATGATTAGTAAATTTAATGTCATTAGATGTATCAGAATTGATTGTAGTCCCAGTCATTACTTTAGAATGAGAACCAATAGCAACACCATCCTTGATGCCTACCAGAGTGTCACTGCCTTGGGCTACTGCCCCTTCAGCCTGAGCATATGCTCCGTTACCAATCGCAATAGTATTTGTACCATTAGTTCTAGCTTGCGACCCAATTGCAAATGTATTGTCAGTAATGGCTTCTGCAGTAGCACCAAATGCTAAAGAGTTTCTCCCCTTTGCTTTGGCCCCTTCACCACCAACAAAACTATTCGTTCCTTCAGCCGAGTTATTAGTACCAACAGCAAATCCATTTGCACCTTTTACTGTATTCTGAAAGCCTGTAGCAAAAGCACTCGTAGCAGTACCTGAAATATTATTATCTTTACCGAAAGATTCTGCCCCTTGTAGTGCAGCTGCAGGATCTACAGTATTATTAACACCTGCGGCGAATACAGAACCAGTTAAGGAAACCATGGTCATTAACATAATCATTGATTTTTTTTGAAGTTTCAACATACTAGAACATACCTTTCCAAAATAAAACACAAAACATAAATTAATCAACAATAAACTATTAAAATATTTATTAGTTCATGTGAACCAAATAACAAGATAACAACATAACTAAAAACTATTTGCTTTTAGTATATTCTAGAACAGTATAGTATATTTACAACTATTCTTAAATCAAAAAAATCTATCCTTTTTATAGATAAACCACAAAAATAAGGAAACAATAAGGGTAATCCTCTATTTCTAATCTAAAATAGTCTATCATTATTCAGATTTTTACATATTTGTTTGATCACCAAATATATTATGATAACATATTATATTATATATTTTTTTTTATGTCAATTACAATATTGATACTCATTAATTCATAATCTAGAGTAATCAAACATTTGTAACAAATACTTATACCTCTTGATTCATAAAGTACAATGTTATAACTTGGTTCGGTGATTTAAAATTTAAAACTTTCTGTGCAATATTATTATATCTATTAGCATATCGACTATGTGCTTTTAGAAAACGCTCCATAGTTTATAAATTCACGACCATTATCGGTTTGTATTGTATGAATGGGATATCCCATTTTAGCTAGTAATTACAAGGGTTAATTGATGTTTCACCTACACTTTTTCTCCTATAAGCCCGACATATAAAAACACAAAACAGATACTATATATTATTTTTATTAACCCGAACACGTTCAATAATTGCCTGTCCCTGATGATTCTTTGCTACTGTATCTACGCGGAATAAAGCCATTTCAGGACTAAACTCTGTTACCAGTTGTTCGTTTACTTGTGCACCATTTTGCATAGCACGGTATACGATTTGTGCAAATTCATAACGAGTCATCATACGATCACCACCGAATGTACCATCTGGGTATCCTTCTACTAAGCCACGACGAGATAAATCGCTAACAGCTTCGTAAGCCCAATGATTGCTTGGCACATCTGGGAATAGTGTAGTGCGGTCAGCTTTCATATTGGTACCAGCTACACCATTTAAAAGGGTTGTCAATTTTTGGATTTGTGCATTTTGAAGAGCTACGGTTTTCTTAAGTTCTAACACTTCTTTGCCGATGGCTACGCGAGAACGGGATACATTGCTATGAGCGCCGACTTTCACAGAAAGACCTGCATTCACAACGGTTTCCCCATTACCAACAGTAGAACCTACGCTCAATTGCACGTCCTCATTAGGACGATAGAACGCCCCCAATGCAGCCGCATTGCCATTGTGGTAATGACCATAGCCAGCCGCAAAGTCCCATTTGGCATCAGGGTCAAAGTCGAGCGGATGTAATGCCGCCAAGGCAGCAGAACCAGCTACGCCTCGATTGATGCGTTTATCCAAACGAGCCATATTACCATTGATGTTGGTAATGTTGTTTTGAATATTAGTGATGTCACCACTGACATTGTTACGCAACAATTTAAGTTGTGCTACGTTGACCGCATCTGTATCGTTTGTACCAGCTGCAACGGATGTAATTTGACGTGTTATATTATTTCCTACATCACCAACGGATACAGCAGACGCTGTGGATTTCCATGTAGAGGATCCATCAGTAGATGGCGCATTAGTAAGGATATCATAACCAACTGCACCAGCTGCTACTGTTGCTTTGGAATTGCTACCGATAGCAGCACCGCCTACTGCGGATACTTCTGTGTTATGACCTACAGCGACTGCATCATTTACAGTCGTTGTTGTACCATTATCGCTAGACCCCAAAATCACTGTATGATTAGCACCTGTTACGGTACGGTTATCACCGAAAACGAGGGTGCTAGTTGCGTCGGATACAGTGTTCTTAGAACCAATTGCAGTTAAATGTTGTACGTTAGACCCAGTATTACCTACGCCCATAACGAGGTTGTCTGCACTTTCAGCACCATTAGCACCTGTTACAGTATTATTGATACCAATCATGGATGTGCGCAATGTGTAGTCCGCCTTGTTGCCACCACCAAAGGCCATCGTAGCGCCACCGCCGTTAGAATTTTTAACTGCTGTACGCAATGTAGACGCTAATGCATTAGGTGAGCTGCCACCAGAAGTTGGAACGGAAATATCGGTTATGGAATTTGTAATTTCATTACCTGCACCAAATACTAAAGAGCCATTAGAGTTATTAGTTCTATTTCCTACACCTACAATACTATTAGCAATACCAGCATATTCAGAACTAGAGCCTGCAGATTCAATGCTATTTAATGCGCCAGTAATTGTGGCACCGAAGTTCTTAGTCGCATCTCCAGATGATGCAGAATATTTAGAGGAGGCGATAGAATATGAACCTACTACAGAAGAGAATAGTCCATTAGAATAACTATTAGCACCTACTGTTGTAGAAAATAAATGGCCATTATTATCTTTTGTACGAGCACTGTCTACCTCAACATCACCTAATTTACCCTTATAATTATGGGTACCTAACATAACACTACCAGAACGAGCATATGTATTTTGACCGATCGCAACTCCGGTTACCATTTTGGTTGGATCTTTTGGTAAGCCAGAAGGTATACCAAAGATATTATTATTATAATCCAGCCTGTTTAAAGTCGAAAGCTCTTTCAAGGCTACCAACCATATTCTCAACAAAAGAATTAGCACCAATAGCAATGCCCCCACCTTGATCGATATAGTTATTAGTATGAGCTCCACCACCAATTACAATATCACCGGTGGAAGGTTGTCCAACACCACCGCTATATGCAATGTTTGCACCTTTACCAATAGCAACGTTTTCTGCTTTTGGTGCATTACTACCGGCACCATAAGCGACACCACTACCAGAACCAGCTGTTGTGTCCGCTGCACTAGCCACACATAAACTAGACAATAATACACCGTTGATTAATAAAGCAAGAAACCGTTTCCGTTTGTTCATTTTACCAATCTCCATTTCACAAATTATACACAAAATGAATTATATGCCAAAAAATTCATTTTATCTTCATATTCTATTATACTACTTTGATTTGATTTGTAAAATCATTAATTTAATATTAAGTTCCGATTTTTAGATCTTCCTTATACTTATTTTTTAATAATAATCTGTAATATCTCCTAACAATACAAGATTCACTATAGAATTTTATCCCTTAATAGCATACAAATTTTACAAGACTGTTAAACAAAATAAAAAGCGGATAGTACATCACAAAGGATAACTATCCGCTTACATACTAAATTTATTCTATAACGGATTCACTTATGATTTCCATACTATAGAATATTTAACTATCATTTATTATTTAATTTTTGTAATGACCATAACCACCCATCACTTGTACTCGATTATTTAAATCAAATTGCATGGGGTGTAATGCAGCTAATGCCGCAGCACGAGCATCGCCCTTATTGGTTTCTTTACCCAATGCACTATTTTGTTATTAAGATTATCGATTTGTTAGTTTACACCATAGGTATTACTCTCAAAATAGTATTACACGCGAGACATCGTTCTTGATGCACCATACATTTCGGCCACCACGTACGGGTTGCCACAGGTACTCATTTTAGCGAGTATCCGTCTCGTATAATCGAGGTGTTCTAATAAAGCATCGCGTAATTTGCGTTGCACGTGGTCAGGGGAATGGAATACGAGTATAGGATCAAAATCTCCTAAGATGATATAGGTCGTATGCGGTTCGGGTCCTGGCTCAATATGGTATTGGAATGGAATGATTACATTGAATAAACCATACACCACATCACGCCCAATTGGTTTCCGCGATTTTAGGCTCGCAAATGTCATGTTCGGCCCCAATGTCCTTGGATCCGTATACATCGGCTTTGACCGCCTCGACGATTGTATGCCGTTTGTTAGCACCCCTTCGTGGTGCGCTACTTCTCGCAATACCATTTTCAGTGGTTTATGGATGATTTCACACCGACCATCTACATAATAACAGGCGGTACAATCACCACCGTCAATATAGGTAGGGATTAAGCAACAGATATGGTGATCCACATCGCCATATACAGCATTAGGGTTACAAGAAATAGATTCGTTATTACTTACATTTTGATACGTTGTATTGTGCATCATCATGACCTCTTCTTTTGTTAAAGGAGTAATAATAGCAAGGAATTCCTCTTGTAAAAATTGATTCATAACACATGTTATATAAAGATGCTTTAGCAGCACTTATGAGTTAATTGTATACCTATAATTACAAACTGTAAATATATAAATCAAAAATTTATATCAGATCAGCAATTTTACTTATAACTATACATGTTCTGCATATCCTGGATATCGAATTCTTTATTATCCGCTACCATCATATAGTATCGTAACTGGTCGATAGCCTTTTGATGGCGCTGTTGTACGGCTTGACGAGACTGGCATGTTTCACTGCCTATATCGACACAGGTCTTGCCATCACGATAGAGGGCATACAATAGCTGTTGTTGCTGCCGTAGCAATTTTCTGAAAGCGGCCCACAGACGATTGCGCAATTCGTCTTCTGTCACCATTCCGATAATGTCGTGTTCGATATCTACATCATCGGGGAACTGATCCATGGCGGGTTCTGATACATCGTCGCCAGTACATAGGGGCAAAGTTAACTCATGGCGCCATTGCCGCGTCGATTGTTTGTAAAAGTTAAAATACCCATAGCGAATGGCGGCTTTCACATAACCAGAAAAAGGTACCTTACCTGATGTGTGAAAGCTATAGATGGATTCGATAAAGATAATCCACAGAAATGATTCCACGTCATCGGTTAGCATAGCCGTACTCGAACGGTTCGCATAGCTCATGATGAGTGGCCGATAGCGCCGGCATAGCTCGACTTGTGCCGCATCGATGGTCAGTTCCTCGATAGGCCACACGGCTCGTTCCGTACTGAGCACCGATACACGGCGCTCTTGGCAGACGCGCACTAAACTAAGGTCTGTCACGGCTTGTAATACCTTTTGGGGACATACCACATGTTTCACGTTCATATTTGATCCTTTCTGCCTAGGCTTACTTGAAATATACACCCAAATGAGTATTTAGACAAATGAGAAATTCCGCCATAAATGTATAGATTTACAGCGGAATTAACGTTGTTACATATGTATTTGTGAATTATTACAGACCGATTTCAGAAAAGTACCCCAATTTAGATGAATGTTACCTACGTACCGCTTCATCGAGGCGCACCTTAAAAATTGTTTCATTTGCTACGGCCTGCATCGTCGTTTTGACAAAATAAAACTGCAACCTAGTCGTATATACTGGAACTAATACATTCTCAGTATATAGGACTAAATTGCAGTTTTAAATTATTTATGAGTTCGATTGACCCCTGTTTCATCAGATTCAGATGTAGAACCTGTTGTTTGTTGAGGTGCTTTATGAAGTGTCATCACCGTTTTAGCTGCCACCTTTTTTACAGGGCCCGTTGGTAACACAATTGGAATTTGAGTGTTTACTTTCACAGGACCATTGGCAGGTACAGGTGTTTGAACTGGCATCGACAAAGCCTTAACGATAGTTGGTTGCGGTGCCGTTGGCGCTGCTGTTTGAGTCGCCATCGATTGTGCCGCTGTTTGCTGTGCCACCACTGGTTTTGGTGCTTGTTTAGGCGCATTCGGTTGTTGACGTGCCACACGAGCCGACGCCAAAATCCCTGGATTGCGATATAATAACTGACCACCTTCAGTAGACAATTTTTGATTGTAATAATATACATCAGCGTTGTAATACTCACTGCCACTGGCCACATCATAACGCAAGCCAATCATGGTATACACCGTGAAATGTAGCAGCCCATCCGGTTTGCTGCGGTCAATCGAATCACGGTCCACATACCAGTTATTGCCATTATAGGTGAAAGCATAAATATCTTGCCGAGCATCAGCATTAGGTATAATAGATATAAACAGCGCTACTATAAACATAGCCACTGCGCATATACGTTGAAACATGAGGCCTCCTCAATAATGATTGTATACTATTTAACAACTTATTATACCACATTTTCTGACATTGCGTTCCCATGATATGCCTCGATACATTTAATCTTAGGCTTTAAATATGACACCATTATGCTCTAGTTGTTCCACCGTTTTTTTACCAATGCCCGGTAGCCTCAATACTTCTTGTTTAGTAATTGTTTTAAAATCAGCTACTGTGTATAGGCCCACTTGTGAAAGCGTAATTTGTGCACCGAACCGTATATTGTCATATACCGGATTTCCACGCAAAGCCCCACCTTTAGCAACCTCTACGGGGCTCATATGAGCGGACTCGCGTTTTCCTATATAACTATCATTAGAGTACCGATTTATAACAGTTCGACCGGTAACACGTTCATACACATCATATAGAGTCTGCCATAATGGACTTTCAAAATTTACCAATTGAGTCGGTAAAAATGAGATAGCAGTATATAAGCTTATTAATTCTCGTGGATCAGAATCTATGTCGATTACTTGATCTACCATATACATAATTGTCTCTAAGTGGTCTTCTACAAAATCGTTCCACCGTGTTGCATCTTGTAATAACCACTCAATATCTTCATATTCATCAACAAGATCTGCTAATACATCATGAGCAACCTTGCTTTCACCACACTGTAAAGCCAATAAAATATACAGCATATGCATCGGTAACATGATATCCGGAGCCTGATTAAATGCATTTTGTATATCATCACAACATGCAAGATAACGTTCATACACCTTGCGACCACGATCCCAATTGGCAGCGCCACAACAAGCAACCATCATGTACACAAGGAATCCTGAATGGTCTTGCTTGTCCCCGTGAAAGACAGGCGTAAAGCATGCAATCGCATCATTATACATATTGTATTCTAAATATATCATCCCCATATCGATGAGGCAGCGCATATAAGGACGTGCCTCTATTATATGCCAATCCATTTTCTTAGGTTTTTTCAACGATTCTATTAGCTGTTGTAGCTGATGAAGTTGAAAGCTTGGATGCAACTCAAAAGCTATAAGCTCCCGTTTAGCATCTACTTCGTCAGGACATAACGCAAGAATCTGATTGTAGAATTTCTTTGATTCCTCAGTCGTATCAGCCTCTTCAGCAGCCTCGTATAAATCACGTAGTTTCATTTCTATCGTATCATTAAAATCACCACGATTATATCGAGTCATAAATGTTTCTATCAAATCCTCAATAGATTTGAATTCAGCCTCATGTTCAGATAGAAATTGTTTCTGTAAACGCAATAGTAACTCACTTTGAAAGCGAAACATAGAGTATCTCCTTATACATATGAACGTAAAAATACTACTTATCTGTAATATATCACGAGAGGGTATATTAATTCTAGAGATAATACCTCGACCTATTAATATCTCATCTGAAAATTAGTACAGGCCTGTAGTATCTGTTGATTCCCTTAACATACCTTTTTAAAATTAGTACAGGCCTGTAGTATTGACGAAGCCCTTTAATACCTCTCCTAAAAATTAGAACAGGCCTGTTCTATTTCTGGAGAGACCATATCAAGCTATCTTACAAATTAGAACACGCCTGTTCTATTTCTAGAGACACTATATCAGGCTCGTCTTACTAATTACTACAGGTGTGTTCTAATTTAAAATCCCCTTGATAAGAGTACCTAGATACTCATCAAGGGGATTGTTTTAGTTATGAACTATACCAATATGACATTAGAATTGGTAGTTAAGGTCTACGCGATAGTATTCAGGTTGTTTTTCGTTATTCCCAAATCGTTTGTTTGTTTTGTTTTTAAAGCCATAGTATGCAGTCAAACCCACATTGTCTTGCAATGCATAATCGGCAGTCAATAACCAACCTTTATATCCTTGGTAATGTTCTTCATCAAAATAAATATCCCATGTGGAGGATATTGGCGCCATGTGCTGACCAAATTTGAAGTATTGAGCTTTTACATCCCAAGTGCCTCGTTTAGCTTGATCATAATCACCATATCCGATACCTGCGGTCCATGCAGAACCTTTTGGCACACTGGTAGCTTTCACCCATTCACCGCCAATCCAAACTTTATTAAAGTTCAAGTCTGTGCTTAGGCCATATACATTTTTAACATCCAATTCATTGCGTTTTGTTATATTTGCCCTCGCATAGAAAGCACCGAGGTTAACGTGTTTATTCAAGTCGGATTTAAGGCCAAGATATGTAACCGTATTATTGTTTTCTTTACTTATACCTGCTGCTGCCCCTTCAATAAAATAACCATACGCCGCTTGGAATTCAACCTTGTCATTCACGGCATTGAATTGGATTCCGTCAAAGCCATCATCATAAATTAAACCATTACCGACCATTTGGTTCAAACGACCTGCTTTTACAGATACATGTTCACCAAATTTGTGGTCTACATAGACACGGTCAAATTTTACATTGTTTTCATTTACCTTAATTTAGGAATTACCCAACTCAAAATCACCGGTCGTGAAACGGACAACGGCTTCCGTGCGGTCATTAACCTTAGCATTAAATTGTAAGCGTGCACGAGCGTCAAATTTAGACTCTTTTTTATAGCTGTTATCAAAATCGGTTGTTCTAAAGGAAAAATAATTTTTCTTTTTCGTGTGAGAATAACGAAGACGCATATCGCCAGTTACTTTCACATTACCAACGCGGTCTTCCAAACGACCAACACGAACGCCCAAGTTGTTCAATTCGTTGGAGAATTCATCAGCCAAACGGTTAATCATAGCTTGTTGTTCAGCATTAGCACGGTCTTGGTTAGCCATAGCTTTAGCTACCATTTGAGCCATTTCGTAACGAGTGATATCGTTTTGGCCTTTGAAAGTGCCATCTGGATAACCGTTAACGATACCAGCAGATGCTAATTGAGAAACTGCTTGGTATGCCCAAGAATCAGGAGTTACATCGGAGAATGGGTTAGCTGCGAATGCAGTAGTTACACCCAAAACTGCTGTTGCTGCAAAGATTGCTGCGAATTGTTTTTTCATAATACAATACCTCTTCTTTACACTACAAACAATTACTATACGATTTTGCAAAGCAATACGCTTATCCCTATGTGTCCATGTTTCCATACAAATAATACGTATACCTTTACAAGATATACGTTATCATATAGAGATTAAATATCATTTAAATATTCATGAAATTTTCATTCATTTAAAGCTGCCCCCATCCATACCTACATATTCAAATTGAAGTAATAATCTAGATTCTGAATTTTGAAATAGGTATTACCTTCTCCATTGGCAAAAGAATCAACAGGTAAAGCCTCTAACTCAGAAGATATGCCATGAACAATAATAGCTCTAAGTAGTTGGAAAGCTCTAATCACATTAGATTTTCCAGATGCATTACCGCCAAAAATAAATGATGATTTAACAACATCTATATCTCTGGATGTCGCACAACCCATGAAGTCAACTCAACATAAGCTTGTTTTATCTCTTCAAAATCATGACGTTCTATATGTGTTATAGGTGAATCTTGCTGTTTAGAATCTCTCCAGTTAATATCCTGTGCTGTATAGTTACCATAAAAACCGATTTCAGATTGTGTCATCCAATGGTACGGAGTTACAATGTGTTCTTGAGGTTCAAATAAGGAAGGCATTAAAGAATAATATTCAAAATCTTTTGGTGCTATAAGTTCAAAAATAGTAGGCATAATTTGCATATGATCACCAATACTATTTTTATTAATCCAGTTAGCATCAATACCCTTATGATACATGGCAAAATATGTACAAAATGATTCTCTAATAGTTTGCTTTCTATATGAAAGCAGAGAATCCGCAATGCCACAGGAATGATCACCTGTGACTATGATAAGACTATCTTCAAAATGTTCTTTCATATCATCAACGAAACGAAATAATGCCTGTTCTGCATACCAATAAGTACCCAAAGATGCTAATTTACTCTTATTATCTCTTACCTCTTTAGGAATATTTCCAAAAATCGTATCTGCATCCCATCCATATCGTTCAATAGGAATTGTGCTTGGTGAGTGATTAGATGTTGTATAAATAAAATGCATAGTTGGCTCATCATCAGCTGCCAATATGCGTTTTTTTACCTCATCTAAAAATAAATGGTCATACACACCTAGCCATGTAGCAGGTGCGTCTTCACCACAAATATCTGGGCCACCAATACATTCATCAAAACCCATTGATGGAGCAAATAAACCTAAGCTAGCCCAAGAAATATTACCTCCATACCAAAGTTTAGTTTTATAACCCAACTTCTTAATTTGTTCTGGCAGAGAAGTAATTATAGTATGTTCCCAAAATTGTGTTTTCTCATTAATTTCTAAATTAGAATCATAAATCCCTGAAATGAGACTTGTAATAGCCGGTTGAGAAATCATACCTGCAGGCAAAAAATTCTCCATAGAAATAGTATTCTTTTGTGCTTTAAACTGCTTTCCTGCATCGGCAATATGATATTCTGAATAAATATCGTCCGTCACAGATTGTGTAAGACTTTCACCAACAAGAATAAAAATATGCTTAGGCTTGGGAATTCGCGGCCCTTCAGCTTTTTTTTGTAAAAACTCTAATGGATTTACTCCTATCTTTACGTCTTTAAATTCTGGAATAATACGTAAATTTTTAATAGCTGTATCATCATCATGATTCAAAACTTCATTAACATTATGTTTATGCACTAATTCTAATGCAATCAAATCATCAATAACGGCTTTAGCCAAAAATATATCATTTTTAATAATCGCTGGTACAAAATCCCACTCCGGTTTATTACGATGATTCAATGTACCACCATAACGTAACCAATAGAAAAACACTACCGTAAGAATAACTGATATAATTGTTCCCACTACTTGTCCTACAAATGGAAATGTAGGTATCAACAATACCGGTGTTAATAAAGTTGCATAAATTCCTAATGCTGTAATTACTGCAAAAGGAATAAAACCAAGTAATATCCATAATCCATGATTTTCATTAAAAAATATATCTAATAGATTCTTTTTATCAGCATTACCACCCAACCGAACTAATTCATTATATGTATCTTTAAAGTGATAATAATATATCAGCTTTCCCATAAATGCAGCATATAGTACCATTAAATACAATGTTAAAAGTATGGTTCTTACAATATCACCTACCGCGAAATAAGAGGATATAAATGCACCCGGTAAAGAGATAGCTAAAAAGGAAACTAATAATACATAAGCATGAAAATCGAGTCCCCACCAAAATCCATAAGTAAAGGTTTTAACTAGTTTTTTCTTATCCACATTCCAATGATATGAGGGTCCATATAGTTTAATAAAAATAAATCGAAAGATAGCACTGATTATAGGTGCCCATATAAAGATTTTTAAATCCTGTTGTAATCCTATTAGTAGTGACTCAAGCATATTCCACCTCTGATGATAGTTATCATTTTATATAATCTACTGAGAACGTAAATATTTTATTCATACATATTAGTATACAAAAATTATAAATAAACTATAAATTATATACAGATGTTTATTATTATGCAATTCAAGATATAATATTTAAGAAAAATAGGGACTGCACATTATGTTGTAGTCCCTATTAACTATATAAAATATTAAACTATTAATCAAATTTACCATTTGTATTATTTTTTAAAAATGATTCATCAAAATTAATAGCATCATCTATGGTATCAAATTCCAAGATACTACGCCTATCAAACTCTTTGATACCAAGCTTTAACGTATCCAAATGCTTCATATATAGATATTCCCAAACATGGTGATTGTATTCATCTATGCCTTCTACATCTAGAATAACTTGCTTAAACTTTTCACTAAATTGTCGATCAAAATAGACAAAGCCTAACATAATATGACCACTAGGTGCTCCTATAATCACATCATTTATAAGCCCCAATTCATCGGTTGTTACAACCCATTCATCTAAATTGTTTTCTACATATACAGTAGAGTAAAAACCTCGATACTCATAGGTATTGAACAAGTTTTCTGGATAGTAATTATCTACAGAGCAAATATAAGTGTTGTCTAGTTGATCTAGAACTAATCGTAAGGATGACACATTATCTTGAGTATCATAGTAGTCATTCACAACAATTTTCACATCATACTTGTCTGCTAAGTAAAAGAACATTTCTTTTTTATAGCCCACCACAAGCGTAATATCATTTATACCAACAGCCTGTAATTGTTTAATTTGTCGCTCCACTAGAACTTCGCCTTTAACGATACTAAGTCCCTTTGGACAATAGTCACTAATAGGTTTAAATCGTTTCGATTTACCGGCTGCCAATATAATCGCATTAGTCACTTTATACTGTTGAATACGGTCGTATTGCTTTTGCTCTATGTATTTATTGAAATCATTTTTCGAAATCATATGCAGAAATCAACCCACTCACTACGATACCCACACCTAACATGATTTGATGTAAGGTTAAAGTAATATCAAAGAAGAAATAAGAGAATAACGCAGAAAAGGCTGTATAACTAATATTTAAAGCCATTGCTCTGCTAGGCCCAATAGTCGCCAAAGCTCGATAATAACAGTAATACGATACAGAACCAAATATAGCTGCCAGTCCCACATAAGCAAAACTAGAATCAAAAGCTAAACTTTCACCATTACTCATAAACATAAAATATAAAATAAAAAGCATTCCATAGGTAATCATGGATAAATTCTGTCTAATACAGATAGCGCTCAAATTAGATATTTCACCAGATTTCATACCGTAAGAGCATAAAACAGCCTCACTACCCCAGGCACAAGCACATATCAAAGCAAAAACTATCCCTAATACACTACTAATTGTTTGATCTTCATCAACAAAACCTATAGCAATAATAAAGGCAATCGCTACAAATAGAGCAATAACCTGATAAGGTTTTCTTTTTTCTTTCAAGAATATGTAAGCAAAGAAAAGACCTACAGCAGGATAGATGGAACTTATAATAGCAGTCAATGAAGGCCCAAGATATTGAACAGCCATAATGTAAGAGCACATACCTATGGGACCACCTAAAAATGATCCAAACCATATATACTTAGATTTTGCTTTCTTAATATCCTTAATTACAGGTCTAACTTGCCCAGTTACAACAATAGAAGTGTTAATTAAAAAGGCACTAACAGTATCATGAATACATGTTATAAATAAAGGAACTAATAATGGAATTATAAAATATATGGTGTAATTTGAAAGATAATAGCCCAATAAACTGGTATCAGCCCCCCAAAATATACCTGAGAAAAGAGCATTAACCATGATGATTTACCAATTCACCAAATTCTGATACATTTCGTGCCTCATCGAATACAATTTGATAGAACGTTTTTGCATAGTTATACTGTTGCTTAGCATATGAACTATTTAATAGATTTTGATCTTGTTTTGCTTCGCACCAATTACTCCAAAGTAAGCCAACCATAGCAATATAGGCGTAAATCTTATATCTCTTTAATGGTGTTACTTGATGTTCAAAGTATATATCTATAATTCGATCTATTTCTTGTCGGTCAAACAAGGAATAGACGATAAACATAGCTAAATCTAAGTCTGGATCTTGCATGGCAGCATATTCAAAATCTATGAGATATACATCTTGATTTACTGTAACTAAAAAATTATCACAAACCGCATCAATATGGCACAAGGTCCACCCCTTTACCAAGTTTTCAATAATAGGCTCTAAAGACTCTATATTCTTTTTAGTTTCTCCATAGTCCTCGTATATACTTGCATTTGGCATTAACGATTCATAGTAATTGATATGCTCAAATACATCAAAACAATGCTCTACGCGATGTGATTGATTGTGAAAGTCTCTCAATCGCTTTAGACACGCACTGATTTCATTCCAATCTTTTGGATTAATCGTATGAGAGTTTTCTATAAATTTTGAAATCTTATAGCCCGACTCTCTATCAATATAGACAACAGGTTCTACAAACTCTTCATTTTTTATAGCTTGGTATACATCATATTCTTGATGTCTATTGATTATTTTTTCTGTATTAACCCCTGGAACCCTAATAATATACCGTTCATTATTAATACTAAAGATAAATGAATCATTCGTCATACCTTTTTTCAAGGGACTAAACTCTATGTCATTATCTTGTATATTAAAAACTGATTTAATAATATCGAGTTTTTTCACTATATATAACTCCCTATTTTAAGTATTAACCTACTAGAAATCACATAGTTAATAGGTAATATTAGAAAATTATAACCAATATCACAGCTATTATACTTATACCTTTTAATATCATCATCTAAAGTCCCAAAAACCAGTATGATCATTTGAGTAAATTGGGCGATATAAAGTTAACCATTCTGTATGAACAATAAATAAAACTGTATCAGGCTCGTATTTATCAATATAAGTTTGTAAACTACCATTGAATAAGCGTAAGTCAATAATATCCATCTTATCAACCCCTGTTGATAAGAAAAATGTCATAGGGTTTGCATATGAGTTCTTTATAACTAATAAACGTTTGCCATCATTTACATTATTGTTCTTAACATGAATTAGTGCTTTATCTCCATAATTATATGCTGAATAAGGGTTTAAATTATAATAATCAATCCGTTCTAACTGCTTCATATCATACAAAATGGATAGGTCACCAGTAATGTTTACCTTTTCTTCTGGTACTTCATAATGAATATTAGAGTAAAATTTAGGCTGATATATAGAAAAATCTTCTGGCATCGCCTCAGCTAATGTTGCTTTTCTACCTAAACTACCTAAAAAAACTTTATCATATTGGACTCTATCATATAGATTGGGATTCAATAGTTCTAGGTTAATATGATAGCCATATTGTTGATTTAGATGCTCCCCTACTTTATTGGCAGCATGCATTCCCGTTATAGGTTTCCAATGATGATCTGTCTTGTAAAACATATCTCGATAAGAAGAATCAGAGGATTCATCTATAAAATCTCGATAGTCAATATAGTCAACATTATTATCCCTTAAAGTTGATAAAAAATCATCAGCATTCTGATTGGAAAAGTCTAATATACCAGAAATACGATTATCACCATTTCTAATTTTACCTGGTGCCATAAATAATAAGAATCTAATATTCTTTTCTTTCAAAACATTATTAAGTTCAACTATTGTTAAAGCCTGTTTTGTTACATTTTGCTTTTCTTGAAAATTAACCCAATAATTATCCTGTAAATTTACTGGTTCTGGCTGAGAACCTCTAATATAAATTTTCCAGTCAATAAGATTCTTAAACTCTTTAGACATCGCAACCCATCTATAATACTCCCATAAAGTTTCATTAAATGAGTTATATGTCTTGTTTTGAGCATTATTTTTGACAAAATTAATACCTTTACCGTCAACATTAATAGGATTATCTAATGTAAAGGGATATTCTTTTGACCAATCAATTTTCTCAGATTTATCTTTATTTTTTACTTTAACTTGCTGTAATTCCTCATTGTCATATAAAACCATTTGCGTAAACAAATTATTCATATGAAACTTTTGTACCAATACATTAGTTGTAATGCTCCTAATCACAAAGGTTATAAAAAATAAGACCAGCACTGCTATACAAAATAACATCGCCTTACTGATATACTTATTCTGCATAACGATTCCCCTAAAAATTAAAATAAATAAATGGATGATACGAAGACCCAATAACCAATACTATTGTTACTAAAAATAAGAATATAGCTGTAAGTGGCTCTACCCACAAAAAGTTCTTTTGAGAAAAAACTTTTTTACTCAACCATACATATATAGGTGTAGATAATAGAACGCCTAATAATAAAATTACACGACTGTTATATAAGTAATAGCAAAAGATATTATCTATAAATCCATCACTGCCATAGCCAAACATCATCCCCATATAATTCACTGCAACGTCAATCGATTCAGATCGGAATAAAACCCAGCCTAAAATCACCCAAAACAATGTATATACATGGGAGAATATACCAAGATACTTATTAATATCTACATAATGTTCAAAGACAAGCAAGAGAAAATACATCATTCCCCATACCCAAAATGTATAATTAGCTCCATGCCAAATGCCAGTCAAACTCCAAACTATTAATAAATTTACTATCCATCTAGCCGTAGATACACGATTGCCTCCGAGTGGAATATATACATAGTCTCTAAACCAAGAGCCTAAAGATATGTGCCATCGTCGCCAAAACTCGGTTATACTTTTAGAAATATAAGGATAGTTAAAGTTTTCAGCAAATTTAAATCCAAATATTCGTCCTAAACCAATAGCCATATCTGAATAGCCAGAAAAATCAAAGTAAATCTGTAATGTATATGCAATAGCACCTAACCATGCTGTGCCTACAGAAACAGGCATTCCTGCATTAAAAATATTATCTGCTACTTGTGCAATATAGTCTGCAATAACAACTTTTTTAGCTAAGCCATAAATAAATTGCAGCATCCCTTCAGATATATTACTTAAGGATTCTCTTCTGTTTAAGATTTGATGTTCAATTAAATCGTATCGAATAATAGGCCCTGCTACTAGCTGAGGAAACATAGAGATATATAAGGCCACGTTTATTAGTGATTTTTGTGCACTAACCTTTTTACTATATACATCAAATAAATAGGATAGAATTTGAAATGTAAAAAAAGAAATCCCCAGAGGTAATATAATATTGCTAATCTGAATGTGACTACCAAATATGTTATTAATTTGCATTACAGTAAAGACTAGGTATTTGAAGATAAATAAAACCATTATATGGATAGTAACAGCAGCTATTAGTATCCATTTTCGCAAATTTGCAGATTTTACTTTTTCAATTTGTAATGCTGCATACCAACCTATAATGATGGATAGTAGCAAAAGAAAAATAAACTTAGGTTCACCAACCGCATAAAAAATCAAGCTTACCAATAACAAAAATTTATTTCTAATAGCAAGAGTTTTAAACCACGGATTATAGTAGATCAGTAATACTAATGGCAAAAATAAAAATAAAAATATTGTTGATGAAAAAACCACAATAGCCCCCAAACCGACAGTTTATTCTGACTTTACTAAGGATATAAGATGGCAGAATATATTTAAAATTTAATAATCAAGATGATTTATATCGTTTTATGAATTCATCAATATTACCCCAATATTGCATACTTTCAAAAATTTTATCATCATTCCATTCCCACCATTTCATGAATAGCAAATCTTCTACTACAGAATCAGAAAATCGTTGTTTTATAACTCGATTACCACCTACAACAACTGTGTACGGTGCTATATCCTTAGTAATTACACTGCCAGCCCCTATAACAGCACCATCACCGATTGTTACACCACTTCTAATAATACTATGAGCGCCAATCCATACATCATTGCCAATTCTAATGCTTCTATCTGCATCAGGCATATCCTTCTTATAGTCAAGAAAAACGCCATAAGTACTTACATAGTTAACGTTATGTCCATTTTGAACAAGACGCTGATCTATACCAATGGAACAAAAGCTACCTATGGAATGCATTTCTCGTTCTTTGAAGGATCGATACCCATATGTATATTTACCTATGGGTATACCGATATATTTATGAAACCAATATCTAGCTAAATTATCACTCCACCCATACTTTTTTCGTGAGTGTTTATATAACCATTCAGGTGGATTACTGGTTCCTCTAATTTTTCGTATACCTTCTAAATAGAGTTTTTCCCATTCTGTAATCCCGTATTTATCTATTAAATCACTCATAATTCCCTATTTATGCATTAACAAACGCAATAACCTTATTCGCAATCATCTTCACATCATCTTTTGTTAAATACATATGAAGTGGCATTGTAATAATTCTATTAGACATTCTATGAGCATTAGGACATTTACCATTATCATAAGAATACATTTCATACTCTGTATTATCACGATAATGAACACCAGGATAGATATCATTTTCTTGTAAATATTCAAGTAATCCGTCTCGATTATCTACAGCAATTTCATAGATATGATAAGAGCATTCATCGGCATGTGGTGCACCAATGATTTGAATTTTAGGCTCATTTTTAAACATTTCATCATAGCATCTAGCTAATTCACGACGATATTCATTTGTTTCATCTAAATATTTAAGCTCCACTAATCCAATAGCAGCCATAATAGAATTGCCATGATCTTTATAACCAAGGTATTCTACATCATATTTCCATTTATAAGAACCTTTTGTACCACTATTACGAGCATACGTATCCTTATTAATACCTAACCATGTCAATTTACGGCAAATTTCATCATATTTTTTATTATGGAAACAAATCATACCACTATCAGCTGTTGGTAAATTTTTAACAGCTTGGAATGAATAAACGGCTACATCTACCCCATCCCAGGTACCTGGCATTTGTCCATTCACACGAGTTCCAGCCATGTGAGCCGCATCAAGGATTAACTTAAGATTATGTTCTTTACAAATTTCGATAATTTTATCTAATTGACCAACACGTCCACCATAACCAACAAAAATAACAGCTCTAGTTTTATCATTAATTTTACGTTTTACATCTTCAGGATCTAAGCAAAGGTATTCATCTACATCAGCAAAACGAGGTACTAATTTTTCATATAAAACAGCATGATTCGTAGATACAAAAGTAATTGGTGTTGTTATAATCTCATCACCATTTTCCCAATCATTTTCTTTTTTTAAGATTTCTACTGCTAAATGTAAACCAACAGTAGCAGAATTTAAAAAATGAGCATTCTCATGACCAGTATATTCTTTCCATTTATTTTCAAATTCTACTGTTTTAAAACCAAGACCAGTCCAACCAATCTCTAGACACTCTCTGATTTCATTTAAACATTCCTCTACATGATATTTAGGTTTTAATACTTGAATCGTCATAACTATATACTCCTCTATAGATATAATTTCATTTTTATAAGAATTCTATTTTCTAAACTAGTTCTATCATATTCTTTAAATCCACACTGTTCATATATTTTTAATGCTGGAATATTATCAGCAAAAACTTCTAACTTTAACTTTTGTAAATGAAATTTATCTTTAGCAACATTAATCAAATATTTTAAAATAAATTTTCCTAAGCCAGGTTGATTATATTTATCTTTATCAACTATAAGTCGACCAAATTCAGCTTCAAGTTCTTTCATATTATATAATGCAGCAAAACCAATTAGACTATCATCACTGTTACGAACAACAGAGTACATATGGTCCTGCGTATTTTTAGAATAAGACTCAAACCATAATTGTTGCTCTTCACTAGAGATTTCTTTTTGATAAATAAAATTCTTACGATTAACATCCTTGTTCCGTAGAACACGTAAAAATTCTATATCCTCTTTAAGTAACTCTCTTACATTAATACTATCATTCACAGCTATAATACATGACATTTATATTCACCATTCATAATATGTTGCCACCAATCTTTATGTTCTAAGTACCACTGTATGGTTTGTTTAATCCCTTCATCAAAGGATGTCTTTGGCAACCACCCTAATTCATTTTGAATTTTACTAGGATTAATAGCATATCTTTGGTCATGCCCTGGTCGATCTGTAACATAAGTAATTAACGATTCATCTTTTCCCAATGCAGATAAAATCGTTTTTACTACATCAATATTAGAACGTTCATTATGACCACCAATATTATAAACCTCTCCTACACGACCATTTCTAACAATTAAATCAATGGCTTCACAATGGTTCTCTACATATAACCAATCGCGCACATTCTTTCCATCACCATATATAGGTAATTGTTTATTATTGAAAGCATTAATAATCATCAATGGAATCAATTTTTCTGGAAAATGATACGGCCCATAGTTATTTGAACAACGAGAAATTGTTACAGGTAAGCCATACGTTCTATGGTAGGCCAATACTAATAAATCAGCAGATGCTTTAGATGATGAATATGGACTCGATGTATGAATCGGTGTCTCTTCTGTAAAGAATAAATCTGGTCGATCTAGTGGTAAATCACCGTACACTTCATCTGTGGATACTTGATGATATCGCTGAATCCCATATTTACGACAAGCATCCATTAATACAGCAGTTCCCATAATATTCGTACACAAGAATACTTCTGGATTCTCAATACTTCTATCTACATGAGATTCAGCTGCAAAGTTAATAACTATATCTGGTTTATATTGCTCAAATATTTCATATATAGCTTGTCTATCTGCAATGTCTGCTTTCACGAAAGAAAAATTAGACTTATCTTTTACAGGTTCTAAAGTTTTTAAATTACCTGCATAAGTTAGTGCATCAACGCATATGATATGGTCCTCTGGATACTTAGCTACCATCATATGTACAAAGTTACCACCGATAAACCCAGCACCACCGGTTACAATAATATTCATATATTCACCATCCTATTGTCCACTATCAGCCATTGTAAAGGATATCTTATTCTCTAATTCATCAAAAAATGGTGATTTGGTATCCTTCTCAGATAGGATAGGTTTTTCTATTCCCCAATTAATAGCTAATGTAGGGTCATTCCATCGAATACCTCCATCTGCTTCTGGTGCGTAATAGTTATCTGCTTTATACATAAACTCAACATGATCTGTTAATGTTACAAAACCATGTCCAAAGCCACGAGGAATTAGAAATTGTTTTTGATTTTCTTCACTGAGTTCAAGGGCATACCATTGCTTATATGTAGAACTATCCTTACGAAGATCAATTGCGACATCGAGTACAGCACCACGGACACATCGTACTAATTTAGCTTGTGATTTATTCCCATATTGAAAGTGAATGCCACGCAGTGTACCTTTTACAGTAGATGATGAGTGATTATCTTGTACGAAATTATAAAATAAGCCAGCTTCTTCCATAGTTTGCTTATTCCATGATTCCATAAAGAATCCTCGATGATCACCAAAGACTTGCGGCTCAATAATCACAAGGCCTAGTATACCTGTTTCTATAACCTTAATTCCCATACTACACAACCCCTATCCTTGTATTTGCCCCTCTGCTACATGCCGTAAATGTTTACCATATGGTGATTTGCCATATAGCTTTGCACTCTCTAGTAATTGATCTTTACTAATCCAATTATTACGATAAGCGATTTCTTCTAATGCAGATATTTCAATACCAGAACGAGTTTGAATAACTCGTACAAATTCAGACGCCTCATTTAAAGAGTCTACCGTACCCGTATCTAACCAGGAATATCCACGCCCCAATGTTTTTACTCGTAAATCACCACGTTCTAAATACATCTTATTTAAATCGGTAATTTCTAATTCTCCACGATCAGATGGTGTTACCTTTTTAGCCAATTCACAAACGTCTTTATCATAGAAATATAGACCTGTAACGGCATAATTTGATTTTGGGTGTTCTGGTTTTTCTTCAATAGATTTAACTAATCCATTTTCATCAAATTCAACAACACCAAAGCGTTCTGGATCTTCTACATGATAACCAAATACGGTAGCACCACTTGTAGCCTGTGCAGCTTCTTGTAGTTGTTTTCTCATACCAGCACCGTAAAAAATATTATCACCCAAAATCATGGCACAAGAATCTTCATTAATAAATTCTTCGCCAATAATAAAGGCTTGTGCTAACCCATCTGGTGATGGTTGTTCTTTATATTGTAAATTAATACCATACCGAGAGCCATCTCCTAATAAACGTTCAAAATTAGGTAAGTCCTGTGGTGTTGATATAATCAAAATATCCTTAATACCTGCTAACATAAGCATAGATAATGGATAAAAAATCATTGGTTTATCATAAATAGGTAATAATTGCTTAGATGTTACTAATGTTAGTGGATATAGACGTGTCCCTGATCCACCAGCTAAAATAATCCCCTTCATAAATGAACCCCTACTCTATATAATTAAGAAAAAATTATTTTTAATGCATTAACTAAATTATATTCTTCTCTTATGAGTTGTCCTCCCTCATTAGCAATATGATTACGTTTATCATCATTATTCATATAGCATTGAATTTTATCAACTAATTCCCTTGTATTACTATAACAATCAAAATGCTTACCTTCTTCTAATTTTAAATCACATACATTTTGTCTATCAGTAAGTAAGAAATTATTATTTGCCACAACTTCAAAAGTTCGACAATTATAACATGTATGTCCTTCTATATGAATATTTAAATTTATTTTGGTGCGCTTATAATATTCAATAACATCTTTAGGTACAAGTACCTTATTTTCAACATATTTAGATAGATATGGATATCTATGTTTAAATTTCCATTTACCTATAATACGTTGATACCAATGATGATTATGCCATATACGCCCTAATACAAGCATCTTATAATTCTTCTCATATGCCAACTTAGCAGCAGCTTCCAATATTTCTAATCGTTTTTGTATACCTGCAATTGTACCAATAAAAAATATATCTATATCTTGCTTATCTTCAGATGTGCGAGGTGAAGCATAAAATTCTGGTCCCGCAAATAATGGTAAATATTCTCCCTCAATAGAATAATATTCTTTTAATCGTAAAATATCATTTATCTCAAAAGAATAAATTTTAGAATATAGATATATATGATTTTTTAAATCATTTATATCATGCATAGCATCCCAAACCCATAATCGACAATCAACCTTTTGAGCTATTGTTTCATTTAGAAAAAATGTTTGATCTGGAAATCTAAAATCATTAAGAAATAATACGATATCTATTTTCTTATGTTTAATTACAGCTAATAGGCGATTCTGCTCTTCTTGTACAGATTTATCATAATCTATTTCAAAGATATCTGTATTATTTCCCAATTGAGCATTTGCCTTAATTATATTATTAGAAAATATACTACCATTTCTAAAATTGGTGACCATACAGATATTCATTATTATCTCCCCATAATCCAAAGTTTTTATTAATAACTAATACTTCCAATAAGCCTCAACATTATGACCAATTTGTTGTTCCTTAGGAGGTAATTTCATATAATCACCGTAACTATTTTCAAGCATTTTATCATAATTAGAAATAATAGGAAGTCTATGTCCTTCAAACTCAACTAATAAAAAGTGATTAAACCACTCATACTCGTAAATAGAATTATTCATATCTTCTTTTTTACGATAATCTTGAGTTAAAGAGACCAAAGAAGTTAATTGACTATTATACCTATTTTTACATTTCATCAACCGTTTTGCTACCATATCTAAACTAGGTAAAGGCAAATGATATTTTCTTACGAATTTATTCCATTTTTTAAAATGTCTTTGAAAATGTTGAATCCACTTCCAATAAAATCTAACATCCATAAACAACTTTCGTTGTTCATTTTTTTCAACAGGAATATGATCTAACACAAAAATATCAATATAGACACCATATTCAACTATTTTTCCCTTTGAAAAATGTTCATATAAAACAGTTTCCGTATCAAAGAACTTAGCACAAAACGCCATGAAGTAATTTTCTTCATCCATTTCAGGCCATAATTTATAGTGATCTGTACTATTCAATATATATTGTTTCCATGCTTTTTCGAATTTTTCATACTCTGGTCTTATCATAATAACATCAATGTCATCATCCCATGGAATAAATCCTTTATGACGAATAGCACCTAATGCTGTACCATAAGCAATAGTATATTTAATATCATACTCTTTACAAAATTCATCAAATCGTAACAATGTATTTAATATTACAGACTTAAGTTCTTTCCCCTCAATTAACTTTTTCATCAAATTAAATAACCCCTATTTTGTTATCATATTATTAAGCAAATCTTCCCATTGAGACCATACAATATCCGGTGCGAATCGTTTCATTGAATCTACCGCTTGTCTTCCTAATACAGATCGTAATTCAGAATTTTCCATAAGCTTTTCTAAACCTAGTGCTATATCTGTAGGATTATCTTTTACTAAGATTCCATTATATCCATCTTGTACCATATCAGCTACACCAAGCCATGTATCACAAGCTATAACTGGTAATCCTTTAGCCATAGCTTCAGCCATGGATAATCCAAATCCCTCTGCAGAACTCATCATGGCATATATATCCCCTGTTAATAAAACAGATTCCACATCTCTAGTAACACCTTTAAATAGGATCCTATCCGTTAAATTTGCCTGTTTTATCATTAATTCTAATTGTGCTTTATAGGCCTTATTCTCATCAGCGCCCCACAATTCAACAATCCAATTTGGAAATTGATCTGCCACTTTAGAAAAAGCTTCAATTAATAAGTGAGGTCGCTTATGTCCCTTTGCTAAACGACCTATAAATAAAATCTTGTGTACATCTTTAGGTATCGTTAAATCTACTTGATTAGTGAATTGTGGTACTACATTCCCTATAGTAACAATCTTATTATTAGGTAGATGTTCTTCTAATACTTTTTTAAATGATGGTAATAACACTTGATTTACATCAGACAGCTTTACAGCTTCTAGAGATAAAACAGGATAAAACTCAAAATAATCTTCTGGATTACCATGACTCATAGTTATAATAGGAATACTTTTTGAAAACCCTAAATCGAGAATTAACTGTTTAGAATCGCCAGGTGTAAAAGATACAATTATATCTGGATTAACTTTTTTTACAACTTCTCCAATATATGGACAAATATATTTAGAAAAAAAATCACTATTTACAGTACGTGCTTTTTGTTTACTAAATAACCGATAAAACTCACGTTTTAAACGTAATGAAAGAGGGTATTTGATTCGTTTTCCATTCTGTAGACGTACATCATAACACTTTATACCCTTATCAATAGGGAAGAAAAAATCACCGCTACGTTCATCCGCATAAATTACTGATACAGTATGTCCTCTTTTATTCATTTCATTAGCAAAAGCACTCGTTACTTTTGCTAGCCCACCTGTATCTCCAACCATCTTTGTTGTATTTACTAATAAAATATTCATTATCAAACCCCATACGTATAGCAACTAAAAGGTGTTTACTGACTATAATAATTACATTTATTATAGCATATATATAGCCATAAATACGGATAAACTCACACTCTATTCATATATTACATTATTTATCTTGATATTTATTTTTCAATTTTCCGTAGAAAAAAAGAACTTCTACTATACATATAATCATGTTCAATAGTAAAAGTTCTATTTATATCAATATTTATTTCAAATACGCCTTCAAATTCCCCCGAATTTGTTCCTGATATCCATCAAGCAATTCATATCTCTTCCGATATTGACTACGTTTTTGTGATTTGATTTCTTCAATCGGTTTTCTATATTCTTCCAATGGAATTTTGAAGAATCGTGGATCTTGTGTAACTGTACCGCCAATGTCTTCCCACAATGGATCGAGTTCAGCTACTTTTGCCTTATGTCCACGTACCATGTGTGTATTGGCGTAGAAACCTTCGTCAGATACAGCATACATGGATTGAACTTTACAGTATTTAGCGAGTTCCCGAATCAAAAATACGATAAAGTTTTTTGGACGATAGCCAAACATTTTCTTTGTAATATGTTTGGCATTATCGAGGCCATCTTTATACCCTTGGATGGTACCAATCCACAATGCTGGTTCTCCTTCTAACCCTTTGCCGAGGCGGATGTTCGCGTGATATACGCCTTGGTCACCTAGTTGTAACAGAATGGTAAATAAACCTTCCTTACGTTGACCGGTCATAAAGTTAAGGTGTGCGGTCATATTTAAATCAGCATCTTCCCAAAGTAGAATGCCTTGTTTTAATCCTTCCGGTTTTAGTTCATCCGGATTATATAGCATTTTGATGGTCTCTGGCGTAAATACGTCTTCTAAAGCTGTAAAGTGATTTTTTACCGCATCAATGCGTTCACGCAAGGTAGATTCTTTAAACAAGAATATACGGCTCATCAACTCATAGAGACCTTCTTGTTTATCTAAAATATGTTGATCTGGTGCGTAGCTTTCAAAAAAAGACTTATATTCCATCATCTCTTGCTTGTGGCCTACAGTTCGCAAGAAATGCAAGACTACGCGTCGTGTTTCACGCCATGATTTTTTCCCATAAATAGCTCGACCATTAGCCCATTGGTCCTTTATATATTGAAACATACACTCTCCTTAGTTGTTCTATACATTAATAATCGAATCCATCATCCGTTTGTGTCCAAAGTCTTCATTGGCTTGTACCAAACCTGACTCATATATGTCTGGATGTTCAATCATTTTGTTTACGAATTGTTCTAATCCGGCACGAATCGTATCCACCGAGGATATGTCTAAGCTTTCACCAATATGATAATCGCGAAGGACCTCAGGATTGATTTCAGGCGATACCAAGGCCGGTTTATAGAACCCGATGGCCGTATAGAGCATGGCGCTCCAGTGATAGCGATAGCGTTCAGCACCGTATGGCATCAAGATGGCATCTACGTCTAGTAAAGCCTTATCCCAATCGGAACCGATAAGATTCGCATGTAGGAAAGAAAGCCCTGGCACGTTCTTGTATTCATCAGCGATGGCATCGAATAGTTCGCCGTCCTCAGGTTTTGCCGTCGCCCCTTGTACCAAGAGTTCCACGGGGCCTGTAAAGGTAGCTGTTTTGAAAGCATCCAATAACGGGATAATATTCTTTTCCTTGCGGAATTGACCGAAAAATCCAAGACGAAGCGGCGTATGTGTAGAGAAGATTGGCGTTTCACCCGTCGAAGGGGTAAACACAGGAGGTAAGATAGGACGTACGCGCGGTAGATCACTGCGCAGCATATCGTCGCGCAAGGTAATGACATCTAGGTAAATATTCGGATATCGATTGGCACGTTCCG
>ERZ773063.415-NODE-415-length-28290-cov-7.223552_pt1 | contig 28290 bp, 23 predicted proteins | sample MGYA00580625_ERZ773063 | MGnify/ENA primary metagenome ERZ773063 (study PRJEB29015, sample SAMEA2738022) | human oral metagenome | biome: human oral; feature: human-associated habitat; material: dental | place: China | collected 2042 ... | reverse complement strand
CTTGCCATCATAGTCTTTTGTAACATCTCTAAATTCAATCATGAGAAACTCCTTTGCTATGTTTTGAGGTTATTATACTATCCTAAAAGTCATTTGTCTAGAAACTAGCGAAAAAGTTCGGATTTTACTTTAAAACAAGGAAGAACCATCCTTTAAACCTTGAAAGATTGAGCATTTTCCAGCAGATAGAGCAAGAAATTGGGAATGGTTTCCAGCATGTCCTGCTCATAGACACGCTCGGTCAGCTGATGCAAGTCCTTGCCCCATGGACCTAGATTGATACCGGGGATATGATTGGCCGCAATTTCTGGGAAATCCAGATGATACATATTCTCAGGTACAGGCATACTGGCAATCAGGTCTTGGTACTCAGCGGCAGGCTTCTCTAAGGCACAGTAACTAAGGTCACAAATTCCCATGAAAAATTCGTCCACTTGGAGCTGACAGCCAGCTTCCTTGTCCAGATAATCTCGATAAAGTTGAACGATCTTATCAATCCTAATCGGACTGTCCGACAGACGGCGACAATTCATGGATGGATAGTAAGGTGGTGCGATCGCTAAGACAACCAAAGCTTCCTTACGGTCATAAAAATCTAAAACTTTCTGGATATTTTGAATGCTGATTTCCTGATAGGATGCGCCCTCTTGCAAGGCTTGCTGGGCTTCTTCATAAATTTTCTTCAATGTACCTTCAAAACCGATTTTTTCTTGGCATTCTTGCAGTAATTCCTGATAGGTCAGCACGCGCGGTTTCGGTACATGCTTGCTTTCTTGATAAACCTTCTGCAACTGACAGTAGTTTTGATAAAAGTCCTCTACTGCTTTCTGACTGAGATTCTTTATGGTCGCTAGCAGCTCACTTGGACTCTTTTCTAGATAAAGGACGCTGAAATAGCCTGCAGCACGCAGCACAGTTGACACATCATAATTCTCCTTCAAATCACGCAGATAGGACCATGATGGTAGGGGCGAACGTTCTCCGTAGGCCATGTCGGATAAAGTCGGATTAAGGTCAATTTTTTCAGCAACCTTGGTCAGCAAGGACAGGGCATTGACCCCCTTGAGCGGCTCTTTCATGTGAGAAAGGATCCCCTGAGTCACGACAACTGGCATCAACTTGCCGACTGTTCCTATATGAAGTACCTTTTCCTCCGCTGACTGACTCTCAAAAGGCTCAGAATCCACAGCCAGAAGGTAATGAAGGTGGAAGCGCTCCTTCAATTCAGCAAGCAAGGCTGTTGCTGCCCGCATGCCTTGAGAATAGGACTCCTCATCTCCGACCGACAGATAGAGCAAATTGGCCTGACCAGACTGTGTCTGACTATATCTCTCCACTACTCCCAGCTGCAAGGCCAGAGCCGCCTTCATGTCGCAAGAGCCCCGACCGAACTGCCACTTGTCCGAGGCAATATCCGCTAAAAGATCTGAATCTGAAGAAATGGAGGGCAATTTTTCTTTGAGAGTCTGATTATCAAAAGCCCAGTCTTTGAGACTGCCAAAGTCCTCAATGTCCACCGTATCATGATGATGAAAAAGAATAACGGTGTCAGCCGTATCTCGCTTGACCAGAGCCCAGTTGACACTACGGTTATAAAAATCATTTGGAATCTGATAGCAGCCAAACAGCTCTGGATGCTCCTGAAAATAAGGAATCTCCCCTATCCGCTCCTGAAGAAAGGCTTCAATCTTCCGCTCAGAACTAGTATGGGTAAAACTTTCAATCGCCATACTTTGGTTAAAAATATCTTGAATATACTGTTTCATTCTTTCTACCTCTATATTGCTGGCACTTCTGACTTGCAGGCCAAGGCCAGCTGAAAGACGATAAGGCAAAAGCAGCCAATCTTTACCTAGGCAGGAATGTTTGGCTGCTTTTTTCTTGTAATGACTAACGATGAGAATATTTCTTAACGAGGCCAGACATGCTGAATGTGCTGACAAGAAGCACCAAGCCTAGATAGAACATTCCTTTTTCTGAATGGCTACCAGTTTTTGGCAAGGAAGCTGGGGCTTGCTGAGCTTGTTGAACAGCTGCCTGCTCCACTTGAAACGCTTCTGGTTGACTAGCCAATTGCTGAATCTGAGGCACCACTTTCTGACGGACTAATTGCTGCACATGGTCAGTCGTTCCTTGCTGCTCTTCTTTACGTCCAACCCTCGAATCGACTGACGGAGCTCCTTGTTGTGGTTCCTGTCTATCAAAGATATATTCTGGGACTTCTCTGATTTCTGGTGCAACTAGTTTTTCCCCAAGAATTTCAGGTAAGTTAGCATATTCCGTATCAAGAGCACTCGCTACATAATCAGCTTTCTGAGAACGACTAGCTTCCACGGTTGGTACTAGCGCACTAATAGAATCCGTCTTGAAAGTCACCTCATACTGACGCTTAATTGTCAGGTCGCTAGGGTCATAAGTATTGAAGACCAGAGCTAACTTGTGACCTTTTTTCACCGTGTAAAGATTCGGCTGCAAATACATGGTATAATCATGGAATTGGCCGACTTTGGGCTTAATGCTCTTTTCTGAGCTAGACGGTGTATAGCCTGATTCTGGATTGGCTAAGTTTAGCCAGCCCTTAGCAATGACCTTGTATTTGGTTTTGGTTGTCGCAAAGTTTTTAACATCCAGATTGCTGAGATTGCTGCCCATCCAGAAGTCACCAGCCTTGCTGTCATCACTAGCAACACCATTTCCAACAACATCAAACTCTTGGTCTGATACATCTACCAAGAGTGCATTGACCTGCAAGTTTTTGCCACTTCCATTGGCTAAGGCTGCCTTGAAGTGAACTGGAATATGGCCCTTGATAGTCGTGTCTTCTTTGACTTCTGTCATAAAGGTCATGTTAGCCTTAGAAGATACTTGACTGACTGCCTCATCTCGCTTGCTAGTGTCAATCCCAGCAGCCGCATAGTCACTGGAGATGGTCTCTTCGAGACGTTTAGACTTAGCTGTCAAAATCAAACGATTAGTGCTTTTCCAATTGTCATAGCTCGTCCATTTATTTGGATCGTAGTTATTTTGTGCCAAAACAGCAGGAAGCTTGCTAACATCGTTCTTGACATCGTAAAGATAATGAGAGAACCAAATATTGAGCAAGTCGTAGAAATCTTGATTGTTGGCCTTGATACCATAACCTCGAGAGATAGCTGCAGGATGGACATGGTCTCCTTGGTGGAGATAGAGTTTTACATTTTGTCCTGCTTTTTTCAAGACATCGTACATAAGCTCAAATTGTTTGGTTTTGACATTATCATCATTTAAGCCATGTACCAGCAGGGCGCTAGTCTTTATCTTTCCTGAATTTAGGGTATAATCGCGTTCCCGCCAAACTTGGCTATAATTGCGACCGTTAGCTTTTTGGTCCTTGTTTAGCTGATTGATGTAGTCAGCATACTTGTTCCAGATTGAAGCCCAATCGTCTTGGTCGAGCATCCGAGTAGAAACATAGAGTGACAGCCAAGACAGATCACTGTATGGCGGATTGCTGTAAGCTGTTCCTTGACTATTGAAATAATCATACCAGCTAGCAATTCCTGCGGCTGGAACGATGGTTCTCAGGCCTTCTACACCCGTTGTTGCCACACCGAAAGTTGTCGTACCAGCCCAAGATAGGCCAGTCATGCCGACTTTGCCATTGGCCCAGTCAGCCTTGATTTCAATATTGCTAGTTTTGTCCGTGTAGGCTGTCCGTTTACCGTTAACCCATTCGACAATATTTTTAAAGGCTTCTACTTCCAAATCAGATCCAGTCGTATTGAAGCCTTCTGACCCCTTAGTACCTAGACCAGCACTGGAAACAAAGGCATAGCCGCGCACTAGGAAGTAATCATACCAGTTCAAATTCTCGTAATCATAAATCCCTTCATAAGGGCTATAATAGTACCAATCTGACGCTTTGGCTTTCTTCGCCGCATCAATACTACTCATACTAGACACCGGTTGGCGCTTAGCAGGCTTATTGTGCAAACTCTTCATGTCATAAGAACCGTTTGTCGGCAGATTGAGACTTTCTAAGGTCACATAGTTTTCATCCAAAGTCCCCGCGACGTAAGGACGGGCTTCTAAAATCGTCGAAGCCTTAAAATCACCTTGAGCTACTGCTTTAGGAAGTTGTACGATAGCCTTGACGAGGTCCCGCTTTCCGTCTCCATCCGTATCATGATCCGTCTCAACATAGACAGGAAAACGGACGATATCGCTTTTTTCATATGAATAGTCTTTATCTTCCTTAGCTCCACTACTGTATGGGAAAATTGGCTGCGCCCGACCATTCAAAAAGAGCGGTGCTTTCTTTTCAGCACGATAGGCATCATGCAGGCGCTTGGCAACTGCATACATAGTCTGCAGATTGCTTCCTTGTACGCGAGCTGTCAAATCAGCCTCTTTGTCAATCATTCCCATGCTCTTGGCTAGATTCACCCTATCTTGGGCACTGGTGCCTAGCTGAGATTCATTGACAGCTGCCCATTTCAGTAGCTCATCGACTGCTTCTTGCAGGGTCAATTCCTTATCAGCCAAGGCTGGATTTGAAAGGCTTCCCGTATAAGCAGACAGGTCTTGTCCTTTGGCAGTAGCAGGCACAGCAGAAGGCACTAAGCTAGCATCTTGAGCCAAAGCTAAAGGTGGCGACTCCAATGATGAGGTAGGCTTTTCAGAGTCCACAACTGATTTTTCAGCAGTGACCGATTTCTCTTCTTGCTTTTCTGATCTTGCAGTAACCGACGATTCCTTGCTTTCAACCTCTAAAACTGCTGGTTGCTGGACTGAAGATTCCGGTTCAGATGGCTTTGCGACAGCTTCTGTTTGAAGAATTTCCTTGCTTTCGACATTCGCCTGACTCGCCTCATCGGCTTGAACAACTCGGCCTAGGGCCAAAGGTGCAAATAGCGAGACTGATAAGAGTAACCTCACTAGTCCTCTCTTTTTCATAAAGAACCCCTTTCTTTTTATAAAGTTTATTACTTGTCCATTATACTATGTAAGCGCTTTAAATTCAATGCTAGTTTTAGCTTATCATCAAAAAATATAAAATTAACTTGTATAAACGTTTGTATCATCATTCTTCTTTTGGTAAAATAGACCCATCCTAAGAATGTGAGGTATCTCGTATGGAAAATCAAACATTAATGCAATATTTTGAATGGTACTTACCAAATGATGGACAACATTGGAATCGATTGGCGGAGGATGCCCCACATCTGGCATCAAAAGGTATCCGTAAGATTTGGATGCCGCCAGCTTTCAAAGCAACAGGCTCAAATGATGTCGGCTATGGAGTTTATGATCTCTTCGACCTAGGTGAGTTTGACCAAAAAGGAACCGTCCGCACTAAATATGGCTTTAAAGAAGACTACCTAAAGGCCATCCAAACTCTCAAAGCCAATGGCATTGAACCCATGGCTGATGTGGTTCTGAACCACAAGGCAGCTGCGGATTACAAAGAGCGATTTACTGTCGTTGAAGTGGATCCCAACGACCGAACTAAGGTCTTGTCAGAACCTTTCGAAATCAAAGGCTGGACTAAGTTTGTATTCCCAGGCCGCAATAAAACCTACAATGACTTTGAATGGCATTGGTACCATTTTACTGGTACGGACTATGATGCCAAAAACAACAAGTCAGGCATTTTCCTTATCCAAGGAGACAATAAAGGCTGGGCAGATGATGAGCTTGTGGACAATGAAAACGGCAACTATGACTATCTCATGTATGCCGATATTGACTTCAAGCATCCAGAGGTTATTCAAAACCTCTACGACTGGGTTTACTGGTTTATCGAAACAACAGGCGTTCAAGGATTTCGTTTAGATGCTGTCAAGCACATTGACTCCTTCTTTATGAGAAATTTTATCCGCGATATAACTGCAAAATACGGTGAGGATTTCTATGTTTTTGGGGAATTTTGGAATAGCGATGAGACAGCTAATAACGACTATCTAAAAAATATCGAATACCGCTTTGATCTGGTTGACGTCAAGCTCCACCATAATTTCTTTGATGCTAGCATAGCTGGGGCAGACTTTGACCTACGGACGATTTTTGATCAGACGCTTGCCAAGAATCATTCTGAATCAGCTGTGACCTTCGTGGATAACCATGACACCCAGCGAGGACAAGCTCTGGAGTCCACCGTCGAAGAATGGTTCAAGCCAGCAGCCTATGCTCTTATCCTACTTCGAGAGGAGGGACTGCCTTGCGTCTTTTACGGCGACTACTATGGTATTAGTGGGGAGTTTGCCCAAGAGAGCTTCCAAGACGTACTGGACAAGCTCTTGGATATTCGTCTCAACCTAGCTTACGGTGAGCAGACTGACTACTTTGACGATGCCAACTGTATCGGCTGGACTCGCCAAGGCAAGGACGGAGGTCAGCCAATCGCTGTTGTTGTCAGCAATGACCAAGCCAGCAGCAAATGTATGCTGGTCGGTTCAGAATGGGCTGGAAAAGAATTCAGCGATTATCTGGGCAATAGCTCTCAAATCGTGACCATTGACGAAGAAGGCTGGGGAGAATTTCTAGTGGAGGAAAAGTCAGTCAGTGTCTGGTCTGTCAAATAATCTGTATATTCAAAAAGGAGAGGGAAAAATTTCCCTCTCCTTTTTTTAGTATTTCAAGCTTCTATAAAACTTGCTATTTTAAAAACTGCTTTATTTTTCCTTCCAACTCATCACTGGCGTAATTATGCACATAATGAGGGCAGTCCAGTAGAATCAGCTCTGTCTGTGGATGCTGCGCTGCAAAATCCTTCTGGAAGCTCTGCCATTCTCCCTGACTATAGCCAGTCCCTTGCCCATTTGAAGAAAAGAGCAAGATCGGCAGTTCAGGAAGCTTTTCCTTCGAAACTAGCTCAGCATTTTGCTTGACCTGAGTGACCTCTTCATAAACAGCATTTGACAATGGACGTCGATAGAAAAGAGCCTTGTATACCTGCTTTTCTTCTGCTGTCAAATCACCAGACGCAAGAGCGGGAACTTGCTTGTCAGTATCATAAAATATCCGACTTAATCCTAAATTAGCAGCCATTTGTAAGCCTTTATAAGCCAAAGGATAGAGCCTCAGATCAGTGTAAGAACTTGGCAAGGCCATATCCAGTCCGATAATGCCTTGGACTTCTTCTGGATATTTTGCAGACCAATGAAGCGCTTCTAGCCCAGCCATAGAGTGGGCTACCAAAGTATATGGGCCAGTGATTTCAGCCTTTCTTAAAGCCTGCCTCGTCTGGGCAAGTACCGTATCAATGTCTCTACTATCACCTTGAATGTCATCGCTAAAGCCATAGCCTAAGCGCTCCACCACAACTATGCGATAATCTTTTTCCAATCTTGAATAGAGGGTCCTAAAGTCAAGAATGGGTGAAGTTGTGCCACCACCCGCCAAAAAGACCAGTGTCTGCTCTCCCTGACCAGTTACATAGACATTCATTTTCTTACCATCTACCTGAACCAGACGACCTGAGGGATTATCAAGCAATTTTTGCTCTTTAGTCAGGCAGATTTGATGATAAGTAAAGATTAAGACCAGAGCACTGATGATTGTAAAAAGCAAACACAGAAAGAATTTCTTCAAATACCTGAACATCATAACTTTCCAAATATTTTTAAGCATCTACGGAAATTTAACCAATTGAACAAGAAGAGCCATTCTGATTTTCCACAGGATACTAAGATTTCTGCCTTTTATTCAAAGCTAAATGCCCTACTTTTACTCCACCAAGCCACTTCTCAGATAAGCATCGACCATACGCTCTGTTGCGACGACTGAATCGATATGCGTACGCTCATAAGAGTGACTGGATTCGATGCCAGCGCCTAACAGAGCATGCTTGACCTCTGCTCCTGCACTCATGGCTGCAGAGGCGTCTGATCCGTAGAATGGATAGATGTCCAGTTTGTAAGGAATGTCCTGCTCCTTGGCCAAATTAACCAAATGCTGGCGGAATCCATAGTGATAAGGGCCTGAAGCGTCCTTGACACAGATGGAAACCGTATACTCATCTGTCTGCTGGTCGTCACCCATCGCACCCATATCAACTGCCAAATACTCTACCGCTTGCTCTGGCAGGCTGGAATTAGCTCCGTGGCCGACTTCCTCAAAGACGCTGAAGGCAAAATGAGTCGTCACCGGCAGCTGAATATTTTCCTCTTTATAAACGCGCAAAAGATTGAGCAAAATAGCTGCGCTGACCTTGTCATCCAGAAAGCGGGACTTGATAAAACCTGTCTCAGTAACCGTGGTACGCGGATCAAAGGAAATAAAATCACCCACTTCGATTCCTAAATCCCGCGTTTCTTTCTCGCTCGTCACCTTTTCGTCCAAACGCACCTCCATATTGTCTTGAGTGCGCTCAACCGTCCCAGCGTCCTTATAGACATGGCAGGAAGTCTGGTGAACTAGGATAGTACCGCTGATAGTCTTGCCACTGCTGGCCACATGGACTAGACAGTTTTCTCCTTCAATCATGTTCCAAGGGAAACCGCCAATTCGATCCAGCTTGAGGCGACCGTCTGGCTTGACCGCACGCACAATTGCTCCCAGAGTATCCACATGAGCCGTCACGACCCGATGCTGGGCATCATTTGCTCCCTTAACCACGACATGAACACCGCCTTTATTGGTCCGGACCGGCTCATAGCCCAATCCTTCCAGCGTTTGTACCAAATAGTCTGCCACCTCAGCCGTAAAGCCTGTTGGGGAAGGAATAGCCGTTAATTCTTGTAAATATTGAACAGTTTGATTCATCATAACTCCTTTAGATCATTTATACTGTCAATTATAGCATAAATCCGCTGTCAAATATCGTCCTGACTGGCTCTTTTCTCCTGATTTTAGATTGGTTTAGCAAAATCTTCGATGAAATTGGAAAATCTATACAAAAATCCTCTTCTCCAAGCATATATCAATCTCAGAGAAGAGGATTGCTTTATTTTAGTCTAAAATAGGGAGAAGACTGCTACTGCAAGGACGGCTCCAATGATTGGTCCGATAACTGGAATCCAAGCATAAGCCCAATCACCATTTCCTTTGTTTGGAATCGGAAGGAGACTATGCATGATGCGAGGTCCTAAGTCACGAGCTGGATTGAGGGCATAACCAGTCGTTCCACCAAGTGAAAGACCAATCCCGACAATCAAGGTTCCAACTGCAAATGTGCCAAGGCCTGATTGCAACTCATAAAGTCCTAGAGCGAAGATAGTCAGTACAAGGACAAAAGTTCCAAGGATTTCGCTAATCAGATTTGAGAAGGTATCTTTGATAGCTGGGCCAGTGCTGAATGTCCCAAGAATATTAGCTGGATTTTCTTCAGCCAAATAGTGAGGCTTGAACTGCAGGAAGACAAGGAACTGTCCGACCATAGCACCTGCAAACTGTGCAAGGATATACGGAAGAACAGATGCCCAAGGTAAATCACCTTTAAGAGCTACTCCGATGGTTAGGGCTGGGTTCAGATGGGCTGGGCCAAGGTTGCCAGATACAAAAGCAGCGATGGCAACGGCAATCCCCCACCCCATGGTAATCACAATCCAGCCAGAGTTGTGGCTCTTAGTTTTGGGAAGAACCACGCCTGCAACGACGCCATTCCCCAAAAGGAGCAAGAGCAGGGTTCCTAAAAATTCACCAAATATTTCTTTCATCATCTATATTACTCCATTTAAAAGAAGGGGAGGCTAGACAGGAGAACTGGTCCGCCACCTCTTCTTCTATTTTCTATTTTTTCAATTCTGCTAAATCATTATTTGCAAGGGCAGCTTCTAGGTCATTTCGATAAGCTGCTTTTTCTTCTTCTGTCCAATCGTAGAATCGACCCATTTCATCCAGAACAGGCTCTATAATCGCATCTAAACTATCGCGCATAAAGAGCATATGATTTGTCCGGCGAAGCAGGAAGTCTACTGGGCTGAGTGCCAACTCATTGCGCATCGCATAGTGGAGTGACAAGGTATCCGCTAGGCTAAGTCCTGGCGCTTGCTCGATGCTGTGAGCGAGAGCAAAGACTTTTGGAGCATTGGAACCATAAAGGTTTGCAAGATAGAAGGCTTCTTTGCTGTCTAAGCCGCGTGAGACACCAAGTTGCGCAAAAGCTTCGATTTCGGAATCCACATTTGCTGGGTTGAGCTCTCCACCTGAAACAGGGTAGGTCTTCGAGTTGATGAGCTTGAAGCTGCGGTCAAATTCTGCCTTGAGGATTTCAACGACACGCTCCATAGCGCCTTCAGCCATCTTACGATAGTCCGTAATCTTACCGCCAGCAAGGGTCAAGAGACCATTGTTATCACGTTCCAGGCTGGAACCGCGAGATACTGCAGATGGATCCAAGTGTTTTTCAGATGTGCTGCTTTCAAGCTTAGTAACAGCCACTTCAACATCCTCACGGGATTTTTCTTTAGCCAGATAGCTTTCAACAGTCGCAATCAGGGAATTGAAGCTTTCATCACTGATCGTACCGTTGTTTCCGCCGTTGTAGTCAGACGCGCTGTTTCCTGCAATCAGAGGACGCAGACCTGCCCAGCTACTTTCGATATCGTCAATCGTGATGTTTGCTTCTGGGAAGCGATTATTGACAATGCCCAAGAGGTAATCCACATCTTCTTGTGTTACTTTTGGATGCTCTAGGTCGCCAGTGTAGTCAGTGTCAGTCGTACCAAAGTAGGTTTTATTTTCACGTGGAAGAACAAAGACCATCCGGCCATCTCCCAAGCCTGTGTCAAAGTAGACTGGCTGCGAAACCTTGATCTTGCTAGAGTCAACCACCAAGTGAACTCCCTTAGTTGGACGCATTTGTGAGTATTGCTCACCGTCATTTGACAGATTGCGTACCTTGTCACTCCAAGGTCCAGTTGTGTTGATGACTAGGCGAGCCTTGATTTCAAAGACTTCATCCGTCAAGAGGTCACGCGCAACAACGCCTGTAATCTTTCCAGATTCATCAAAGAGGAAGCCTTCTGCCTTGACATGGTTGGCAATCAGGGCGCCGTCTTGATTGGCGCGTTTGATATTTTCAATTACGAGGCGTGCGTCGTTGTTGCGGAAGTCAAGATAGACACCGCCACCAATCAGGCCTTCCTTCTTGAGTTCAGGTTCCCGTTCGAGCACTTCTTCCTCGCTCAAGACCTTGTTAGCAGCTGGTGTGTTGTTGACACCAGCCAGAAGGTCGTACAAGTCCATAGCTACTTTGAGACGGAAGAGGCTGAAGGTAGCGCCATCTTCTTCATAGACAGGAAGCAGCATTGGATCTGGTTTTGGAATATGAGGAGCAATTTGCTGAACCACAGCACGCTCAGAAACTGTATCTGAGACCACCTCTACATCGAATTGCTTGAGGTAACGAAGGCCACCATGGACCAATTTGGTAGAGCGGCTAGAAGTCCCTTCGGCAAAGTCCTGCATTTCAATCAGACCAGTTTCAAGACCACTAGCTGCTGCTTGCAAGGCTACCCCAGCACCGGTAATCCCACCACCAATAATCAGGAGGTCTAAGGTGCGTTCCTGCATCTTTTTAATCGATAATTCACGTGTTTTCTTTGAAAATTCCATATTTATACACTTTCTAACTTAGTCATTTCATGCTTCTACTGACTTGATTATAAAAATATGAATCAGTATTAGTCGTCGATTTCTGCAAAGACTTGGGTTGCCTTAACGGCTTTTTTCCATCCTTTGTAGAGTTGTTCCTTGCGGGATTCATTCATAGACGGCTCAAAGAGTTCTCCTGTTTCATTGAGAGTGCGGAGTTCGTCCAAGTCTTTCCAGTAGCCTACTGACAGTCCTGCCAAGAAGGCTGCACCGAGAGCAGTTGTTTCTAAGTTTTTAGCACGGGCAATATCGATTCCCAAAATGTCAGCCTGGAACTGCATGAGGAAGTTGTTCATAGCAGCACCGCCGTCGACTTTGAGGACTTGAATAGCAGTCTTAGCGTCCACCTGCATAGTGTCAATGATGTCTCGTACTTGGTAAGCGATGGATTGCAGAGTAGCCTTGATAAAGTCTTCCTTGCTGGTTCCGCGTGTCAAGCCAAAGACAGATCCACGTGCATTTTGATCCCAGTAGGGAGCGCCCAGGCCTGTAAAGGCAGGTACGACATAGACTTCGTCATTGTTGTGAGAATTGAGAGCATATTTTTCAGATTCTGGTGAATTTTCAACCATCCGAAGACCGTCGCGTAGCCATTGAATAGCACTTCCTGCAATGAAGATAGAACCTTCTAAGGCATAGTAAACTTTGCCGTTGATACCGTAGCCAATAGTTGTCAAGAGGTTGTTTTCAGACAGCTGCATCTCTTCACCAGTGTTCATGATGATGAAGGAACCAGTTCCGTAAGTATTCTTGACCATACCAGGCTCAAAAGCTAATTGCCCAAAGAGAGCTGCCTGCTGATCACCAGCCATACCAGAGATTGGAACTTCTCCGCCGTAGAAATGGAATGGAGCAGTCTTACCATAAATTTCTGAGTTAGAACGAACTTCAGGAAGCATGGCCTTTGGAATGTTGAGAATTTCCAAAATCTCATCGTCCCACTTGAGTTCCTTGATGTTATAGAGCATGGTACGGGCTGCATTTGAGTAGTCGGTCACGTGAGAAGCCCCGTCAGTCAATTTCCAAACCAGCCAGGTATCAATAGTACCAAAGAGCAATTCGCCCTTTTCAGCTCTTTCTTGCGCTCCCTCTACATGGTCCAAAATCCAGCGAACCTTGGTAGCTGAGAAGTAAGCATCGATGATCAAACCAGTCTTTTCATGGAATTTTTCCACATAACCTTGGCTTTTTAGTTGTTCAGCCAGAGGTGCTGTCTGGCGTGATTGCCAAACGATAGCATTGTAGATAGGAAGTCCTGTATTCTTATCCCAGACGACAGTTGTTTCACGCTGGTTGGTGATTCCGATGGCTTCGATTTGGTTAGGTTTGACTCCACTTTCGATGAAGGCGCCGGCGATAACGGACTGCACGGAGTTCCAAATTTCATTGGCATTGTGCTCAACCCATCCAGCTTGAGGGAAAATCTGAGTAAATTCTTTTTGACTGGAGCTAACTTTTTCTCCTTTTTTGTTAAAGATGATGGCGCGGGAACTAGTAGTTCCTTGGTCGATGGCCATGATGTATTTTTCTTGTGACATGTACTGTCCTCCTGGTAAAAATCTTGAGGAGATTTCCTCTTTACAGTAACTAGTATATAAAATAAAGCGCTTTCTTGTTCATCAATTTTTTTAAAATTTTAAAAAAATTTGAGGAGATTGTGTGAAAATCACAAAGAAACCTAGATTTCTCCAAGTTTCTTAATGAAATATCATGTGACGGATTTGAGCCAAATCTTCCAAATCCAAGTCATTTTTTAAATAATAAACAGGAACCTGCGGGGTCTGATGAATGGGATTGTTGGTGATGATGAGGTCATAATTTTTAGCTGGGTCGTAGGCTTCAATGCTAATAAAGCGATTGTACTCTAAATACCGTCTTAAAATGGCCGTCATCCTGGAAACAACGATAAAGCTATCTGTCAAGTCCATGCCTATCTTGATGACTTGACCGTCGTTTTCAGCAATGTACTCCATCAGCTGGAGCCATTCCCACAAAACCTTTTTATCCAGAGAAGTTCCCTGCTGGAAAATAGGCAGTTTGCTAAAAATAGTGTCTGCTACTTGTCTATAATCGTCTTCGCTCCATAAGTAAGGATGGCGCAATTCCAGATCATGCTTGTATTTATCTTGCAAGAGATAGCCTCGGAAAAGAAAGACGCGGGCGCAGAGCTGACTGAGTTCGTAGGTCACCTGGTCTTCAATGTAGTCACCAAGCAAGTCCTGGCCCTTCATCTCTTGAATCAGTTGCGTAATCAGACCGGCAATTTCACCGCCAAAGCCCAGAATATACTCCATGGTGTGCAGGGGCAGAATCCGATGGGAAAGCAGAAATGAAAAGAAAATCATCATTTCGCCATCTTCGAGACTCAGGGTGATGTGCTGTCCGGCAAAGAAATCATTTGTCCGGCGATGTAGACGCTGATAAAAGATATTTTCAAAATAGCCCTGCATTTTCTGTTCAATATTTTGGAATTGACAGGCATTGACTCTTAGGCGCTGTTGGGTAATATGCGCCCAAAGGGCCAAGTCCAATCGCTGCCCTTGAGAGAGCTGGGCTCCGCAGAGTTCTTCTAAGACGGCAACTTCCTGCCTTCTTTCTGGTTTTTGAAGTTCTTTTTCCCAATCTTGGCTGGACCAGACCTTGCGAAAGAGGCAAAAATAAAAATAGCGGATTTGGTGCTCAGGCCCTTTCAAGCGGCCGTTTTGGATAGATAGTTCAAACTCTGATAAAATCTGATTTAGACCAGCTATATGACGGCCGAGGGTTGCTTCACTAATCATCAACTCCTGAGCTAACTGGTGAGCCAAAAACTGCTGATGGTAGAGCAGGTAGTCTAAAATCTGGTATTTGACAGCATTGTCCAAAAAAAGTCTGCGAATGTCCCGTCCCTTGGTATCAGATCCGATAGACAGACTGAGCGTTTCGTCCTGAAGCTGGATGGATAAGGCTGTCTGATGTTCCATAGCCTTGTCGTTAATCAGGCTAATGTACTTGGTCAAGGTTGCTTTCGAGAAGCCTGTTTCAGACATGACGTCCTTCAAACTGGATGTAGAATGCTGCTGTAAATAAGACAGGACAATAAACTGCCCCGCTTCGCTCTTTTCCATTAAGTCTGCTAGATACATCGGAAAAACCTTTCAGTTTGCTAATCTTAGCTTAACACAAAAAGAAAAAAAGACGAAGCAATCTGCTTCATCTGCCACATCTTTCTAAGACTAAACAAAAAGGAAACCTGAACCAGCTGGATGATTTTCCCAGCCATCTCAGGCTTCCTTATGCATCATCAGGCTTGGTTTACCCTTTTAAGTACGATATTTACATATTCGTTGCAAAATCCAAACGGAACCCAACCTTTTGACCTAATTGAATCAGTTCAGTCAAAGTCTCCCTGCGACAGACAAACATGACATAGCTGTCGCTATCAATGTCCATTACTCCGAGGCAGCAGCCTGCTTCCTCCCATTTTTCATCCAAGACCTTGCACCATGATGGAATGTCTCCATCTTCATCTAGCCACTCATCTTGCAGTGGGAGATTCTTTTGATCTGCCAATTCTTTCATGAAATAGGTGAAGTCTTCTAACTCGGCATTCCAATCCAGCTCAATGGCATCACCACTCTCAATTAACTCATCCGCAATCCCGATCCAAACGATGGTATCTTCTGATTCATCGTCCTCTATCCCACGATCGTCATAGCGATCGATATTTTCATCAAAGTAGTCCCACGGTGAGGCAAGACAAGTTTCTATAGCAGAACAGACAGAGCTGTCCTCCGTAAGCAGTTCAACCATGCTGGTAAACATTTCTTTGTTCAGTTCATTTGTCATAACTGACTCCTTTCTTGTCCATAAGGACATATTTTTAACGTTATTGAAAAGAATTTTATCTATAATCCCGACTAATCCTAGTCATAGGACTGATCATTTAGGCAATTATCGCTTATTCGTTTAAGAAGGTTCATCATCTATAGTGTTCAGAACCTTCAATATCTCGGTAGTGGAATTCTAAATCCAAAATCAATTTTTCGCCATATTCCAATAATTGAGCTTTAGTGAGAGAATTTACATTCTTGTCAGAGAAAGGGAGCCTTTCCTTCAAATCAATTCGACAACTTACAATAAGACTCGCTTGGATATAGGCTGTATAGTCATTGCTAGCAGACGCCCAGCCCATTAGTTGAAAGTCCATTTCAAAGCGAATGAACAATTCCCTACCATTCTGCTGCAAGTCTACAATAGTAAGACCTTCGCTATCATGAATTTCGGAGGAATCAACCATATCTATCTTTTCTCTATTAAAATAGGGCAAATTCTAAGATAAGGCTTTGAAGACGGACAATTCCTCTAATTGATGACCAATAGATTCCCATAAGATAATTTCTAAATCTTTTATTCGTAAGTACTGCTCTTTAATCATTATGCTTCTTAGTCTTTGCTAATAAGATGATGACACCTAGTAAAATAAGAATTCCAATTACAAAAACAACTATTTCTAATTCTTTTAATCCTTCAATATAGGGTATGATATAGATACTTGATTCCACAAGTAGAAAACCGATAAGAATAAGGGCAATCAAAAAATATGTCTGTTTTTTATCCATTTTTATGGCCTTCCCTTAACTAGAGTTTACATAAAACTTAACTACCTAGAAATTCTATTTCCCCTCTACCCACTTATCATTGTCCATGATAAAGGGCTTGGCCAGTCCTTCTCCTGTGTAGTCCTTATATTTGGTCTGCAAGTATTTGTAGACATCTTCTTTGGTCGCAAACTTGATTGCTTGGTAAGGCTCTTCAAAGGTCAACTTTTCGACAAATAAATATCCCTCTTTATCTGGAACCAAGACGCCGACATGCCCGACAAAGAGAGAATCGCCGTCAAGATTGTCGTGAACTATGACAGAGAGCATTCGAGCCTTCTCGCTAAACTTGAACTGTTTGAAATATTCCTCCATTTTCTTAGCATGGACTTTTACATCTTGAGTCGCTTCAGTCTTGACTCTTGAAAACAGGATATTAAAATCTTCCTTATCTTTTGCATCAAAGAGCTTGCCCTTGTCAATCGCGTCATTATCGATAAACAAAAGTTCGTCATCTTTTTCAATTTGAGGGATTTCGATGCTATTTTTCAGCAAAGTATAGATATTAATCCGACAATTTGTCCCGATAAAATCGCCCTTCTTTGCCTGCCAGAGAGGATTGATTTTTTCTACGTCATATTCGGTTTTGGTAAATTTAGTGAAATCGCCTGTTAATCCAGTAGAGCCAACAAGTCCATTGTAGTCATTGACCAGATTTACAAAGTTATTAACACTGTCTTTATCTAAATGAGCTGATAACAAACTCCTCACTTCCTCGACACTCTTTTTACTGTTTAGATTTGAATAAGTCGCCTTCCATGGGTATTTCTCTGAGCTAGTCTGACCAACTGTTGGATTCTCTTGACTGCCGTTTGATTGCTTTTGCGTCTTCCCACATGCAGCTAAGCTAAGAATGGCCAAGGTGCAGGCACCCATCAACATAATCTGTTTTACTTTCTTCATTCTTTCGTCCTTTTTACATTTTTCCTATATTCATCTTCAAATAATTCCTCTTGTTATTATAGTAAGAAATACTGAAAAACAGAAAGGAAAAATCTATCTTGGATAGAAACTTCCTTAAGCCATAAAAAATGACCGCACTTTTATCAACTGCAGTCACTTTGATTTATGAATAGAGGAATAATGTAGAGTAGCCAACTTAAAAAAGTGACTCGCTATAAACTGGTAAGTCTACTTAATCTTGTGCTTGTTCATCTTTTCTTCGAAGATAGCTGTCATGATGGCGCGCAATTCTTCACGCTCCTTTTCAGGAAGCTCTCCTGCTTGCTTGGCCACAGCGTAAAGTTCTGGGTATTGCTTGGCAACTCGCTCAACTGTCTTGGTCGTTGCATGCCCTCTCACAAGGAAAGGAATTCGCTTAAGCCATTCTTGTGGCACAAGGTCCAAAATCTTTTTAGCAGCTTCCTTATCGCTAATGACGGCTGTACTAAGCCCCTCTTTAATTTGCTCCTGCTCTTTTTCGGTAAAATCTTTTAATTCCATTCTGAACTCCTCTTTTCTAATAAGTTACTTGCTCTTCTTAAATAGACTGCTCTTAGATTGGTTTTTTGAAACCTGAAAAGTTCTGATAACTAGTCAGGTTTCAAAAATTATTCTACTTCAGTTTGTAAATCTTCCGCAAAGATTACAAAGCCTTTTGATAAGATATGAAGCTGCCCATCCGAGATTTGGCAATGACTTGTTAAAGTTGCAGAATCATGGTCTACAAGATAATTTTCTACCGATTGGTTAAAAATTGCTCGGACCTTTTGCCCATCATAATCCCATTCCAGAGACAGCACATCAGGCTTGATTTCTTCTAGGCTATAGGTTCCATGCTGAATAATGTCCGCAACTCCCTTGCGAAGCTGAATCAATTTCTTCATGAAATCGAGCATGTCATTGTCACTGGAAACACGTTCCCAAGGCATAACGCGACGACAATCCGGGTCTGGCCCTCCGTCTAACTCTAACTCGGTTCCATAGTAGAAACACGGTGTCCCCCTTTGTAAAAAGAGGCAGGCAAGGGCAGATTTAACGAGTTGAACATCTCCCTTGGCAGTGGCTAGAATACGCTCCGTATCATGCGAATCCAGAAGATTGAACATCACTTCTGAAATCTGCTGTCTATAATACATAGACTGACCGTTGATCTCATCAATGAATTGACTGGTCTTCTTGACCCCACGCAAGAAATAATCCTTGATACTCTCAGAGAGAGGATAGTTCATGACCGCGTGAAACTCGTCGCCATTGAGCCAAGGCTGAGAAGTGTGCCAGACCTCGCCTAAGATATAAAGATCAGGCTTTTTAGCCAAGACAGCCTTACGGAAATCTCTCCAAAATTGGTGGTCTACCTCATTGGCCACATCCAGCCGCCAAGCATCGATATCAAACTCTTCAATCCAGTAGGTCGCAACGCTCAACAAATAGTCCCTCACTTGAGGATTTGCTGTATTGAGCTTGGGCATATAGCTCTCAAAGGCAAAGGTATGGTAAGGGAGCTTTCTTGGATTCGTAAGCTTATCCTTTGTCACCGGGAACTCTTGAACATGGAACCAGTCTTTATAAGCTGAATTTTCGCCGTATTTAAGGACATCCTGCCACTGTGAAGATTGGTCACCGATATGATTAAAAACAGCGTCCAGCATCACCTTCATGCCACGTTGATGGGCCTCATCCACCAGTTTACGGAAGGTTTCCTTGTCTCCAAAATGACGATCAATTTCGAAATAATCCGTCGTATTGTACTTGTGATTACTTGGAGATTCAAAGATAGGACAGAGATAGAGTCCTGTAATGCCCAAGTCTTGCAAGTAATCTAGATGGTCAACAATCCCTTGTAAATCGCCACCAAAGAAATCCTCACTTTTAGGCGTGATTGACGAATCCCAAGCTAGAGAACCTTCTGGTGAAATCTCAGGGTTCCCATTAGCAAAACGTTCCGGGAAAATCTGATACCAAACTGTATTTGATACCCAGTCAGGTACATGACAAGCATCAATTTCATGAATATAAGGAATCTTAAATCCGTTTCCTTCGTAATGAAGGTTTTCAAGCGTGTTTTCAACACACCCCTTATCGCCATACAAGATACTCTGGCCTTGCTTATCCTTAATCTCAAAGAGATACTGAAGTCGCGCATAGCCGACTGAAACCTCTACCTGCCAATAATCAAACAGAGCATCGGAGGTGACTTTGACCATTTCCTCGCTGTCTTCATAATGGTCCTCTATAAAGATAAAAGGATCTCCATAGTGCAAGTTGATACTTTCGATATCTCCCCTTTTCGTCCGAATGCGAATGTGCATTGTCTTATCTTTATAAAGATAAGCATGCTCCGACTCTGGTCTGTGGTAAATAGCTGACAATTCCATATTTTCTCTCCTAGATTTCTCATTATAAACTCATTGCGATTTCATGCAAACGATTTCAAAACCTAGCCCTAGTATATCACTTTAAAAAAATGAATGCAAGGTGTTGTTTGGGGGATATAGTAAAAAGCCTTGAGGCCAAGGCTTTTACTAATTAGATTTTTTAAGAAGCTTACTCTATACTTACATGAACTATATTACGCAAGAAATGTATGCGACAGTTATCGTCTCTATCCTAGAGTGAAGTCCATAGTTAAGTAGATATTTTACATATGAAACATTAGAAAAACAATACCTGTTGTATTGGCTAGAATATGCGATAAAGTTGTAATCAAACAATTTTTAGTCTTTTTATAAATAACGGAATAGATGATACTATCAATAAAAATCATCAAAACATCATAACTAACAAGTTCAAAACTTCCACTAGCAATATGGGCTACCGCAAACAATAAAGACGACACAATAGCACAAAGCCAAAATGGAAAAATTGTCATTGACTTACCAAGAAAGAAACCTCGCCATGCGATTTCTTCTCCTAAAGCCGCAATTATTACTTGAACCATAAGGAGTGGTATTTTATCGAAAGATAACATAGAATCCGTTCTTCCAACAATATGACTGGTGAATGCACCCTTAAATACCAAATCGCCAATAATCAACGTTGCTACAGCGGTTCCTATCGGGAGTAAAACCAAAATAATTACCCCTTGTTTTTTCAAATCATTGAAAAATGATTTAAAACGTAATCCCGACTCTATATGTCTTTTTTTCTCCAAAAATTCAATAACAAAGAAAAAGAGAGTACCAATCAGTACGGTGAGACCTGATAAAGAAAGTTCAGGTATTATCTTTGTCAAAGACAATACTGCCATTAGAAACAGACCAATGATTGTAGTATATACAGACTTTTTATCTATTTTAGCAAAATCAGGCATAAATATTTCTCCTTAACGTTAGTAGGGCGACATGGTTATTCTTTTGTCTTGAATTGTCAAATTAAGTGCACAATTCAAGACTAAAAAAAACTTTCTCCAAAAGGTTTCTAGGCTTTCACGAGCAGTGCTACCGCCTCAACATGATGCGTCTGCGGAAATAAATCCACTGGCTGGACTTTCTTCAGTTCGTAGCCCAGCTCTTGATAGAGTTTGATATCACGCGCCATGGTAGCAGGATTACAGGAGATGTAGACAATCCGCTGTGGCTCCATGCTGACACTAGAAGTGATAAAGCTTTCTGTCAGGCCCTTTCGCGGCGGATCGACTAGGATGACATCTGCCTTGATTCCCTGATCCAGCCAAGTTTGGATGGCTTTTTCTGCAGGGGCGCAAACATAGCTGGCATTGGTGATACCGTTGAGCTCTGCGTTTCGCTGACTATTTTCCACGGCCTCAGGAATAACTTCGACTCCATAGACCTGCTGGACTTGATCAGCAAGCGACAGACCAATGGTGCCAATGCCCGAGTAGGCATCAAGCACAATATCCTCTTTTTTAAAATCAGCAAAGTCAAAGGCCGTCTGATAAAGCTTCTCCGCCATCTCAGTATTGACTTGGTAAAAGGCTGGCGCAGCAATCTGGAACTGCTTGCCCAGCATGCTGTCAGTGATGAAGTCTTGTCCGTAGAGTGTCCGAAACTCCCGACCGAAAATGGCATTGCCGGGCTGGTCGTTGATATTCTGCATGATGGACTTGATAGCTGGGAAAGCCTCTGTCAAACGTTCAACCAGCTGCTCCACTCGGAAAATCTTAGGCCGACTGGTCACCAAAATCACCATGATTTCACCCGAATAATGGCCACGGCGAACAACCAGATTGCGAATCAGGCCAGTACCTTCCTTTTCATCGTAAGGCTTGAGGTCAAATCGGCGCAGCAAGTCACGTACAAAAACGATGACTTGGTCGATTACTGGATCCTGAATATAAAAGTCCTCAATTGGCAGTAGATCATGGGAATTTTTCCGGAAAAAGCCAGTTTCCAGCTGCCCATTGACACGACGGACTGGCACCTGAGCTTTATTACGGTAGGCCAGTGGATGATCCATGCCCAGTGTCTCCAACACTTCCACGTCTGAAATGCCAGCAATTTTATAGAGACAGTCCTGCACTTGCTTGCCTTTAAAAGCTAGCTGGGCTGGGTAGGACAAGTGCCCCAAATCAGCAATTCCAGTCCGCAGATAGGCCAAATCGACATGCTCATTGCGCTGATCAGACTTCTTCACAAATTCCTCAACTCGGCCGAATCCGATCTTTTTGTTGACCTTGAGGACACGCATGCGAATCACTTCACTCGGCAGGGCATTTTCAACGAAAAAAACGCGGCCGTCTACCTTGGCCACACCCGCTCCCTCATGACTCAGATCTACAATTTCTACTTCAATAATATCGTTCTTTTTTAACATTTCTTTACTTTCTAATCCACCCTGCGCTCAACTGCAATTATACTACGCAGAAAAATCACAGGGTTTTCTACTGTTTATTTCTTTCTTCCTGCTTGAATGGATGCTCACATTTCTGCTCTGCTATTTTCCAAAAAGAAAAGGAAGAGACAAAATCTGCCACTTCCCATTATATCATAAGAGCCCTATCTTAAGCCCATTTGTTTCAATCTTTCTTTATAGGCTTCAAAATCAATCAAGAGTCCTTGTCCACCATACATATCATAGGTATCCGTCCAGTCGCCTAGTTCTGGTATAGTGAGGCGCTCTATCCCATTGCGTGAATCAAGCACTAAGGATAAGCCTTGTGACCAAATAAAACTCTGAGGTACATTGGTCGAGGTCAAGGCAAAAACTTTTCCTAATGCTTCAGATCCTGTAAAAAGCTTCGTAGGGTCTTTTATCTGTTGCATGATAGCAGTCAATACTTCTTGCTGGCGACGTGTACGTCCAAAGTCACCCTCATCGTCCTTACGGAAACGGGCATAGTTTAAGAGCGTTCGCCCGTCCATGTGCTGACGACCAACCTTGATGGTTTGAGTAGGAACCACTCCATCCTTCATGTTCAAATCATCTGGAACTTCCACTTCTGTGACCTTTTCGCCATCAATGGTCGAAAATTTAGCATCCATAAATACACCATTTGGAAAGAGGGTGTCAATTGCAGTCGCAAAGGTGTTAAAGTCCACTAGAGCATAGTATTTAATGTCAATATCGAAGTTATCTTTCAAAGCTTGACGAACTGCCTCAGCTCCACGATGATTGTCTTGTTCACCAAAAGTATAGGCGGAGTTCAATTTTTGATCATAATAATCATCATCCGTCGGCTCCGTGTAGGAATTGCTGACGCCGTCAATATGAATCAAGGTATCACGCATAAAGCTGACTAACTTCATTTTATGGTCTTTATTGCCAACGTTTAAGACCATAATTGAATCGGTCCGAGTCTCCGTTGAATTTTCTCCAATTCGGCCATCCGTCCCTAAAACAAGAATATTAATCCCATCTCGAGCATCATGGCCATCAAAGTACTCAACATCAGCTGCTTTGAGATTTCCTGGTCTCGCTGTATTTAAGCCTTTAAAAAACATAAAGAGCATGCCAGAAACAACCAAAAGCACAAAAATCAGGAGCCACATCAGCACGCGCTTCGGACGAATTTTTTTGTAGGTTCTCGGAGTTTTCTGAGTTGATTTTTTCGTTTCTTGCTTTAAAGAAGTGCGGGAATTCTTTTGGCTTCTGCTGAGAGAACCTTTACCCGGATATTTGGGTAACAAACCGGATGAGTCCGTCTTCGAATCCTCTGGAGAAGCCTGCACGGTCTGCTTGGTAGCCGTTTTTTGCGCAGCATCTGACCGTCCTTTCGACTTTTGGCGGAGGTAATTATACTCCTCTTTTTCATGTTCGTTAAGATAGTAATAGTTTGTATGGAGATAATCCAGCCTTAACTGCTCGTGTCGACTCAGATTTTCTGTTTCTCTCATCTCTGCTCCAATCTATAATCCTGAATTTGAAAAACGGGATAACTTCCTAGAATTTTAAAGGTGATACCAAGTGTAGCAAGCTCTTGGTAAGCGAAATCCACTAATTCTTTCCGTTCATTATCAATATCAATAATAAAGAAATATTCCCCTAGGGCTGTTTTAAGAGGGCGACTTTCAATCTTTGTCAGGTCAATGCCGCGCCAGGCAAAGGTTGATAGTGCCTTATACAATGCACCGGGCAGATTATCCGGTAAAGTCAGAGCCAAACTCTGCTTTTCCTCTTGCTTTACAAGCTTAAGAGCAGGGGTGGTTTGTCCCAAAATCCAGAAACGAGTGAAATTTTCCTCCATTTCCTGAATATCCTGAGCCACCACTTGCAAACCATACTCGACTGCCGCAGTCCGCGGTGCAATAGCCGCAAAAGGTTGGTCAGGATGCTCTGCTACAAAGCGAGCCGCATAGGCTGTACTAGCTGTAATTTCAATCGCTGCTTCTGGATAATGCTGGCGAATATAGCCCTTTCCCTGAGCAAGCGCCTGAGGATGGGAAAAGACTTTCTCAATGGGCTTGTCCAAACTGGTCGCCAATAGCTGCTGCTTAATGGGCTGAATAATCTCTGCTACCGCTTGAATCTCAGCTTGATGGAAAAGATAATCCAAGGTCTCATGGACACTTCCTTCAATCGAATTTTCCACGGGAACGACTGAATAATCCACTTCTTTCCCTTCATAGGCCTTCATCACTTCTGTGATATTTTGGTAGGGCACCAAGTCTGCTTGGGGAAAGGCTTCTTGGGCAACATGGTGGGAAAAAGATCCCTTGGGTCCTAAAAAAGCTACTTTCATTGAATTTCCTCAATAATTTCTTGTGGCGTTTTTCCTACCACGTCAATTGTTTGTGTCGCGACCGTCTCATAGAGAGCCTGGCGTTGTTCAAAAATCTCCTGCAAATCTGCCCTGCTCTTTGTCAGATACAAGGGACGCTGATTTTCCTGATCTCCCTCAATCCGACGAAAGAGGGTCTCAAAGTCAGCTTTCAAATAAATATTTTGGGAATTTTGAGCCAATAAGTCACGGTTTTGGGGGCTCAAGACGACACCGCCTCCCGTAGAAAGCACGACATCCTGCTGGATACACTCAGCCAAGACTTCAGCTTCAATTTTTCGAAAGGCTTGCTCGCCGTATTGAGCAAAATACTCTTGGATGGACATGCCGATTTTTTGGACAATCAGCTCGTCCATATCCAGAAAATCTGCTGACAAGGCTCTCGCAATCGTTGATTTTCCCGCTCCCATGAAGCCAAGTAAAATCTTAGCCATTCACTAAGTCCTCCAAGTCTGAGAAGAAGCTTGGATAGCTGGTATTGATAGCTTCTGCCCGCTCCAGCTCCACCTCTCCATCCGAAACTAACAGGGCCGCAATGGCTGCCATCATTCCAATACGATGATCGCCGAATGTATTGATGGTTGCACCATGAAGAGGCGTTTTTCCATCGATAATCATGCCATCTGCTGTAGGAGTAATGGTTGCTCCCATGCTATTTAAAGCATCTGCGACAACCTGAATCCGATCGGTTTCTTTGACTTTTAACTCCTCGGCATCTCGGATCACCGTTCTGCCCTCAGCTTGGGTAGCTAACAGGGCAATAATCGGAAGCTCGTCTATCAAGCGCGGAATAATTTCTCCGCCAATCTCCGTTCCCTTCAGCTCAGAAGTCTCAACGGTAATCGTAGCGGATTTGGCCACCTCATCTATATTAGAAAGGGTCATCTTACCGCCCATTGCCTTGATAACATCAAGAATCCCCGTCCGAGTTTCATTGATTCCTACATTTTCAAGAACGATTTTGGAATGGGGCAGAATCAAGCCTGCAACCAGCCAGAAGGCTGCGCTGGAAATATCACCAGGCACTCTCACTTCTTGCCCTGTAAAGGTCTGTCCACCCTGCACACGGATTTCCTTACCCTTGACCTCAATTTGACCGCCAAATTGGACAATCATATCCTCTGTATGGTTACGGGTAATTTCCTTTTCAATAATGACCGACTCACCTTGAGCCTGTAAAGCCGCAAAAATCAAGGCTGATTTGACTTGAGCGGAAGCCACTGGCAGCTGGTAATGGATAGGCTTTAAATCTTTTCGACCATGGATGTGAAGTGGCGGTAAATCTCGTTCTGTCTGACCCCAAATATCTACACCCATTTGACTAAGAGGCAGAGTTACCCGATCCATCGGACGCTTAGACAAACTATCATCGCCAAACATCTCTGCTGCAAAATTCTGACCTGCCAAGACACCCGAAATCAAGCGGATAGAGGTCCCTGAATTTCCCATGTCCAATTTATTGTGCGGCGCCTTGAGGCCATCAAACCCAACACCGTGGATCTTGACAGTCTTTCCATCATCCTCTATCTTGACGCCTAAATCGCGAAAGACCTGCATCGTAGAAAGGACATCCTCACCTCTCAAAATATCGTGAACCACTGTAAGGCCTTTGGCCAAGCTTCCGAACATAATCGAACGGTGACTGATTGATTTGTCGCCCGGCACACGGATGCGACCATTCAGGCCTTTTGCCTTTGTTCTTAACTTCATAGATGCCCCTTTCAATTGCTACTAACTTCTATTTTATCATAAAAATAGCAATTTTCTAAAAAATTCTTGTATTCATTCCGACTTCTTCCTTCTTTCTACTTTTCTACATGATAAAAGAGGCTGCGACAATCGTCTCTCAGCCTCCCTTTATTCCTTGTCAAAACCACGAGAATGCCAGACTCTTACTCTAGTTAATCTATGATTTAGCCATTATTTGTGTCCTAAATGCTTATCAATCTCATCCATAATCCGCCCCATCACATAGCTAATCTGCAGATTGCGACCAATCAAGATAGCCCAGAAAATAGCCATCAGATAGTCTTCAGACATGATTGATTTATTAAAAAAGTACGTTTCTAAGGCTGTAAAAGCCGCCATTACAATAAATTGTCGTCTATTCATTCTTCCATTATAGCATGAAAAATCATAAAAATCTAAATTCAATCATCTTGAACAGTGATTTTTTCCGCTAGAAAATCAAAGCCTTCCGGTATCAAACTTTCTTCCTGCTTTTCAGCTGCTTCTGCTTTATTGCTCCGACTTCTAGCTGAAAATTCTGCCCGAATCTGAGTCCAGTCCTCGAGAGAAATAGCCAGAATATCTGGTGAAAAGCCAGCAGCATTGCTCAGCAGATTTCCAAACATGGTATTGAGATTTTCTCTTTTCATGGTCTGCTCAGCATTGAAATGAGACTCGAAAGCCAATATAGCATGGTTTTCGTTGGCTGCGACTGGTTGCGAACCGATGAGTAGCGCCTTGTCCGCTCCTGCCAGACTCTCGATAATTTCACCCCAAGCATTTTGCAGCTTGGTCAAATTGCTGCGAGCCAATTCAGGATTTTCCACCGCCTCTTCCAAGATGGCATTGACCTTATTGCGGTCTACGCGATAGGTCTTGGCTTTTTGAGGTCGTGCCTCTGATTTCTTAGCTACTGGAGCTGGCTGACTACCGACATTGGCTAATTGTTGCTTAAGCTCTTGGATTTCCTGCTTGAGATTAGACAGTTCTTCTGCCAAGTTGTCAGGAATCTGATCCAAGCCTGCTTTTTCCTCGGCCAGTCGAATGGTCATCATCTCTGTATAAATCTTGGACTGCAGGCTGTTCTTGATGTCTGCTAGACTCTTGGTTGCTATCTCAATCATGGCAAGTAGAGTTTCCTGCGGTGTCTTGAGATTTTCCAGAAAGAGCTCACTAGCATGAGTATTCTCCCCACCAGTTTTGACAATGAGCAAATCACGCAGATATTGCAGGAGGTCCGTCACGAAGCGAGCCATGTTTTTACCGCTGTCAAAAATCAGATTGAGATTATCTAAGGCTGTGACTGCATCATGAGCAATCAAGGCTGCTACATAGGCATCCAAGGCTCCTAAGCTGATAGAGCCTGTGATCTCTTCAGCAATGTCTGTAGTCAAACGATTTTCCTGAGTTAAGCTAAGAGCCTGGTCAAGGATAGACAAGGCATCCCGCATACCGCCCTCAGCTCGACGGGCAATAATCTGCACACCTTCCTTCTCAAAGTCAATCCCTTCCTGTTCCAAAATCCACTCGATATGACCAATAATATCCTGAGTCTTGATAGACTTAAACTCAAAACGCTGGACGCGGGAAAGAATGGTTGCTGGAATCTTATGCAGCTCTGTCGTCGCTAGGATAAAGACTACGTTTTCTGTCGGTTCTTCCAAGGTCTTGAGCAAGGCGTTAAAAGCCCCAGTCGAGAGCATGTGCACCTCGTCGATGATATAGATTTTGTAACGCCCTACTTGGGGAGGAATGTTTACCTCCTCAATGAGCTGTCGTATGTCGTTGGCCGAGTTGTTGGAGGCTGCGTCCATCTCAAAAACGTTGAACGAACGCTGCTCGGCAAAGGCTCGGCAACTATCACACTCGCCGCACGCCTCGCCACTCGCAAGGGGCGACGCGCAATTGATGGCTCTAGCAAAAATACGGGCTGCGGAGGTCTTTCCTACCCCTCTTGGGCCGCAAAAAAGATAGGCGTGCGCCGTCTTTTGCTGTAAAATAGCCCTCCGGAGAGTTTCGCTTACAGCCTCTTGACCGAGCAAGCTCTCAAAGGAGTCCGGACGAAATTTCCGGGCTGATACTACAAACTTTTCACTCATAATGATTGCAACGCACTAGGTAGACCTCTAAAGTCTATCTTGCTACAAATGTACGTATTGTTGCGAGAATACCCAACGACATTCGCCGAGGAGATTCGGAAGCTGAAACCCGCGATTGTCTTCAACG
>ERZ773063.414-NODE-414-length-28303-cov-6.606344_pt1 | contig 28303 bp, 39 predicted proteins | sample MGYA00580625_ERZ773063 | MGnify/ENA primary metagenome ERZ773063 (study PRJEB29015, sample SAMEA2738022) | human oral metagenome | biome: human oral; feature: human-associated habitat; material: dental | place: China | collected 2042 ... | reverse complement strand
TGGGGGTTAGACCAATGAGCGAGCTGAAAAAGATGGGATGTTTAGGTGTTCCTTTCCCAGCAGACAGCACATTGATCAATAAGTCTAAAAATGAATTGATTAACATGTTACATATTGCAGAACATAATTATCAGGTTCAGGTTGAAACAAATATAAATCAATATCAACTATTGAAAACGTATTATCAGAACTACAGTTTTTATGATTTTTTAGATAGCTTGAAAGCTGAAAAAACAATAGATTGGAGTGAAGAATAAATGATACTCGATGCAACCTGTGGGAGCAGGATGATCTGGTTCGATAAAAACCATAAGGACACTTTGTATGTGGATTGCAGAACGGTCGATAATGAAATTATTTATAAAAGCAAAAACGGGAAAATAGAAAGAAGACTTACGATTGCTCCGGATGTGGTTGCTGATTTTACGGCTTTACCGTTTGAAAATGAATTATTCGATCTCGTTGTTTTCGATCCACCACACTTAAAGCAAATCGGAAGTAATGCATGGATGGCAAAGAAATATGGGAAATTACCTACTAATTGGAAAGATATTATTCGCGATGGTTTCACCGAATGTATGCGCGTATTATCAAACCGTGGGACGCTGATATTTAAATGGAATGAATATCAGATACCGGTATCGGAAATTATCAAAGTAATCGGTGCATATCCACTGTTCGGAAACAGGAGTGGAAAGCAGGCAAAAACAATATGGATGGTTTTTAGAAAGAAAACGCAGGTGATGTAAATGAAAAAGAGATATGACATTGTTGATGCATTTATCTATGGTATGAAAAACATGATGAGAACACTTCGTGAATTGACGGAAACTAAAGAAGAGATCCGCATAATTAAGAAAGGTAGACGCATCACAGCTGCTTACTACGTTGATGGAAAATGTGTGAGACATGCAAATACAAAATGTTCAAAAGAAGATAACTTCGATTTCGAGTATGGGTCAAAACTAGCATTTAAACGAATGTGGGGAGATCCTGATGCCTAGAATTTATAAACGTTTCAAGCCTCATGGAAGTACATATGTACGGAAGACTGCATACAAGCATGGACGTGAAGTTGTTAAACCGATTGATGTTGAAGATTTTGAAGAGATGGTTCGTATCTGTCTGGTTCATCGAGACAAATACAAACCTACTTCTAAACAGTATTTCAAGTGGTACAGAAATTACATCATACTCATCATTGGAGTTAATACAGGATGCAGAATCAACACAATATTAGAATCTACACCACGCGATTTCGCTGGTGGTCGAGTTACTGTAACTGAACATAAAACTGGTAAGCGCCAGCAATATAAATTATCTGATGATATCTACAAAGTTCTTAAAAAGTACATCGATACATATAACTTCACTATGAATGAATTTATGTTTCCGAAGGATAGAGAAAACCGTGATGCGATTGATAGAAGTACTGCATGGAGATTTATTAAGAAGCTAGCAGATGAAGCAAAGATAGAATATCCAATTGCTTGTCACTCACTTAGAAAATCATACGGTAGATGGATATGGGATCAAACACATGACCTTCTCCTGGTGCAGCAATTACTACAACATTCATCTGCAGAAGAAACACAACGATATATATGCTTAGAACCACATGACGTAGAAAAGGTAAGAGGCGAAATCAACCACTTACCAAATTATGATTAGGAGGATATTTATGATAGGAACTGGATTAATAGAACGTGGTCGATACAATACAGAAGATTGTAGAAGAGTAGACCACATTACTATTGAACAAGTAATCGTAGTACATGTGCTAAGAGGGAAAGGAACAGAAGATGATTTGGCTCGTCCAGTAAAGAAATACTTCAATTCAGAAGGAGAATTTCTTTTCGAATATGATCCTTGTTATGAAGGCGAGTCTATTATAATGCCTTTGCTTTCTTCTCATCAGAAATAGCATTAACTTCATTATATAGAATTTCTGCATCATGACGATTGATATACCATTCCTTAATTAGATGCTCGATTAGTTTGAGTAGCTTCTCAGCTTCTCCAGAATCAATATCGACAATGACATTGATATCTGACTCCATATGAGCGCCAATATTACCAATGGTACGTATTCCGTCAATTGCTTTCCAAAGTGAAGGTGAAATTCGAGATTTCAATGATGTTATTTCAGCATTCAGATTCTTTTCTTTAATGTTCCAAAAGTCATGAATCATTCCTTGTAAACATCTTCGTGATAGCGTTGCTGAGGCTTTAGGACTTAAAGAAACGATTGCGTATGCTTCTTCATAATCCTTGCGAATCTGCTCTGGTATATATTTTGGGAAATGTTTGGCGATACTTGATGGATAAATTAATTTTTGGAACGGAACAAATGAAGAACCTACAGAAATAACATTTACTACATAGTTACCACAATCTGGACACTTTAAAAACTGAATTTTAACTGCAGACAGTTTATCTTCAGAACCTTCTTGTCGAAATTCTGTTGAACCGATAAATGAAATTGAATGTTCTGAAAAACATGCCTTGGATTTTGCAGGTATCGCAACACCACAATTAGGGCATTGAAATGATGATAATTTGAAGAAATCTGCCATAGTTAACCTCTTGAATGCAACTATCAAAAATATGTTGCGTTAATTAAATGATACGTCACAGATAAATATTAGTAAATATGCATAAATAAAGCATTATTTGATTTTTTAACAAAGAAATGAAAAACGCAACATAAGTATGATTCTGTTGCGTACTTAGAAAAGAAAAAAGGAGATAAAAAATGAACTACGAAGACCCCTACAGAGATGAGCTGCAGGTGATTGATAGAGAATTAGGAAATCACTACGAATATAAGAAACAACTTGAGATGGTCAATGAGCGCATTGCCGAAATCGATGCACAGCTCACGTCGATTGGTAGTCCTAGAATCGTTAGCCCAGAAGAAGCAAAGTACCAAAAGGGCACTAGGATCTACAGCGACATCAACATGCTGGAGTTATTCCAGGAGCAGGACCAACTTATAAAGCAAAAGCAAGACCTGCTTTACTTGATCAGCAGAGTGCAGGTGAAGCTAAACAAGCTGGATGAGGTAGATATGCAGCTTATTGAACAGAGGTACAAGTATAAAAAGACTTTAAGGGAGATGGCCGCAGAGATGTGTAGCAATAAGGATACTATTAACGTTAAGATAAATATGGTAATAGGCAAATTAAAAGTTTGAAAAAGTATATTTATGAAATGAAATCAGTTTTATGTGTTAGAATCTTAATGAGGATAAGAAGGTGGACGTCATGGGAAAATATGAAGGGATTGATATTGCTAATTATTTTTTAAAACATTCATATGATTTATCGTCATATTTAACACAAAAAAAGCTACATAAATTGATGTTTCTCGCATATGCGTGGTACTTATATGCGTTTAATAAGCCAAATAATTTAAGCAAGAGGCTATTTAGTAATACATTTCAAGGCTGGGTACATGGACCTGTATTACGTGAAATTTATCCATGTTTTTCAAAATTTGGTTACCAGCCTATAATGGTAAGAGATAACGTGAGTTTTCAAGAACTAACGTCTGATGATAAAGCTTTTCTAGATAAGGTTTATGAAACATATGAGGACTACAGCGCAGATGAATTGGAGGCATTAACGCATAGTTGTAATTCTTGGAAAGAATCTAGACAAGGTTTGACTCCTTATGAAGTTGGAAAGAATCCATTAAAAGATGAATTGATATATCAAGACGTGGAAGAAATACTATAATGCCGTGTAAGGAGAAAAAGAAATCATTAGATCAAGCAAAAGGAGTCCAGAAAGATGCAGAGAAAGGCATTTTTCTGGATTTTGGTCATTGTTATTGTTGGGAGTCTGTGGGTGTTAATAGGTTTACTAATTATTATAAAGATGTAAGTAATTTTATAAATGTTCATAAGAGCATTTTTAAAGAAATAGTAACTGAATTAAAACAATACGATGATATAAATTCTTTAATGTCAAAAAAGAAGCATTGTCATGAGATAAGCAATGATAAAATGGATTTAGTGGAGAAAATAATAAAAGAACAAATTAAACAGGAAGGTATTGAGAAAAATAGTAATTTAACTGATAAAAATATCAGTGACGCATATAATCAAGATATCAATGAAGAAAAACTTTATCAAATTAGTGGAACACAAGGCATACGACTCATAGGTTACTTTAGAGGGAATCATTTTAATGTATTGATTATTGATCATTTGCATTTGATTTGCCCAGATAAAAATTATAATGAAAAAGACTTTTCAAAGTATAATTATAAAATTTAGACGGAGGAAATATGAGAACTGTATTATATCCAAAGAATTTTGAACAATTACGTATGAAGGTGTTGGGTTTACTCAGATCAGATATCCTTGATAAATATAAAGAAATGCTAGAGGATTGGATGTTATGGTATGAAAAAGTTTCTGTGGAAATAAACCTGCCAGTATTAAAGAAAAATGAATTTATTAGAGCATATTGTCAGAAACCTAATATTTTCGGTATTCAGATTTGGAAAAAAAATGGTGATAAACGCATATGGGTTAGTAATGTATATATGAACGACTATATAGAAACTAATTCAGATGAGACTATAATAATAAAATAAAGACATGTCTATTGAAAAAATGCAGTATAATGGGCGTAGGCGAAAACTATGAGCAGAAATGCTTGTGGTTTTTTTCTTATGCAGATTTGAAACTATCAGCAGTTTCCCTCTGAAATTAATTTGGCTTATTTTCCATGTGTACTCATATTACATACTTTGCTGATAGTTTCAAATGTACATAAGACGAAGGAGGAATACATGGGACAGGGTAAATACGCAAGAAATAGACCAGATAAAGACGGAACATTTAGAGCTGCGTTTGACAAGAATAAAAAGACGATATACGCAACACAAACAATCTGTGCTATATGTGGAAAGCCTGTAGACTTCTCACTGAAGTTTCCTGACCCTATGAGTCCGACTGTAGATCACATCATTCCTATAGCAAAGGGCGGGCATCCATCTGATCTACAGAACTTGCAGCTAGCACATCTATCGTGCAATAGAGGCAAAGCAGACAAAGTAATAAACAAGAAATACATAGCAGACAAGAGCATAGATAACAGGGTTTTACCACAGTCAATGGACTGGAAAGCGTACAAAGCATAGGGGGGGAGTGACCCCTACCACCATGCTTTTCGCAACCCACACCCGTTACTGCGAATATTTCTCGCTGAAATACCATTTTTTCACAAGTGACTAGTAAAATAGCCGCTTTTTTTATGGAGGATACATGATGACGAATTACAAAGGCATAGCGTATTTGAGACGCAAGTTATTGTCTAAAAGAAGCAGAGTAGAAACAAGATATCGATACTACGAAATGAAGGATTTGCACCAACCTAGAAATTTGATGGTGCCAGCAGACCTACAAAACAAATTTAAGTTTACTCTAGGCTGGTGTACTAAGGCGGTTGATTCAATGGCCGACCGCTTACGGTTTAGAGGATTTAAGAACGACAATTTTAATATGCAACAAATTTTCGAAATGAATAATAGTGATATTTTGTATGATTCTGCCATTCTTGGGGCGCTTATTACATCCTGTAACTTCATTTATATCTCTGAAGATGAAACAGGATTTCCACGATTACAAGTTATCGATGGTGGTAATGCTACAGGAATAATGGACCCAATTACTGGGATGCTTGTCGAAGGATACGCAGTTCTAAAACGTGACGATAACGATAATCCGATTATTGAAGCATGGTTTATAAAGGGAAAAACAGTTATCTACGAAAAAGGAGAGAACCCATATTCAGTAGAAAATACAGCACCATACCCTTTATTGGTGCCTATTATCAATCGACCTGACGCAAAACGACCATTCGGTCATTCTAGAATAAGTCGTGCTTGTATAAGCCATCAGAACAACGCAAAGGATGCATTGATGAATATGGCTATCTGCTCTGAAGTTAATTCATTTCCACAAAAATACTTGTTAGGAATGGATGTTGATGCAGAACCAATTAATGCAACAGGTAAAGCATCAATGTCAGACTTCCTACAGATTAACAGGGGAGAAGATGGTAGTGTTCCTACGCTTGGCCAGTTCTCACAGGCTCAATTGTCACCATATGTTGAGGAAATTAAAGAGTATGCGGCTTTATTTACTGTGGAAACTGGTTTAACGCTTGATGATCTAGGCATTGCATCTTCTAATCCTACAAGTTATGAAGCAATTAGAGCTTCACACGAAAATCTAAAATCTATTGCAGAGAAGGCACAGCGATCATTCGGGACTGGTTTTCTTAATGCTGGATATTTAGCGGCTTGCATCCGTGATAAGTATCCATACGCAAGAAATCAAGTGTACTTAACAAAACCATTGTGGGAACCAATCTATGCGCCTGATGCTTCCGGTATTGCTGCACTTGGTGATGCAGCTCTGAAAGTTAATCAAGCAGTGCCTGGATATATTGGCAATGATAGTATGAGAGATATTCTCGGTATAGATGGAGATAACTCCTGATGGATGATATTGCTAAGAAAGCAAAGTCAGTATATTTGCGATTGATTGAGAATGACACTGAACTTATACATCTTAGAAAATTGATTGAGAGTGGCAAAGCAAGTTATGAAGCGGCTCAAAAGTATAGTGAACGCTCAGGACAGTTGGCAAAAAAAGCAATATCACAAGTCGGCAAAGGTGATTTAACTGTTACGCAAGAGATTCTAAATCCGATTTTAGAAGCAAATTATCAAGATGTCATGACTGTAGCGTTGCAAGCACAAAATGTCATATACGAAACAGCAAATGTTAATTTAAAACCTGCTACAGTTTCATATGATAATACATACGCAGAAGATATTTCTTCTAAGCTTGAGAGCTATGATGATGTAGATGAAGCGCTCAATATTATGGAAAATACTTTTATTTCAGCTTCTCAAAACTATGTAGATGAAATAGGTAGACGAAGTACCAAATTCATGGATGAATCTGGCATTAACGTTTTGGTTTCACGCGAATATGACGATGTTGGCGTACATACTACAGATAAAGGCGGTGGCGATGTCTGCCACTGGTGTCTAGAGCGATGCGGAAAAGATGTCCCATATGATGAAGCTTATGAAATGGGCATGTTTGAACGTCATCCTGGATGTGGTTGCATTATAACCTACACAACAAAAAGAGGAGTTGTTATACAGGGTAAAGGCGATTGGGAAACTAATCGGTGGATAAACTTACGTGAAGATAAAGAAAGAGAAAAACGGATACGATCAAATGAATCATTTGTACAAAATTATAAACCTGTAATCCGCGGGAATGGAGCCATCTTCAATACGTTAAGAGGGACAGAGATTAATGCAAAAAAAGTAGACGGTTATGACAATGTGTATATTTCTGATAAAGCCATGATTAAACCTAAAGCTCTGCATAATATCAGCAAGGTAACGGAAACTGCTATAAAGAAAATCGATATTGATGTAAATAATAAACCTACTATTCTAATCACGGATTCAGCAGAAATTAACCATGCTATTGCACGGTATGATGCGGCAAATAATATAATTTCCTATACACCAGTTGTTGGTGATAAAAAGAAATTAGTTCTATTGCAAGAGGGGCATGCTGCTGAAAAAGACCCATATTCGACACCGTTTCATGAAATGTACCATTGCAAGCAAGCACAAGAGTACGAAAAAAAACATGGTAAAATCACGTCGGAAAACTATCACAATTATATTGATGATTTACGTGTTGAATGTAAGAAAAAACTTGACACGTTAGGGATTACAGATGAAAATGTAGGTGAAATCAGTAAATATGCAGAAAAGATGTATTCACATGGAATTTTTGATGAAGTGGAAACAGAATACAATACTTTGATGGTTTTGAAGAGGTGATAAAATGGTTTTAATTTTTCCTGAAGAGATAAAAAAACTTGAAGAAATTTACGGCCCATATATGATTAACTGCAAACTTAAAGAAGATGCGCCGCAAGAGGCAATAGATGCTTTCAAAAAAGAAGGCGAATGGATTCATGAGCAGTATAGATTAGCAGGTATGGAATAAAACATCGCATAATTTTGCGGTGTTTTTATTTTATGGAGGTTTAATATGAGCAAATTGCAGGCAACTGGACCACCAATTAACAAAAATGGATAGGGAGGAGTTATGGCAGACACTAAGAGATTAGGTCGCCAAACACCAACTCAATCCGTTATATTGCCATACGACAAGACGTATGGAGAAGAAGCAATAAAACTATATGAGAAATCAAAACGAAAAGCACAGGACTGGCAGAAGTTATTGATCTATGACTTACTTTCCTATGATGATGAAGAACTGTGGGTACATTCCAAGTTTGGATATGCAGTACCACGAAGAAATGGTAAGAACGAAGTTATTACCATACGAGAGATGTATGGCTTAATTAAAGGTGAGCATATACTGCATACAGCGCACAGAACGCCAACATCTAGTTCAGCTTTTAGCCGTCTATACGACATTATGGCTAAAGCTGGATACAAAGAAAAAGAAGATTTCATAGTAACTCGTCAATATGGACTGGAAAAAATTGAGATGATAGAAGGTGGTGGACTTGCATCGTTCAGAACAAGAACATCTAAGGGTGGACTTGGTGAAGGATATGACCTACTAATTATTGACGAGGCACAGGAATATCAGAATGATCAGGAAACGACGCTGAAATACGTTGTATCATCATCCCCAAATCCACAGACGATTTTCTGCGGAACACCTCCTACAATGGTATCGTCTGGTACAGTATTTACTCACATGAGAGAAAATACATTGGCAGGTAAGACCGGCAATACAGGCTGGGCTGAATGGGCAGTCGAAAGCATGACAGATGTCAATGATGTAGAGGCTTGGTATGAAACAAATCCGTCACTGGGTACAATTTTAACTGAACGTAAAATACGTGATGAAATCGGTGAGGATGAATTAGATTTCAATATTCAGCGTTTAGGATACTGGACCAAGTTAAATCTGAAATCGGATATCAGCGAATCACAATGGAAGGAATTACAGGTTGATAAGTTACCTAAGTTAAAAGGTAAGTTATATGCAGGTATCCGCTTTGGTGCTGATGGAAAAAATGTTGCATTAAGTGTTGCCGTTAAGACAACAAACGATTTAATTTTTGTAGAAAGTATAGATTGTCAGCCGCAACGTAATGGCTTAGGATGGTTGGCTCGCTTCTTAAAGCAAGCAGAACTACAAAACGTAGTAATAGACGGAGCAAGTGGTCAGCAACTACTTGCAGACGCAATGAAAGAGGCTGGGATTAAGAAGGAGCCAATCTTTCCTAAAGTATCAGAGGTCATTGAAGCTAACGCACTTTTCCAACAGTGCCTAGATCAAAAACTGATATGTCATAAAGGGCAACCATCACTAACTCAATCAGTTTCAAATGTGCAACGCCGTGCGATTGGTAGCAACGGCGGTTTTGGTTTTAAATCCATCAAGGATACAGTTGATGTGTCTCTGATGGAGTCAATGATTTTTGCGTTCTGGTCATGTAAGAAAACAAAAGAACGCAGAAAACAAAAAGTATTCTATTAAGGCGACTATTTTAAGTCGCTTTTTTAGATAGCATCACTTACGTATACCTCACGGATTGAAGAGGAGAAAAGGAGACTTAATAAAATGGCAGATTTTACACCAATCACAACACAGGAACAGTTAGACAATCTAATCAAGGATAGACTAGGGAGAGAGCGTGAAACGCTAGCAAAAAAATACGAAGAATATACAAGCCCTGATGATCTTTCCAAGATTAGGGGAGATTATGACAAGCAGATTGCTTCATTGACAAAGGAAGCTGAATCTTCTGCTAAAAAGTACGCTGATTTTGACCGTCAAATTACAGAAAGAGACAGTAAGATCAAGAGCTACGAGACCGCCTCGGTAAAAACGCGAATTGCTCATGAGACAGGACTACCATATGAAATGGCGCCAAGATTATCAGGAGAGTCAGAAGATGATATTCGCAAAGATGCAGAATCTCTTGTAAAACTGATTGGCAAAAATAAGCCTATTGTACCGCTTGCTGATCAAGAAGAGAAGCATGACGGTGGAAAGAATGCTGCAGTTAGAGCATTAGCAAAATCACTTAAAGGAGAATAAAAATATGGCAACAATTACAAAAGCAACCAACTTATTTCCAGCAGAATTAGTAACAGAAGTATTTTCAAAAGCTAAGGGACATTCATCTCTTGCTAAATTATCAGGGCAAACACCAATTCCATTTTCAGGCAATACACAAATGGTCTTTGCAATGGATGGTGAAGCGTCTATCGTAGGTGAAGGCGAGCAGAAGCCTGCTGGTGATGCAAGTTTTAACCCTGTAACAATCACACCAGTGAAGTTTATTTATCAGCATCGTTTAACTGACGAATTTACTAAGATGTCTGAAGAACAACAACTTCCTTATTTGGAAGCATTTGCGGATGGCTTTGCCGCTAAGATTGCACGTGCGTTAGATATTTGCGCTTTCCACGGTGTTAATCCAGCTACAAAGACGGCAGTATCTAGCCTTGCTGATAAGAACTTTGATAAGGCTGCAATTGCTACAGTTACAACAACTGCAGGTAAGGAAGATGAAGATATTGACACTGCAGTACAGGCTATCACAGGCGAAGATGGAGTAGTAACGGGTATCGCAATGGCTCCAGCCTTCAGCGCAGCATTATCCAAACTTAAGGTTAATGGTGTAGTGCAGTATCCTGAGTTCCGTTTCGGGCAAAATCCAGAAGCATTCTATGGTATGGCATCAGATGTTAACAATACTGTTTCATTTGGTACATCTAAGGATTTAGCAATTGTCGGTGACTTCCAAAATGCATTTAAGTGGGGATATTCCGAAAATGTGCCATGCGAAATCATCGAGTATGGTGATCCAGATGGACAGGGCGACCTAAAGCGTACAAATCAGATTGTACTACGTGCAGAAACTTACATCGGATGGGGAATCTTAGATACTGCATCATTCAAGAAGATTGCTAAGGCTTAATCATGCAGTATAGAAACATTAAAAACGGACGTGTGATTGATGTTTCATCTGTTTTAATTAGTGATGTATGGGAGGCGGTTGAAACATCGTCTCCTGTAAGCACTAAAGAAAAGAAGGTGGTAAAGGATGGAAAACCTAGCAAGCGTAAATGATATCAATACTATTTGGAAACCTTTATCAAATGCAGAGCAGGAACAAGTAGAGGCGTTATTGCCAATTGTTTCTGATTCGCTTCGTCAAGAAGCTAAAAGGGTTGGCAAAGACTTAGATAAGATGATTGCAAATGGTGAAATACTGCCAAACGTTGTAAAGTCTGTTGTTGTAGATGTCATTTCGCGATATTTAGACCAGTTATCATCCGATAATGCTAGTACTCTATCGCAAGAATCACAGTCTGCACTAGGTTATTCATGGTCAGGAACATATGTGAATACAGGTGGTGGAATGTCTATCCTTAAGAAAGACCTAAAGCGGTTAGGGTTAACACGCCAGCGCTTTGGAATGGTGGACCTATATGGCATCCATTAAGGGAATTACTGTTAAAATCATTCCACAAGTTCAGACAGGGACAGATGCTTTCAACGCACCCATCTACACGGATGGAGAATCTATAGAAGTTGATGATGTTCTTGTTGCACCAGTAGGTTCACAAGAAAATCTTGATGTCACTAATCTGTACGGAAAAAAAGCACAGTATCAACTGGGTATTCCTAAAGGTGATGAGCATGTGTGGACTGATGCAATTGTAGAGTTTTATGGATATCGCTGGCATGTGTTCTCACTACCTCAAAATGGTATTGATAAAATGATTCCATTACGTTGGAATGATAAGTACTACGTAGAACGCTATGAGTAAAGGTATTTTAGAACGCTTAGAAATCAATAGAGAAGGCGTAGGTGAGTTGCTTCGTTGTCCTGCAGTGCAGGGCTATATCGAAGAACTGGCACGTAGGCAGGTAGCAAGAGCAGGTGAAGGCTACGAGTATAAAATAATGCACTCCTCGAAGGATGGGCGTGTTACAGCTCTTGTCAAAGCAACTAGTGATAAGGCAAAAGAGGATAATCTAGAAAACAATACGCTTTTAAAAAGTACACAGGGGTAGATATAATGGTCGAATCAGAAATTATTAAACTGCTAAATAGCAAAGGTATTAAAGCCTATATGGAGCGACCTAAGAGCGCTCCTGATGAGTATGTGATCGTCGAGAAAACAGGAACATCCAGCAAAGACTGGGTTACGATATCAACGATTGCAATTAAATCACACGCACCATCGTTATTGAAGGCGGCTCAATTAAATGAGAAAACTAAAAAGGTAATGGTCTATGCAAGTGTGCGAGGACTATCGTCCATACGCCTTATTAACGATTACAATTTTACAAATATTTCAACGAAAGAGTACCGCTATCAAGCGGTTTTTTCTGTTGTAACAAGACAATTCATGGAGGAATAATATGGCAGAAGCAAATACAAATAAAGCAACAAACGTTTCAACAAGCAGCCCTAAAGTCACAGGCGCTGTATATTACGCTCCGCTTGGAACTACACTACCAACAGACGCAAAGACTGCTTTAGATGCCGCTTTCAAAGGCGTTGGGTACATCTCTGAAGATGGTTTAACACGTTCACAATCACGAAGCTCTAATGACATTAAAGAATGGGGCGGTGGAGTAGTGGCAACTGTTCAAACAGAGTATAAAGAATCATTTAAATTCAAGATGATTGAAACGCTTAACGACATTGTACAGAAGGCTGTATACGGTGATAAAAATGTTGAAGGCAAGTTAGACGGAGCATCTACATCAATGACTGTTAAACATAATGCATTAGAACCAGTTGCTAACGCATGGGTAATCGATACAGTAATGCTGGATGGAACGCTATCTCGTATCGTTGTGCCTAATGCAAAGATTACAGAACTTGGTGACTTGGCATATAAGAAAGATACTGCTATCGGTTATGATGTAACACTTAGCGCTATGTTAGACGCTAACGGAAACACATCATACGATTACTATCAAGCGCCAACTGCATAGGAGGATTAAACAATGAAGGGTAAGACAAAAACAGGTTTTGAGATTGAAATTAAAGACAGCGCGTTAGATAACTGGGAATTAGTTGAATTATGGGGAGAGGCGGATAAAGGAAATGCCACCGCCCTTATCTCAGCTATGAAGACTTTACTAGGAGAAGATGGATATCACGCATTTAAAGAACATGTGCGCTCACTATCTAACGATGGTGTGGTACATGCTACGAAAATGAGAGAAGAGTTATCGAGTTTCATGTCTTCGATTAATAACGGAAAAAACTAATAGCCCTTGCCGAAATAGTTAATAAATATGGTGATGAGTTGACCTGCGATTTAGCAGAGACTTATCACCTTTTTAACTATAAGGACCTTTCACCAACAAAGGTGGCAGTTCTTGTATTCGGCTTAGGGGCAAAATCAAGAATATATAAGAAAATGCAAGGCATCCAAGAAATCTCTGACTATTTATTGCTTCCGAGCATACATGATCGCTTATCTGAGATTGAGTATTTTTTAATACGAAACAGCAATATGGAGATTCCGACCCCGACCAGATTGGTAGATCTAGTTTTAGGTCGTAAAGAAAAAATGGGTTCAAAAAAGGATACTTGCAAAACATATATGTCAGTAGATGACTTTAATAAGTCTAGATATGGAGGTGCATAATGGCGAGCGGAATTGAATTGGCGAGCGCCTATGTGCGACTTATTCCGACTACAGAAGGAATAGGGAATGCTATTTCTGAAGCTTTAGGAAAAGAAACACCAAAAGCAGGTGAAAGTGCTGGGAGAAATACAGGAAAATCATTCCTAGGCTCTTTTACAAATGCAATGAGTGGAATTAGCCAATCACTTAAACCTATCGGAGACGAGATGACTAAGAGTCTGACACTTCCAATTGCGGGGCTTGCAACTGCATCTATGGCAGCTTGGAAACAAGTTGATGATGGAATGGATACAGTCATCCAAAAAACTGGAGCAACAGGTGGTGCATTAAAAGATTTGCAAGATTCAGTTGAACTCATAGCAACTAGTACAGAGTTTTCATTTAAAGATGTTGGCACAGCCGTTGGAGAGATCAATACACGATTTGGTGCAACTGGCGGGACATTAAATAATCTATCAAATAGGTTTTTGCAGTTTGCAAAAATTAATGGCGTCGATGTTAATCAGTCGATAGATCAAGTGCAGAAAGCTATTTCTGCATTCGGGCTCTCTGTGGATGATACAGGCGCTTTTTTAGATACACTAAATAAAGTTGGCCAAGACACAGGCGTAAGCATGGATGTACTGGAATCTGGATTAATTTCAAATTCTACAGCATTACGTGGTATGGGCTTGAATGCTGCATCTTCTGCTACATTATTAGGAAATCTCGAAAAATCTGGCATTGATGTATCAACTGCAATGATGGGTCTTAAGAAGGTGCAAGCAAACGCAATGTCTGAAGGCGTCAGTATGCAAGATGCCTTTGTAAAAGCACTATCTTCTACAGATGGTGCAATTTCTGTATTTGGTGCAAAAGCCGGTCCTCAACTGTATGCCGCTTTCCAAAATGGAGCATTATCGGCAGATATGTTTACGGATTCTAGCGTATCATTGCAAGATGCATTAGGCTCTGTTGCAGATACTTATACAGCAACTTTAGACCCTGTTGACAATTTTAAAATTGCGTTGAATAACATACAGTTACTTGGATATAAAATCGCTGAAGCAGTCATGCCTGCTTTAAATGAAGTTATTGCCACATTCATTGATACCGTTGTTGGTTTAATAGATAAGTGGGAAGGATTAGACCCTGGTATGCAACAGTTTATTCTTGCTTCTGCTGGGGTTTTGGCTGCAGCAGGTCCTGTTATTTCTATTATTTCTGGCATTACGGGTTCAATTGGCAAATTATCTAGTGGAATATCGGTGTTATTAGGGCATCCTATTTTATTAGCAATTGGAGCAATTATTGCAGGATTAGTTTTGCTTTATCAGAATAACGAGGATTTTAGAAACTTCGTTAATGAAGCATGGAAGAACATCCAAAAAGTAGTTGGTGGTGTTATAGATGCGATTGCTGGCTTTTGGACTAACACACTCCAGCCTACCCTACAAGCAATAGGTGATTTTGCACAAAATACATTGTGGCCAATTATTCAGGTTATTTTTATGGCTGTTGGGGAAGTCGTTCAAGCAGTCTTTAGTTTAATTGCTGGCTCATGGCAAAATATTCTTTTGCCTGCCTTTATAGCAATCGGAACATTTCTTAGTAATGTGTTAATGCCAGTTTTTAGCACAGTGTTTAATGGAATTGTGACGGTTGTATCAGCAGTTTTTAGCGCTATTTCAGATTTTTGGAATAGTGTTTTAAAACCTGTTTTTACAGCAATTGGTGATGCGGCAGAATGGCTTATCGATGCTGTGAAAGGGCCATTATCAACAATTCAAGATACTTTCAAAAATGTCTTTGATGGAATCAAGTCATTCATATCTCCGATTGTTGATTGGTTAAAGGGAATCTTTGATTTTAATTGGAGCCTTCCACATATCGATTTGCCACACTTTAATATTTCAGGAGAATTTTCTCTAGTGCCACCAAAGGTCCCTCATCTTAGTGTTGATTGGTTTGACAGAGCCACAAAGAATCCGCGTATTTTAGATGGAGCAACCATTTTTGGCGCCAGTGGCAACAAACTGTTAGGCGGTGGCGAAACAGCAAAAGAAATCATTATGTCTGAAAACTATCTCAAGAATTTATTGACAGATGGAGACAACTCATTATCAAAACGCTCAATTACTATTAATCAAAACAACTATAGTCCTAAAGAACTGAGTCCTTTAGAAACGTATAGACAACTTAAGAGAGCATTACTGGAGACAATCTAAGATGAGAAATAAATATTTAATTATTGAAACTAATGGAAAAACATTAGACTTCAGAAATGATAATCGGTTTATTCTATGTGATCCAGTTGATGGATTGAATCCTGTTAGTGCTGAATATAGTTTATCTAAAGGTGCTAATTATGACGGAGAAAGAATGACAAGTGCTAGGTTATCGATAAGAACACTAACGCTAAGGATTAAAGTGCTAGAGCCTGTTGATAAAAATAGACATGATCTGCACTCTTTCTTTATGTCTAAAAAGAAAGTAAGGGTATATTACTATAGTCCTAGCTTGAACGCGTATATCGATGGATTTGTAGAAGGCGTAAGCGATCAACAGTTCTATAGAGATGACCTAATTATTATTTCGATTCGCTGTTTCTCTCCATATTTTATTGAAACTTCAAAATCCATAACATCGTACAATACGGTAAGTTATGGATTCCATTTTCCATTTAGTATTACTGTGCCAGTTCCATTCGGTAGTTTATCAAGTACAGACCACCAATCCGTTCTGAACAAAGGCACTGAAGGTGTTGGATGTACTATCCACATAAAAGCAATTGGTGGGGATGTGATTAATCCAATAATCTACAATCAGACAACCGACAAGAGAATGCATATCAAAGCAACAATCAACAGTAATGATGAACTCTTAATTAAAACGGCTGTCGGTGAAAAGAGCATCTTCTATATAGACGATGTAGCCTTAGATAAAACGAATATGATTGATAATCTTGATAGAAACAGCGATTGGATTATGTTGGTATCTGGAGATAATATCATCTATGTGAATGCTGAATCAGGAGTGAAGTATATGCAGGTAATTATCGAGAACGAAACATTATATAATGGAGTTTAATATGATTGTTAATATCACAGAAAATAATGGCTTAAAACTGTTAGGTATTGTTGATAATTACTCTAGTTTGATTTGGACAGAATCATTTAAATCAACGGGAGACTTTTCTTTAGAAGTTCCTTTATTAAAAACAACCTTTGAAATTTTAAAGGTCGGTAAGCAAATATATTTGGATAAAGATCTATCGCATCGCATGATTATTGAGAAGGTCCAAACTAAAGTGTCTTTAGATAAAGGATTGATTCTTATTGCAAGTGGTAGATGTGCAAAGTCGCTACTATCTAGAAGAATCATTTGGGAAGAAATCAGAAAAGAAAATCTAAATTTACTTCAAGCGATTGATTTAGTTATCTCTCAGAATATGAGGGGATTACCAATTACGTTTGATAAATCTAAACATGCATTTTTAGAAAAGTATAAAACCGATGGAACAATCAAAAGTGCTAGCATTTTAGATTGGCTAGAAGATTCTTTGAAAGAATTCAATTTGGGATATAACGTGTCTTTTGTTAATGGAAACTATCTACTTGAGATTAAAGAACCTAGGAACACGAATGTGTTCTTTTCTTTTGAACGTGGCAACATGATTTCAAATGACTACTATGATGATATTTCAAAGTACTCGAATGTGGCATTAATTCGTGGAGAAGATAGAGAAAACGCTCCAAGAGTCACCCAGAGTGTTGGGGATAAAACTGGTTGGGATAGGTTTGAAACATATATCGATGGTTCAAGTTATAGTTCTGAAATTGCGGGTAATAAGCTAAGCGAGCAACAGTATCAGAACATGCTAAAAACATATGCTATACGTGGATTAAAGGATATTAAAAGACAATATGATGTAGAAGTTGACTCTGGACTAGATAATCAATTTGATAAGTATTATTCCATAGGCGATATCGCTCACGTTAAATCTTTTGATGGAAATGATGTACAGGTTCTGGTTTCATCAACAACACTATCTGATTCAGTAGATGGGCGTACAATTTTGCCAACAATGGAGGTGGTAGACAATGGCATATAGATCAGGTTTCTTTAATGCAAAACAAAACACAGACGGATCATACGATAGAACATATGACGCAAATGATATTTCAAATTATTTAGGCGGATTAATCAGTGATGGTGTAGTACAGTCATCAGCAGATGCTCTGCAGGTCGGCGTTGAACAAGCATCGATGCAGGTTCAAATCAGACCAGGTAGGGCATTTTTAAATAATCGATGGTTTACTGCGGATTCTGTAATAGCGCTACCGTTAACACAAGCACATGGAACGTTATCTAGAATAACTGCAGTTGCACTACACTTTGATGAAACAAATAGAGAAGTTGTTCCGGTGTGCATCGATGGAACATTAGCAAGTTCACCAGTTCCACCGACACTCGATAAAACGTATCTATTACTTGGACTGGTAAAAGTTCCAGCAAATCCGAGTAATTTATCAAAAATCACTGTAAGTGACTCAAGAAATTTTGTACATGCGTTGGTTAATTACGATTTTAATCAAGAAGTTTTGCAAAAGGAATATATTCAAACTTTTAATGCATGGTTTGACGAAATCAAAGGGCAATTAGGTACGGACCTAGCAGGTAATTTACAAAATCAAATCAACGCACTTAAGGGTGAGCAATCGCGACTCTTGCAAAGAGTTTATCCAATCGGATCATTTTACGTGACCGAATCAACAGCGAATCCAGCTACGTTATTTGGATTTGGAAAATGGGAAAAGATTGAGGATAAATTCTTAATTGGTGCAGGGAAAAACACGCCTATCAAATCATCAGGTGGCAGTAAAACGCACAGCCACGGAAATGAAAACGGTAGAAATGGCAACTTGGCTGCGGCAATCGGCGCGGTTAATGGAAACACTAACGCTATCGGTTATAAAGCCGCAAATGATACGGATTTAAACGCTCTGGGCAATGCAACATTTGTTGTCTCTGGAGCAGGGCAGGGTTTTACTGGCTGGAACCACTTTACCGCTGTTGTTGGCCAAACGGCAGAGGCTAGCACACTGCCTCCTTACTATGCAGTAAATATTTGGCGAAGAATAGCTTAATTGAAAGGAGGATGCAAGCATGGAGATTAAGTTAAATGATGGAAGAAACTTTGGAATCACTTCTTATCAGAAGAATAGCTTCGAACTAATGATTCCGCTTAACAAGATCTATGAAACGGCAGTTCTAATGAGTCAGAACAATGTTTCAAGTTCTAAAATCGTTGATTCTAACATAGGGAAAGAAACTATCCTTTATCAATTCAAAGCAGTAAAGCCGTTGGGGTTTGAAGCTAAGATTGTTGATAATAACAATATTACTATTAGATTTTCTTTTGAAGAAGTTTCTGAAACAGAACTGGAATTGGCTAAACAGAAAGCGGAAGCAGAAGCAGTATCACACTTTATTGCGTTAGGTCTGCAGAACGCTGAAATCAAAGATGTTATCATGTGGGCGAAGTTCCTAGATGACTGGAATGCGTTCAAATTTCCATATAAAAAGGGAGAGCGATTCAAGTTCAAAGGAAATCCATACGAGGTTGTCGAAGCAGTCACATCAAGCGAATACAATACTCCAGATAAAGACAGTAAGCATTACAAACTGTTAAAAGCAAGCGATAACAGTCAAGATAAGCCAAAAGTCGATATAAAGCCGTGGGACGAAAAACATACATATAACAAAGGCGATTTAGCAATCGCACGCGGTATCGTGTTTGTTTCAAAAATCGACAATAACAAATTCAACGAACCTGGGTTCGGAACGGCCTGGGATTATTACAAAGAAAATTAAATGTTGCTATTAAGGCGCTCGAAAGAGTGCCTTTTTAGATAGAAAGAGGTGGAAAAAATGGCATTACAAGGAATTGACGTTGCGAGCTGGCAGCAAAGCCTAGACTTGCGACAAATTAGTTACGACTTCGTAGTTGTAAAGGCGACGGAGGGAACTGGCTATATTAACCCATGCTGCGACACACACGTGCAGCAGGCAATCGAGATGGGTAAATTATTCGGCGTTTATCATTACGCAAACGGAGGCGATCCAATCGCGGAAAGTAATTTCTTCTTGCAGAACATTCAAGGATATATCCGTAAAGGAATTTTAGTGCTTGATTTTGAATCAGGCGATAATGCAGCTTGGAACGCTAACCCTAACGGATGGGTGAAAACATGGTGTGATAACGTTTATAACCAAACAGGTGTAAGACCACTGGTGTATATCCAAGCAAGTGCTTTAGATAAAGTCAGTGGTATTGGCGATTATGGATTATGGGTAGCACAATATGCATCATATGAGCCTACATATTATCAGGACACACCGTGGAATGAAGGTGCTTATGATTGTGCAATGAGACAATATGCAGGCAGTAATGGTCGTGTTTATGGATATGATGGCGGAGTTGATTTAGATAAGTTCTATGGCGACGCAGAGGCGTGGATGAAGTACGCGAACCCAGGAGGCGAGTATATCGCACCACAGCCACAGGTACAAATATACGCACAACCTGTAGCCCAGACTGATGGCACAACATATATCGTACAGGCAGGCGATACATTGAGTGGAATTGCAAGCATGTATGGAACTACATATCAGCATTTAGCGGAAATCAATGGTATCGCAAACCCTAACTTGATTCATGTAGGGCAGGAAATTCGCATTGATGGTACTGCACCTACAACAAGTACTGAATACTACACAATCCAAAGTGGAGATACATTATCTGGTATTGCAGCTAAGTTCGGAACAACGTGGCAGTGGTTAGCAGAGGTGAATGGTATTAGTGAACCTAATCTGATTTATCCTGGTAACACAATTCGTGTTAGATAAGCGGTGACTTTATGCAAGAAGGAATCAATCCAGTATATCTTAGTCTGCTAGTATCTCTCGGTGGTCTAGTCGCAACAATATGGAGTGTTAATGCAACAATCCATAAGGGCAACAAAGATCAGGCCAAAGAACTTGCTGAAGAACTTGGAAAGATGAATGCGAATATCGCATACGTAAAAGAAGGTATCACAGATTTAAAAGCCACAACCAGAGATGTGAGCAATCGTGTCATGTCTCTGGAAAATCGCTTAGCGCAGACAGAAACATCTGTAATATTTCTGAGCGATAGAATCAAACAAATTGAAGAAAGAAGGGAAAGGTAATTAAAATGAAAGATAAAAACTATTGGAGTAAGTGGTTCAAGGCAGCCGGCATTCGTGCCTTAAAAACATTCGCACAAACATTATCTGCAACAATTTCTACTGCAGTTGTACTCGGTGATGTGAATTGGAAAACAGCGTTATCTGCTGCTACTTTGGCAGGATTGCTATCTCTAATCATGTCCTTTGCAACAGGTTTACCAGAAGTTAAGTTTGAAGATATTACAGAAGAAGATTTGAAGTAATTAAAAGCCTACTCTCATTGCGAGGGTAGGCTGTTTTTTTATATTGGCAGAGTTTGCAATGCATATACATTATTATATATTTTAGCAATCTTATTATTACCATCAGACGTATTTATATCAAAGTTAGAATTTATGTTATCTTTATCCCACAGACCTATATTAGCCAGTATTTGATTGACTTGTAATAAGATTGCATCTTTGACAGCACTTTTATCTCTACTTAATCCGTTCGCTGCTTGCAGCATTAACTTAGATTGTTCTAGTGCAATTTTCATTTCTTCTAAAGGGAACTTATACTTATCATCGTTTGATAGGTAGTACAGAGAAATCATTTTATTGTCTTTTACCTTAAGTTTAAATGCTGTGTTATAGTATATAACTCGCAAAATATTGCACTTACCGAAATTATTATCTTTACAGAATTTTTTTAATTCCTCACCTATTAAGAAATTTTTATCTTGAAGTAAGTTGAGCGTTTTGTTAACGGTTGATTGAGATGTACCTAATAATTGAGCCATCATCTGAACTGTCATAACAGGAACGCCATTGTGATACAAACGTTTGAATGGAAGTACTAATTTTTGAGGATTGGAAATCTGTTCCTGCATTTCGTTAAATTTATTGATGTAAGCCATTTTGAAATCATTGTAACCTTGAATGTTGAACATGTAGAGGGTAAAACCATCTTTTGTCAGGAGGTACTCTTTGTACTTTCTTTTCTGCCCTGAAACCTCATAATCGTGAGGTATTATCAGAGAAGCCACATTTGGCTTTTCTAAAATCTGTTCTAAAGTTCTAATTACTTTTGAGTGTTCTTTGTTTAATTCTTTCGCAATAATACGGCTTGATACTACCACTTGATTGTTAAAAATTTGTAAATTATTCATAATGTTTCCTTTCTTTAATTGTAGGAAACAGAGCACTCATGCTATACTATAAATGCCCTGTCAGGGTATAAGGTTGCTAACTTTCTTGTCGGGAAGAGCAATCTTTATTTTTTGGCTTTTTCTCTGTTTGGTCTATCTTTTTCGATTAAGTCGAGTACATAATCTGTAACCGTCTTATCTATGTTGAGAGCATGCTGTTTTAATTCTTTGTGCAATTCGTCGCTGATGTTTACTGTTAGTCTCTTCATAGTTATATCCTTTCTGTATAGCAGTTACATAATAAACTATATTACTATGTAAGTCAAGCCTACTCTCTTAAATGAGGGTAGGCTCGTTTTTTTGTGGCACCCAGTTTGGCACCTTTCTATTATAAATACATAAAAAATCATAAACACAGACAATCATAAATCGCTAAAAATAGATGATATTACCACTTGTTATTAACCGTTATATATATGTCATTGATTCCCGTTGCTCGCTCTTAAAATGAAAATGTTGAAGAAGCATATTGCTATAACATATACTATAGATAACTTGCATCATTTTCCTTTATCTTTGGTAAACTTTTATAATTGGGAAACTTTATAAAAGGACATATATTTTATGAAACTAAGTGATTTCTTTGAGAAATATGTAAGAGTGTTTACTTGTAATGATTTAATCATTATCGGGGAAGTCATAGACTACTATCCTGCTGTTGGCACTGAGTCTGGTGAAGATGAAATTGATATTTTCCCAGATGGGATTAATCATATTATTCGTTTGAAAGAAAGTGAGATTGTAGCAATTGAGGAGATATTCGTAGACTCAAACTGATAGTACTCATTGGAATTATGGCAACGGAATGCTATCGCAAAACTGTGTTATGGTTGCGTTAATAAGGAATATACAGTAATATCTATGAGTCTTTTATAGAAAACTGATTATACTGGTCGGGAATACAAAAGCTCGATCAGTTTTTCTTTGATGAGACTAAGAAGCAGAGGAGATTTATGAATTTTACAGATTTAGAACTTAAGGAGCCGATACTGAGTTCTGTTAGTAAGGCAAAGTATGAAACACCATCACCAATCCAAGAGAAAGCAATTCCTGTTATGTTAGAAGGCAAGGACATCATTGCTTGTGCTCAAACTGGTACAGGTAAGACAGCCGCTTTCGCATTGCCAATTTTAAACAAGCTTGAATATAAGAAGAAACATCAGATTCGTGCGTTAGTATTAACACCTACACGTGAGTTGGCTGTTCAAATCTTTGAGAATTTTAAAAAGTTTGGCAGATATTTGAAACTACGTGCTTGTTGTGTTTATGGTGGTGCACCATCTGGTCCACAAAGAAAAGCACTCCGCAGTGGTTGTGATATTTTAATTGCGACTCCTGGTCGTTTAAATGACTTTATGGTTCAGGGTGAGATTGTCTTAAGTGATATTGAAATATTTGTACTTGATGAGGCGGACCGTATGTTGGATATGGGTTTTATCGGTGATGTACGTACAATCGCTAGCCGTATTCCCGAAGTTCGTCAAACTGTTATGTTCTCTGCAACAATGCCAAAAGAAATCAAAGAATTAGCTAATGAATTATTACATGACCCAGTGGATATTCGTGTAGCTCCACCAGCAAGTCCGGCTGAAACAATTACCCAGTATCTTGTATACTGTGAAAAGGCAGATAAGAAGCGTGTCCTAAAAGATATGCTTGTGAGCCCTGAAGTTACTAAGGCCATTGTATTTACAAGAACTAAGATTGGTGCTGATCGTTTAACTAAGAAGTTAATCGAAGATGGCATCAAAGTTCTTACAATCCATGGTGATAAAACACAAGGTCAACGTCAGAATGCATTACAGCGATTTAGAACTAATCAAGTAGATGTATTGGTAGCGACAGATGTTGCGGCACGTGGTATTGATATTTCAGATATTTCACATGTATTCAACTATGATTTACCAGAGGAAGATGAGTCTTATATCCACCGTATTGGTAGAGCTGGAAGAGCTGGCAAAGAGGGTATTTCTATTTCTCTATGTTGTCATGAAGAATTAGGTTTGCTTGCGTCAATTGAGAAGATGTTAAAGAAAGAGATTCCATTAATAAAAACGGAATACTCTATCGAATTAAAGCGTAAGAAGGCAAGCGCTGGTAAGTCAAATCGTCGTCCACCATTTAAGAAGAAGTCAGATTCTAGAAGTGGTAGTGATAGAAATAAGAAGCGTGATATTAACAAACGTAATGACAATCAGAAACGTGATGATGGTGCATCAAATAAATCGTTGCATAAGTCTACAAAGCCAAGCAAGTCGCATAAGTCTGGTGATAAAAAGCCGCGTCATCAATCAAAGAATTACAAGCCAAGAAAAAAGAATCGTGGTAGATAAAAAATGCAGAGTTGAATCTGCATTTTTGTTTATCGATTTAAATGTGCAATATAATTTTCAGCTTGCTTGATACCATCTACTGCACTAGAGACAATACCGCCAGCATATCCAGCACCTTCGCCACATGGATATAATCCTTGAATTGTAAAACTGCACCCATTATCGTTACGAAGTATTTTGATTGGAGAAGAAGAGCGTGTTTCTAGACCAACCATGATTCCATTTTCAATCCAACCGTGTATCTTCTTAGCGAATTGTTTCATGCCTTCTTCCATTGCTTGATTTACTTCATCGGAGAAGAATGCATGCATGTCCTGCATAACGGTACTACGTGGATAAGAAGTTTGAATGACAAGTTTATCGGAAGGTGTTTGTTTTAAATAGTCTTTAATATTTTGCGCAGGCGCCGCAAATCCCTCGTGGTAACCTAGTTGTTCTAATTTCTTCTGAAATTGAAAACCATCAAGAGGGTGTCCTTGATCGAAATCACTGCGTGGTATTTGTACAAGGATAGCACTATTGGCATTCTTACCTGCACGCATGCTGTAGGACATTCCGTTTACTGCGAGACAATTTTGTTCAGTAGAAGCAGGAATAACTACACCACCTGGACACATACAGAATGAATATACACCACGATTAACAGATGTCTTGGCGGTTAGTTGGTATGATGATGCCTTAAGCGCAGGATGACCATAGTGTTTACCGTAAGTACTTTGATCGATGAGACTCTGCGGATGCTCGACACGTACGCCAATGGCGAAATCTTTTTGTGTGATTTCTACCCCTTGTGCAAGTAGTGTTTCATACGTATCACTTGCACTATGGCCAGTACATAGTATGACGCTATCGGTTGAAAAGTCTTGTTTGTTTGTATGTATTCCAATAATTTGATTGCCGTTTAGATATAAGCTTTCTAGTTTGGTATCAAAGTATATTTCACCACCAAGACGAATAATCTTTTCACGTATCTTTTTGACAATTGTTTGAAGTACATCAGTACCTAGGTGAGGGCGCTGTTGGTATAGAATTGCGGGGTTAGCACCAGCTTCTACAAATTCTTCATATACTTTAGAAACACGTATATTCTTCATGCGTGTTGTAAGTTTCCCGTCAGAGAACGTACCAGCACCACCTTCACCAAACTGTACGTTTGATGATTCTAAAAGTTTACCTTTGGTGAAGAATGTGTTGATATCTTTGGTACGTTGTTCAACTGCTTGACCACGCTCGATGATGATTGGTTTTAAACCCGCTTCTGCTAAGATTAGACCAGCATACATACCACTAGGGCCAAATCCTACGATGATTGGTCTTTGGCTTGGAGTCTTTGTGGTTGTTGGAAGAACATATACTTCTTTTGATTCTTTTTTTACATCGTGGTTTTTGAGATATTTATCTTCGCTTTTAATAGACACATACACACTATAGGAATAGTGTAGGTCATTACCTCTAGCATCGATGGATTCACGATCGATTTCAAAGGAGTGAATATCATGAATGGAACAGCGTAATTTCTTTGCGATGTGATGAATCGAAAATGTCTCTCCAACTTCACAACGAATCTGGTTAATTTTTAGCATAACGTACCTCTCAACAATGATTATACAATAGCATTCTCTCTTTTGATTAGAGATTAATTTGCGTTATAATTTGAACATGAAAATCGCGAAACAAAAGAAAATTAAATCAAGTGAAGATGGTCTTCTTGTTAAGAATATCTTATCTAAGCAGATGGGTTTTTCACGCCGTGAGATAAGTAGATTTCATGTGTCTGGTTCGATTTATCTCAATGATGAAAAGTGCAGATTGACACAAGAGGTACATACAAACGATTTAGTGACTATACGGACAGAAGAACCGCAGTTAGAATCAAAACCAATCATCCTCTATGAGGACGCTGAGATTGTTGTAGTGAATAAACCTGCTGGAATTCCAAGTCATGCGAGTGCAGAACATTTTGATGATGATATGGGGTCTATTTTAAAACGCTACTATCAAGATGATAACTTTACGGTTAGAACAGTTGGACGCTTAGACAAAGGTGTTTCAGGCATTGTTGTATATGCAAAAACAAAACAGATGGCAGCTTTGCTGGCTTCTGCTCGCCAGGAACAATTATTACATAAAGAATACTTGGCTATCGTAAAAGGAAAGTTTGAAGTACAAAGTGGGGCTTTAACGTATACCTTAGGAAAAGAGAAGGGAATACGTGGAAGAAGTGTGACCGTGGATGGTCAAAATTGTATTACCAATTATGAAGTGATTATCGAGGGTAATTTCTTCTCTCTGATTAAAGTTCATATTGAAACTGGAAGATTACATCAGATACGTGCAGGTATGGCTTATTTTGGACATCCACTGATTGGTGATCGTCTCTATGGTGGCAGTATGCATGCGATGAAGCGACCAGCATTACATTGTTGGAAAGTAGAGTTTATCCATCCTAAAACAAAGAAGCAGATAAAGATAGAATGCAAATTACCAGATGATATGCAAAAGGTAGTTGATAAACTTCAAGAAAAATGATGATATTGTGAGATTTGTGATCAAACATATTTAGGCATAGAATCAATGATAGAAGTGCGCAAAGGAGTATCTGTATGAAACAGGAAAATCTTGAAAAGATTATTGCGTTTCGCCATGTATTACATGAGCATCCAGAATTGTCTAATCACGAAATAATTACACGAAAATTAATCAAAGAATTTATTGCACAAAATATGCCTGGCTATCTCGTGTTTGATGAAGGGGATTGGCTGTATTGTATGAAGCCATATCAACCTACTAAGCAGACGATTGTATTACGTGCGGATCATGATGCGATAATGAATTCTTCAAATACACCGTTTCATGGCTGCGGTCATGATGGACATACTGCAATTTTGCTGGGGGTGATGCTAGAAGAAGAGGATAGAGAAAGTGAGTATAATGTTATCTATCTTTTTCAACCAGCTGAAGAAAATGGTAGTGGTGCTGCTATCTGCAAACCATTATTTGAAAAATATCATGTGGATAAAATTTTTGGCTTGCATAATATGCCTAACTTAAGAAAGAATGTGATTTACTATCGACCAGAGACAGTCATGTGTGCATCGGTTGGATACCGTATTTCTTTAACGGGAGTACAAAGCCATGCCTCAGAACCTGAGAAAGGACTGAATCCGGTATACGCTTTATCTGCATTTGCAAAATCGATTGAACCTCTAGCAAAGCAGACGGGATTTCAACCATTTACATTTGGTAATTATCACTTCAGTTCACTTGCGATGATAACAATTATCCATATGAATGTGGGTAGTTTGAACTTTGGTATCTCACCAGCAAATGGGGAAATTTGTTTGACGTTACGTGCGGCCAAAGAAAATGAGCTAGCTGTATTAGAAGAATATGTTCGCTCTTATTTTGAAGGATTAAAAGGGAAGTTTGAAGTAAGGATTGAAGAGTTTGACCGCTTTGATGAAAATTACACAGATCCATCTCTAGTAGATAAAACTGTTAGGAAATTAAAGAGTGTGGGTCTTGAGGTTGAAGAATTATCTGAACCAATTCGTGCTAGTGAAGATTTTGGCTATTATAAGAAGTTTGCACCATGTATGTTTTTCTTTGTTGGTATGGGTACTTGTCCTTCTTTACATCATGATTCATATGTGTTTGATGATGAAATTATTCCTGCCGCAGTGCGTCTATTTGAAACAATTATTTGATAGTGCTTGCATGTATTTCACAAGTGCTATTTTTTCATTGATTTTACAATACTTTTTTCTGAAAAAGGCTTGTATTTTCTAGGGGAATGGAATACTATTAGAAAGCAAGGTGATAACACCGAATGCGCCGATAGCTCAACTGGATAGAGCATTTGA